>Ga0209826_1001881_pt1 | contig 14216 bp, 10 predicted proteins | sample GOMGulsemesocosm_5_FD_184637 | JGI IMG/M metagenome (GOLD analysis project Ga0209826, IMG submission 184637) | Methane-oxidizing microbial communities from mesocosms in the Gulf of Mexico - GOM15C Gulf of Mexico (SPAdes) (version 2) | ecosystem: Environmental > Aquatic > Marine > Cold seeps... | reverse complement strand
TGGGGGCATTATAGACAGAAAATGGATAAAGACAAACTTATTTTTAACTTTATCGTTCGTTTAAACTCGCTGATGTAGGCACTTCCTGTTAATATCCTCCGCCATGCAAAAGAGTGATTTTAATTACCAACTACCGAATGAGTTAATCGCACGTTATCCATTGGATAATCGTGTTGATAGCCGTTTATTGGTGGTTGATGAAAATGTACTGTCTGATCAAGTTTTTTCAGATCTTCCAACTTTATTAAAAGCAGGGGATTTACTTGTTTTTAATAATACGCGGGTGATTGCCGCGCGTTTATTTGGTCATAAAACGACGGGTGGAAAACTAGAGATTTTATTGGAACGGGTTATTGACGACCGGCATGCATTGGCACATATACGCTGTAGCAAGTCGCCTAAGGCGGGTGCGAAGATTCTGCTAAATGGCGGTTATGAATGTTATGTCGAAGGAAGAGCAGATGACTTGTTTGAGCTGCGCTTTGTTGATTGTATTGATACGGTTCTTGAGGCGGTTGGTCATATGCCGTTACCACCCTATATTGATAGAGAGGATGAATCCTTAGATATTGAGCGTTACCAAACGGTTTTTAGCAAACAGCCTGGTGCGGTAGCAGCGCCTACTGCGGGTTTGCATTTTGATGATGCTTTATTGAGTGAAATTTCAGCGATAGGGGTTGATTTTGCTTATGTAACCCTCCATGTAGGGAGTGGTACTTTTCAGCCTGTTAGGGAAGAAAACCTTGATAACCACATTATGCACAAGGAGTGGTTAACGGTTGATTCAGGCGTTGTGGCTAAAATTAAGGCTACAAAAGAAGCGGGTGGGCGAGTGATTGCGGTGGGCACGACAGCAATGCGATCGCTAGAATCTGCGGCTAAGTCTGGTGAGTTAGCTGAGTATGAAGGCGATACGGATTTGTTTATTCGACCGGGTTATCGTTTCAATGTGGTTGATGCAATGGTGACTAACTTCCATTTACCTGAGTCTACTTTATTAATGTTGGTGAGTGCTTTTACGGGTTATAAGAGAATGAAAGCGGTGTACCAATATGCCATTGAACAGAAGTACCGTTTCTTCAGTTATGGAGACGCGATGTTTTTACAAAATATGAAAGATAAGAGCGAATAATATGAAATTTGACCTGCTGGAAACTGATTCAAAGGCGCGCCGTGGACGTTTAACGTTCGAGCGCGGCACTATTGAGACACCTGCTTTTATGCCTGTTGGAACATACGGTACGGTTAAAGCGATGACGCCTGAAGAGTTGTTAGGCACAGGTGCTGAAATTGTGCTTGGGAATACTTTTCACTTAATGTTGCGGCCCGGTGTTGAGGTTATTGAAGCACATGGTGATTTACACAACTTTATGCATTGGGAAAAACCTATCTTGACCGACTCGGGTGGTTTTCAAGTGTTTAGTTTGGATGAAATGCGCAAAATTAGCGAAGCAGGGGTGGATTTTCGCTCTCCTGTTGATGGCCGTAAAGTATTTATGGGGCCTGAAGAATCTATGCAGGTACAGCGTCAACTAGGGTCAGATATTGTGATGATCTTTGATGAATGCACACCGTTCCCGGCCACTGAAAAAGAAGCGCGTACTTCAATGGAATTATCATTACGTTGGGCAAAGCGTAGTAAAGATGCACATGGAGATAATCCATCGGCTCTATTCGGGATTATTCAAGGTGGCATGTATGAAGAACTGCGCGATGAATCACTGAGTGAACTTAAAAATATAAACTTTGATGGGTTTGCTGTTGGTGGTTTATCTGTTGGCGAGCCAAAAGACGACAGAGAAAGAATTCTTGAGCATATTGTTCCATCGATGCCTGAAGACAAACCACGCTATTTAATGGGTGTGGGTAAACCTGAAGATATTGTGGAAGCCGTATTAAAAGGTATTGATATGTTTGATTGTGTTATGCCTACACGTAACGCTCGTAATGGTTACCTATTTACCCGCCAGGGCTTAGTTAAAATTCGTAATGAAAAATATCAGTTCGACACTCGGCCGGTGGATGAAGAGTGTTCTTGCTATACCTGCAAAAACTATACGCGCTCTTACTTGCGCCATTTAGATAAATGCAAAGAAATATTAGGCTCACGCTTAAATACTATTCATAACCTCCATTATTACCAAGACTTAATGCGTGGCTTACGTGAAGCCATAGCCGCAAATCGCTTAGATGACTTTGTTAGCGATTTTTATGAGCAACGGGGCACAAAGCCTGATGCTGTGGCATAATAAATGATTAACCAAACACTTACTATTAGGAGCAATACATGTTGGATTTTTTAATTTCAAACGCAGTCGCCGCAGATGAAGTGGCAACGGCTACACAAGCAGCTTCAGAGCCTGGATTTGAAGGCTTATTATTCCCAGTTGCATTAATTGCAATTTTTTACTTTTTGTTAATCCGTCCTCAGCAAAAACGTACTAAAGAACACAAGAAGATGATGGGTGAAGCTAAAAAAGGTGATGAGATTGTTACCAATGGTGGCTTATTAGGAAAAATCATTGAAGCAGGCGATCATTTTCTAACGATTGAAGTTTCAAATAATGTGACGGTTCAAGTTTCTAAGGCATCAATTGCTTCAGTGATGCCAAAAGGAACTTATAAGTCTGGTGCTAAAACTAAAAAATAATCCATAAAACGAGCTGTTGTTATGATGATGAATCACTTTCCTGTATGGAAAAACCTGCTGATAGCGCTGACCTTAGTTGTTGCTGCTATCTATGCGCTACCTAATCTGTATGGAGATAATCCATCCGTACAAATTTCACCTTTACGTGGCTCTGTTATAAACAGCAGCTTGTTAGCTGATGTTAAAAAAGAGCTAAAGGCTGAAGGTATTAGTGCTATTAAAGAAGAGCTTTCTGATAAGCAAATCTTATTACGTTTTGAGAATACCAATGATCAGTTGAAATCAGCGGATATTATTAAAGCTAATTTAAGTAATAGTTATGTTGTTGCACTGAATTTAGCACCAGCTACGCCACAATGGCTGCGTTCTTTGAATGCTGCGCCTATGTATTTAGGCTTAGATTTGCGTGGTGGTGTTCACTTCTTATTGGAAGTGGATATGGAAGCTGCTGAAAAACAGTCAGTTAACCGGCATGCTAGTGATATTCGTCAGTTTTTACGTGAAAACAAACTACGTTACTTAAGCGTAATTGTTAGTCATGGCAATATTAATATTAAGTTTCGCAACCAAGAAATTCATGATAAGGCTGTTGAAGAACTAACTCGTCAGTTCCGTACTTGGGAATTTACACCGAGTGAAGACGGTGCTCAATCACCAGTATTAGTTGCGAGAATGTCAGCGAAGGAATTAAAAGAAGTTCGTAAATATGCCTTGCAGCAAAATATTATCACACTTAAAAACCGTGTTAATGAACTAGGTGTTGCAGAGCCTGTTATTCAGCAGCAAGGTGATAACCGTATTGTTGTTGAGTTACCAGGTATACAAGATACTGCTCGAGCAAAAGAAATTTTGGGCGCAACAGCAACACTTGAATACCATTTGGTGGATGTTAAGCATAGTGCATCAGCTGCACAAGCAGGGCGTGTTCCAATAGGCTCTAAATTGTATAACCGTCGTGATGGTGGCGTTGCTTTGTTGAAGAAACAAATCATCGTGACTGGTAACGAAATTATTGGTGCATCCTCAGGTATCGATAGTGATGCGGGCTCGGCAATGGTATCGGTAACCTTAGATGGCCCCGGTGGTAAAAAAATGAGTAATACCACCCGTAATAACATTGGTAAACCAATGGCGGTTGTATTTATTGAGCACCGTACCGAAACCAAAATTGTTAATGGTAAAAAGGTTCGTTATAAAACAGTTGTTGAAGAAGTGATTAACGTTGCTACTATTCGTGGGCATTTTAGTAATCGTTTTCAAACAACGGGTTTAGACAACTCAGGTGAAGCAAGAGATTTAGCCTTATTACTACGTGCAGGCGCTTTAGCAGCTCCCATTGATATTGTTGAAGAACGTACAGTTGGCCCAAGTTTAGGTCAGGATAATATCGATAAAGGCTTTAATTCAGTGCTTATTGGCTTTGCTTTAGTCTTGGTCTTTATGGCGGTGTATTACAAAACGTTTGGTTTATTTGCTGATATTGCTTTAGCAACTAACTTAGTCTTTATCGTTGCGATACTCTCTTTATTACAAGCGACTTTAACCCTGCCGGGTATTGCCGGTATTGTGTTAACCGTGGGAATGGCGGTGGATGCGAACGTGTTGATTTTTGAGCGAATCAAAGAAGAGCTTAAAAATGGCAATTCACCACAGGCCAGTATCCATGCTGGTTATGAAAAGGCTTTCTCAACCATTGCTGATGCGAATATCACCACTTTAATTGTAGCTTTGATTCTGTTTGGTTTTGGTACTGGGCCTGTTAAAGGTTTTGCTATTACCTTAAGTATTGGTATTTTAACGTCTATGTTTACTGCAATTGTAGGCACTCGGGCACTGGTTAATCTGACTTACGGTAACCGCCAAGTAGACAAACTGAAGATTTAATTATGAATGATCAAAACACAATAAAAATTGATTTTTTAAGTAAACGGGCTATAGCCTTAGTTATATCAACTGTCTTACTTATCGTTTCCATAGGGTCTTTAGCAACTCAGGGCTTGAAAAAAGGTATTGATTTTACAGGTGGTACCTTAGTGGAGCTAAGTTTTGCCGAGCCCGTTGAGCTTGAGAATTTACGAAGTTTATTAAAAAATGCTGACTTTGAAGGGGCTGTTGTACAGCACTTTGGTTCTTCAAAAGAGGTGTTAATTCGTTTACTACCGAGTAAGGCACTTAATACAGCGGCTTTAAGCAACAAAGTGCTAGATTTAGTTAATACTAAATTTAGCCAGAAAGGCGAGTTGAGACGTGCAGAATTTGTAGGTCCTCAGGTGGGCGAAGAGCTTACTGAAGATGGTGGTTTAGCGCTATTATATGCGTTAATTTGCATTCTTATTTATGTGACCTTTCGTTTTGAATATCGTTTTGCTTTAGGCTCTGTTGCAGCGCTTGGGCATGATGTTATTATTACTTTAGGCTTTTTCTCAGTGTTTCAATTTGAGTTTGATTTAACGGTTTTAGCGGCTATTCTAGCGGTTATTGGTTACTCTTTGAATGATACGATTGTGGTGTTTGACCGTGTTCGTGAAAACTTCAGAAAGCTCCGTAACTGTACGCCAACAGAAGTGGTTAATATTTCACTTAATCAGACATTAACAAGAACCATCATGACATCGGCAACAACCTTGCTTGTGTTGTTAGCCTTGTTTTTTCTAGGTGGTGAAATTATTCATGACTTTGCTCTAGCGTTAATTATTGGGGTTCTTATTGGAACGTATTCATCGATTTACGTGGCAAGCCCAATTACTTTAGCATTAGGTATTAGTAAGGCTGATCTTATAATAGTTAAAGTTGATCAAGAGGAACTGGATAAAATCCCTTAATGATTTAATAAGCGAGTGCATAAAGCCCATTTTATTTAATAGAATGGGCTTTTTTTTTAAACTAAAAGTAAATTACCCGTCTTGACTACTATATTGAGAATCATCGAAGGGGGCTCTAAGGTTCTAGTGAGAACACTTTAATGAGCAAGCTACTAATACGTAACCATTCTAGTGTTGTTAATGAAACGAATGATTAGGTGAGTGCTAAACGTACTTTAATAATACCTGGGTCATTAAGCTTCTTATGTACGGTGAAGCCCACTTTTTTACAAATAGCAATCATTGCTGCGTTTTCAGCTAAAACATCACCATAAATACCGCTCAGTTGTTGTGTTCTGGCATATGAGATTATTCTTCGCATTAACAAGGTTCCAAGGCCTTGCCCGGCTAATATATGGTTAACAATCAGTGAAAACTCGGCTTGTTCACCGAATGAGTCACGTATAAGACGGACAACAGCATAAAGCTTCCATTCAGGGCTGTTACCGAGATCTGTTACAACCAGAGCCATTTCACGATCATAGTCAATTTGAGTGAATCTAGCTGCCATACGGTGATCCATAGTTCTAACAACATGGAAGAATCTAAAGCGTATTTCCTCTTGGGTCATCTGCTCAAAATTTTCAATTAATGCAGGTTCATCTTCTGGCCTAATTGGGCGAATTTTATACGTCTTTCCTGATTTTAAGCGAACTAATTCTTCGTGCTTTTGAGGATAGGGGTGGATAGCTAAACGATCAGCTCCTGCTGTTTTTTTCAATGAAACTTTTATTCGGGCATCCAGTACGATAACCCCATCCTTATTCGCCAATAAAGGGTTTATGTCCAGTTCTGCTAAATGGTCTAAATCAACAACCATTTGTGAAACCTTCATTAAGGTGAGTAATATTGCATCTATATCAGCGGCTTCTTGATCGCGGTAGCCTTTTAACAGACGATAAACGGCTGTTCTAGAGATCATATCTTTAGCTAATTTTAAGTTTAACGGGGGAAGTGCTAGTGTCTTATCGTTAATGATTTCAACCGCTGTACCACCTTGACCAAACAGTAAAACGGGGCCAAATGTGTCATCATTAAGAACCCCTAAAACAAGTTCATGCGCATTTTTTCTATTGAGCATTTTTTGAACGCTAAAGCCTTCTATACGAGCTTCAGGGCGTAATTCTCTAACTGCACCTTCAATATCGTACGCAGCTTGTTGTACAGCTTCTGAACTGCTTAAATTTAGCGCGACACCTCGTACATCAGTTTTATGTAAAATATCGGGGGAAAATATTTTTACAACGACAGGGTATCCTATTGAATCTGCAAAAGCAGCGGCTTCTTCTGGTGACTTTGCTAAATGGGTATTGACTGTTGGGATGCCATACGCATCGAGTACAGCCTTAGCTTCCAATTCGTTTAACCATTGACGACCTTCAGAAATCACTTTTGCAATAATCCCCCAAGCCTTATCGGAATCAAATACTAAATCTGCACTAAGTGTAGGAGGGGTTTCCATTAAAATAGCTTGGTTACGTTTGTAACGGACCAAGTGCATAAAAGAATTAACGGCTGCTTCAGGTGTTGTATAGGTAGGGATTTTTCTTTTGGCAAATAGCTGTCGACTTTTTTCTGCTGTTTGACGGCCAATCCAGCAAGTTAATAAGCATTTTTTAGTTTTTGAGGCTATATCGGCAATTATTTGTGCGGTATCAAAATTTGAAGCAATGGCCATTGGGCAATTTAATACGAGTATTCCATCTACATTTTTATCTTTTAGAATGATATTAAGCGCATCGGCATATCGCTTTTCTCCGGCATCACCGAGTATGTCGACAGGGTTTCCGCGGGTCCAATTGGCGGGTAAACTATTGGCTAGTGAGTCTAATGTATCGCTTGATAAGTTTGCTAAGGTACCGCCTTCCTTAATCAGTGCATCGGTTGCGAGTATACCCATTCCTCCACCGTTAGTAAGAATCGCTAATCGATCAGACTTAACAGGTTTAATAAGAGTTAGTACGGCGGCGGCATAAAATAGTTCTCGCATACCATCTACTCTTAGTAAACCACAGCGATTAAAAGCGGCGTCATATACCTCATCAGCACTGGCTAAAACGCCTGTTTGTGAGGCCAGGGCACTTCTACCTTCATCGGAGCGCCCGACCTTAAGTACAACAACCGGCTTAGTTCTTGAGGCGGCACGAGCTGCCGAAATAAATCGCCTAGAGTGATGGATTGATTCCATATAAATTAGAATAGCATCAGTGTCTTCGTCAGCAGACATAAAATCTAGCATTTCGGCTAAGCCAATATCAGTCATATCACCGAGTGACACGAGGTGTGAAAAACCAATTTCTCGACCACAAGACCAATCAATAATTGAGGTTAACATAGCACCTGATTGTGAAATCATGCCTATATTGCCTTTTTTAGGCATTAAATGGCTAAAACTGGCGTTTAAATTATTAATAGGAGATAGCACGCCTAAGCCATTGGGGCCGATAATACGAATATTATTTTGTTGAGCAAGAAGGGTAACCTCTTGTTCTAATTGACAGGTCTGTTGATTGCCTTCTTCAAAAATCCCCTCACTGATAATAATGGCATTACTGGTTCCTTTGTTTGCTAACTGTTTTAGCATTGAAGGCAGAGTTTTTGCTGGAGTAACAAAAACAGCTAAATCAGGGGTTTCGGGTAAATCGTTGATAGTAGGAAAACAGGGGACACCTAAAACGTCATCATATTTTGGGTTAACAGCGTTCAGTTTGTCTGCTGCAAAACCTCCTTGCACAAGATTATTGATAATAATATGCCCTAAAGAACCTTCACAGTTGCTTGCACCAATAACTGCAACAGATGATGGTGAAAAAAATCGTGAAATGATATTAGCCGACATTCTTTAATCCTTAATGATAAGTAGAAATTAAATATTCATTGAAAAGTAAAAATGGTATTACTTTAAGCATAGTTCATCATTGTTTAAACGTGATGAGTTAACTAGGTGGCTACTTTATATGGATTAGTTTACTGATCAAGTTCTATTTCACTGGATGGTTTTGCTATGTGATAGCCTTGTGCGTAGTCAATTCCAAAGGCTTTAACCTTATTAAGAATCTCTTCGTTTTCAACAAATTCAGCAATGGTTTTCTTACCTGATGCTTTCGCAATATCAGCAATAGCTTGCACTAATATTTGATCTTCCTTTAGCTTCCCTATCTGACGTATAAATGAGCCATCTATCTTTATATAGGCAACATCTAAGTGTCGTAGGTGCTGGAATGAAGAGAATCCTACACCAAAGTCATCAAGTGCAAATCTTACGCCTATTGCTGATATTTCAGAAATCATTTTCTTTGCAGCAGTGAAGTTTTCAATAGCTGTAGTTTCGGTAACTTCAATAATTAGCTTTTCTGCATTAATATCAGGGCGTTCTAATTCTTTTTTAAGGAAGCTAAGTAAGCTAGGGTTATTAAATGCTTTACCTGATAGGTTGATGGACAGTGTTAACGGGCTATTTTCAGTATAAAGAGTGCTTAATTTAGTGAAGGCAAGCTTTAAAACAAGTATGTCTATTTGGTTAATTAAGCCAGTTTGTTCGGCAATAGAAATAAAATTATCTGGCATAATGATTTCACCTGCTGGCCCTATCATTCTAATAAGCGCTTCAGCATGTGAGATCTTATTGCTTTTAATGTCGAGAATTGGCTGATAGTGGAAAATAAATCTATCATCTTGTATAGCAGATTCGATCTTTTCTTTCCATAAGACCCGTTCCGTTAACTTTTCTCTAGCTTGTTCCTCTAGAGTAAAGACATGCCAACATCCGCGGCCAGATTCTTTTGCGTGGTACATGGCAATATCCGCATTAGCCATTAAATCTTGTACGTTAAGGCTTGCTTCAGGGAACAGTACGATACCTATACTGGCAGAAATGTTATGGGTGTAACCAGCGGGGTTAAACTCAATGGATTTGAGCTTATCAAGTATTTTTATTGCCAGCTGAGTTGCTCCTAAAGCATTAGTTTCGGGTATTAGAATTGCAAATTCATCGCCGCCAAGCCTCGCTAAAGTATCTGATGTTCTAACGAGTTTTTTTAATGTATTAGAGATGATAACAAGCAGTTCATCACCAGCTTTATGACCACTGGTGTCGTTTATATATTTGAATTGGTCTAAATCAAAGAATAAAACAGCCCCAGTTTCTTGGTAGCGTTCTGAAATGCTTAATTGTTGCTCAAACATCTGTTGAAAGTAACGCCGATTGGAAAGATTGGTTAGAGGGTCATGGTCGACCAGCCAAATAAGGTCATCTTCCGCAATCTTACGTTCAGTAATATCTTGTCCAAGGCTTAAGATAGTTAGTGAGTCAGACTGATCTTGGATATCTTTATGAATCCATGAAATTGTACGAGTTGTGCCATTGCTTATATTGTCACTAGTGGTTTCTAGTTCAATAATTCCTTCGGGGTTTTCTCTAAACCGCGCTAAGGTTTGGTAGGAATCGTTAGAGTTTGATGGGCTAAAAAAATCATCAAATTTTTTATTAATTAATTGATCAGGTGTAGAACTCAGTAGTTCGCAGCCTAGTCGGTTAATAGAGGAGATAGTTCCATCGGTTGTTTGGCTTAAAATGATGACGGGTGCGGTATCTAGTAAGCCTGTAAGGTACTGATGGTCTTTTGCTATTTTCTTATTTTGTGTTTTTAATAGGTTGGTGTTTATATCAATTTGTTTCTGACTACTTTCTAATTGTTTGCTTACAGAGAGAGTCGATTCTATTAATGAATTGATTTCATCTTTATGAGGTAGGAAAAAATAAGGTGGTATTTTACCTAATGATTGCCTAACGCTTTCAAAAGCTCCTTTTGATAAAGCAGGCAGCGCAGAGCTAACGGATATGATCCGCCTTGTATATTTAATCGATATAGCAAGAGTTAATAAGGTTGATAATAATAGTGTTATTAAGATGACTTGCAAGCTGTCACTTTTTATTTGCTCAATTTTATGTATTTTATCTGTTAGGTCGGTTGCAAAGAGTAGTACTGGCGTGTGTCCTTCCTGTTCTGTTGGAAATTGGAAAAGTTTCGTGGCAATCTTTTTTGAGCCAATTGAAATAATTACCTCTTCTTCATAAAGGTTGCTGCTATTAAAGTTATGTAAGAGGACGTCGTATATTTGGCCTATTTCCGTAGGGTTGCTGCTAGCTGTTAACTGTAATTTCCACTTGGAGTCGCCTGTTGTTTCTAATGTTGGTTTTAAAATAGCTATGTCATTACCGGTTATTTCATCAAATGCAAAAATAATGTCTGCAAAAGAGCGTACCAATACTGAAACACCGGTTAATGTTGGAGTATAAACAAGCTGAAAGCATTGTGTGGAGCAGGCAAGTGCAGTAATGGGTTGTTCAGATTGAAAAGCCATACCAACTTTTTTGCTTGAAACCAGACTTTTAAGGGATTCCCCCCAGTGATCTGTTAGCTGTTGTTTGGCATTAAAATGAAAAGTAGCAGAAAGCCCCCAGTTTGCTTGTTGGTTATTCCAGTATTGGCTTATCTTTACAGCTTCACTTGTGTTTGAAAGTGACTTGCTAATTGTTAACAGCGGCACTGTTTCAGCAGCCTGCTCCATTAGCCTTGACGACTGTTCGATCAATTCATGAATAAGGGTTATTTGATGTTGTTGCTCTTGCTTTCTTTGGTTTTCAAATTGTTGAGTAAGCTGGGTATAGCTAACAATATACTGAGCACAATGAGAAAAAATGAGCAAGGAACCAAATATAATTAAAATTTTCCACTTTAGGCTAATAAAAATTATTTTTTTATCACTCATATTTTAAGGACAACTGTTAAAAACGATACGATAATTGCAATGCAAATAGGTCCCAGTCTTTCTTGCTGGTATTCGTGTCTGGGTTGTCGGCATACGATAAAGAAGATGAACCATTAATGCGGTGGTACTCTGTGCTGATCATCCACTGATTGTTTGGCGCCCAGCGTAAGCCAATCATCATATCTTTAGTGTATGCAGCATGTTTTGGTCTACCTGTAAGTGCTGAGTATAGATCGCCATCTTTATCGTCTTTATTAAGGTAAGAAACATCGTAGCGCAAGCTCATTTGAAGATTATGGGGCAGTAGGTAATCACCTTGAAGGAAGTAACTTCGAGATAAGAGCTTTGAGTCAGGCAGAACGCCAAAGTTTGAAAGATTACTTTCTTGCCATAAGTGTTCTCCCGTTAGTGTGAACTTACCGATACTTTTTTGCGCTGATAGGATGAATAAATTTACGGATATATCACCGGCATCAAATACATCATGTGTTGATTTATCATACTGTAAATTAAGGTCAACATAACTTAGGGCGATGCGTGTTGCACCAGAAGTACTTTCATATTCTAATTTACTTAGGTATGCATCTTTTGGCTTTAAAGTTCCTGGAGCATCAAAACTAAAGAAAGCCACTTCAAGTTCTTTGATATCGTCAAGAGGCTTTCCTGCACTGATTTTTAGGTTGAAATCACCAATATTGGTTGATTGGTTAAAGTAGAGTTGAGCACCATCAGCGCTAAGGTACAAGTTGCGTAAGCGCTCGTAGTAAATACCTTGAGGTAAGAGAATAGTGGTTCGAGTGAATGCTATATCTCGAGTTTCATTATAAAAGCCTATCGGATTTTTAATACGTCCTAGACGAACACCAGCTTGTGTGTTTCCTGTGTTGTAAAACGTCCAGTCAAGTAGAGCAAAGTCTATTTGAGCTTCATTATTCAGGGCGCCTGCTTTTCGGTATATACCCTGCACTGCAAGTCCAAGCTGACTAAAAGGGCGAATGGATGCATTGATGCCTACCTCGGTTAAACCTAAGGAGCCATTGTTTGAAGAACTTTTTCCATAGACATTGTTGCTTGAACTTATAAAGTAGCCTTGGTTAACAAAACCATGTAGCTGGAAAGTATCGAAAGCTGAGTTAGCTGATACATGGCCACTGTTCATAACGAGCAGTAGCATAGCTGCGCGGAGTGGCTTATTCAACATCAATAAAGAGAACATTGAAGTCTCCTTGGCTTGAGCCATTAATAATTGTTTTACTGGCATATCCTATACCCCCCTGACTGGCAGAGATTATTTTGATCATGTCGAGTTCATTATCTAAAACGATGGGAGCTTGGCCTGTTCCTGAAAAGGTGTTCCTATCCCATAGCCTCCTAAGCTTATAGGGGAATGCTCCTAGTTTTTCTTTGCTGAATTTCTTATGAAGTTCGTTACTATCATTTAAAACATAGACTTTAATAGGAGTTCCATCAGGCCACTCCTGCACACGCATAAAAAATATATGACGAAGTTCGTTGATTGATAATGATGTTGTTTGTACGTTTGGGCTTGCAATAACGTCAGACGCTAGTAGATCACTCGGCTTATAGATAAAGACGAGTAGAATAATAGTTAAAAACTGTTTGTTGATAAGGTTATCAATCATTATTTACGACTAATATAACATTCCGCTTGTATTGTTATAAGTATAGAAGGTTTTTTTCAATATATGTGTTTTACAACCGATAAAAATGGAAAGATCATTGTATTTGTTTACAAAGGGTGTGATCGTTGGGTTGAGTTTTAATCTTTAAAATTAAAACTATTGTGTGATATCGCCCTTATGGCTGATCTCAATTAGGAACTCTTCGTAAATTTAGCTAAGCAAGTAAATATGGTTGCCTTAGCTTGATTACTAGGTACTTATATTTTAGATAATCCCCGCATCTAAACTAGCCGCCATAAACAAGCCAAGCTCTTCACACTGTTGAATAAAGTCTTCTTGAAAATCACCACGGCAAATTAATGGTTCTTGAACAATTTTCCACCTAAGCCCAGTTAATATAGATTCCAGTGCGCGTCGTGTGCCGGTACCATCATTTCCCGCTCTAATCATAATGGCGCAAGGAAGGGCATCTGTTTTATCCATGCAGGGGTAATAATTGCGATCAAAGAAGTCTTTTAATGCACCGCTCATATAGCCTAAGTTTTCAGGTGTACCAAGGATGACTGCATCAGCTTGTAGTACATCATCAGCAGTAGCGTCAAAGGCAGGTATGAATAAACTATCGACCGTTGTAATGTCTTCGTGTCGAGCGCCTTTTAGTAATGCTTCGACCATGCGCTGTATATTAGGCGAGGGTGCATGGGCGATAATTAATAGCCGCTTATTCATATATGCTCCTTATAACTACTTGTTATTTCATGGGTTTAACTGAAACTATTTACATCTTAATAAAGTTATTTATTTCTTCTTTAGTGTAACCTGCATCTTTCAAAAAAGATGTATTGTCTTCACCATAACCGGGTGGTGTTTTATAGAAGCCACCGTGGGTCTTGATAGCTTGTATCTCGGGCCCTGATGAAAAAAGGGGGCACGTGTATTTTACAATGCAGTATTCTTTTTTAATCTCTTTCATCCATCCCCATCGACTATTTCCTTTTTAATTTTCGTTAATGGATAACATGCACTACCAACATGAGTCAGGTTGAAATGTTCAGCGATGGCTTTGTAAGTGGCACCTTTTTGCGTTTTACGTGGTCATACGAATTTACAGCTGGCAAATGGCAATTTTCAAAGGCGGGTTGCCATCTGGGCTAGGAAAGTCGGTATCGGGTAATAAAACCTCAATGCTTTTTAAAGGGCGGCCCGCTTTAATGGCGCAACGCTTTAAAGATTCTAACCACTCATCACGATCAACTTGTGCCACATTATTGCAGCAAATTAATTGCCCAC
>Ga0209826_1001876_pt1 | contig 14249 bp, 7 predicted proteins | sample GOMGulsemesocosm_5_FD_184637 | JGI IMG/M metagenome (GOLD analysis project Ga0209826, IMG submission 184637) | Methane-oxidizing microbial communities from mesocosms in the Gulf of Mexico - GOM15C Gulf of Mexico (SPAdes) (version 2) | ecosystem: Environmental > Aquatic > Marine > Cold seeps... | reverse complement strand
TAATTTGGTTGAAAAATAGGTCTGTTTACCGCTCAAAAGCTGACCGAATCTATGCATCTCCAACACTTTTCTTTTGTGCAAGAAAGAGGCATTTAGGGAACATGTCTAATGTCAGCTCCGAGCCCTTTGCCTGATATCTCTATTCAATACTGAGATTGTGAGTAGCATACTTCTCGTCTATGCGACGGAACCCTATTGCTTCGTAAAATTTGTCAGCATTCTCATCTGATGTTCGTAACCTAAAAGTGTCGAAATAGGCCTTACACTGGTTTAACATTTTTTTAACGAGCAAAGTGGCGACACCACTTCTCCTAGCACTCGACAAAACATAGATATGTCTGAGGCGTCCAACATACTGATCCGTATAAGGGGTTTTTCGGACATCATGAGGACTTAACATAGAAGTTAATGTATGTCTGCAAAGTCCGCAACTCGGCTGTTGGCTTAAAATCTCGAATGGCTGCGGTGGGCCACAAGCGGCTTTTTTCTTCGGAGCAAATTTAGACTGTTTACTGCCTGGTAGCTGACATCCGGAAAAGATTGATATCAGTACTGCGTGTTCAAGATAACAGCACCCAATAAAAACACATGTATCGAGTATAAATATAAGATTTAACCAGCATTAATATTGCCGGAGTTTCTGGACAACGCCTTCAATAAATACCATGGAATATTGTCAACAATCTCAGGTATACCCGATGATTTTCATACATAATTTGTGAATATTGATATCGTAAGTATACGTACAAAAGAATTAGTGATTTTGTGTGGATTTGAGGTTGAAAGTGACTATGTTCCATGACAAGTATGTGTTGATTTTTGACGAAAGCGTCTTTATGGGAAGGCTCCTCCAGACAATTTTGTCAGCCTTAGAAGTTGGGCAAACCGATATTTGTCACGATTTGTCGCAGGTAAAGGAACATATCAAGGAAACCAGATATGATTGTATTTTTTGTGACTGGTCGGGGTAGGCCGGAGCCTGAACCCACTTGTCTGGAATTTATTCGTTTGTCAGGTCTTTCGAATGACCCAGCCGTCCCCATAATAATTTTTTCCGGTCAAACCACCAAGAGAAATGTCATAATGGCGCGCGACCTCGGTTGCACGGAAATTATCGCAAAACCTGTTACCACCGCGCAAGTTTTTGACAAACTTAATAGCGCTCTTTATGCGCCTCGCAGTTTTATAGCACAAGAATTATATACCGGGCCGGATCGCCGTCGCCGAAGCAGCGATAGCTATGCGGGTGTACAAAGAAGATCAGAATCGGCCTTGAAACAGGATGAAATTGATAGGTTGTTGGAGGGGCATGATGTCACCGGATGAACAAAAAAAGATACGGTCCCATTATTTATCCGTTGCCGAAGAAAGTGTCGCCAATTTCGTAATAAAGAACAGCGCCGTATTACCGCAACTTATTGAGGCCGTACTGAATCCCTTAAAAACAGGCGATATTGGCGGTGTGAGTGCTGCATCCTATCAACTGTTTTCAGCGGCAAAAAGTTTCGGACGGGAGGATATAACCTTCGTTGCCGAAATGCTTTACAAGTCGATGAAGCAGCGTAAATTTGCCTCAGAACCAAAAGTCCTGATGGTCTTCGAAAAGGCCTTGCATGCCTTGGGACATAGCCCGAACGCTAATCCAAAACTTTTGAAGAGTCTCTCGGATACTATTTACGCAGCACTAAGAAAGTGCAATTCCTGACATACCTTTAGCGAATTTCATTCAGTCGTGAAGGCTTTCCAGCCATAACCTCTGAAATGGATAACATTCAATCCGGCCTGATGCTCTCCTGGACGAATAGAAGCAGATTTACAACACATCTAGCACAAGATCGGTTGTCGTCAGATACTCGTTATAAATCTGGGCGGTGCTTTCAAAACTATTGTCCTGCAGCGTGATGGTGAAGGTTGTCTGATCGCTATAATAATCTGTGGTGATTGTGGCCTCGCGCGCTTCAAGCCCAACAATGCCCAAAGCGTCGAAAAGGTCATCCAGATTAATCACATCTTCTGCGGCATCATAGTCGGCAATTCGAAGATAACTGCCATCTGCAGTGTCCAGTATGAATGTATCAGCGCCGGCTCCGCCCGTTACTGTGTCATATCCCTCACCGCCAACGATGGTATCATCACCGTCACCGCCATTGATTTCATTGGAAGCGGCACTGCCATAAATCTCATCGTTAAAGTCAGATCCGGCAAGATAGTTAATGTTGACTAGTGTATCAATCGCCTCGGTGCCATCCTGTGCCCAGCTCTCGTCCAGATGAATGATGACCCCGCCAACATCGTCAGAATAGTCTGCCATATCCTGACTTCCGGCACCGCCGTTCAGGTTATCGGCCCCGGCACCACCGATTAGCGTATCATTCCCAAGACCACCAAAGAGATAATCATCCCCCCCGCCCCCTTCGAGCCAGTCATTTCCTCCCTGTCCGTCGATCACATCACGGCCTGCGGTACCGATTATGGTATTCCAGCTGTTAAATCCGTTATGTGTTATCGCAACCGCTGTTCCCGTAAGGCCGGTTGCTGAAATATCGGCTTGGAGCAACAGGTTATTTCCAAGTTCGAACCCGGTGATCTCTTGAAAACTGGCGTCTTTGGAACTCCATGATGCAATGTTATAAACGTCGTTTTCCGCAGCATTCAGAATGGTAAGATGTAACATCCCGTCGAGCGTCACGTCATCAAAGGCAAGGTTTGCGCCGTTGGTCAGATAGATCTCGCTGTCTTCAGTACCCCAATAATGATCGCCGAATGTGAGGGTGCTTGCATCCACGTTAATGATACCATCATTCAGATGGTTAGCCCCGGTACGTGCGATGGTCAAATCATGATCCACCTGAACCGTATCCTTGTTCTCCAGCTCGGCCGCTAACAACCGTGCCCCGCCAGCGCCCCCCGTATCCTGTGACAGAAGCGTTCCCTCATTGAAGAGTGTTCCGGCAGCAATGGACACCGTCGCCGCATTCGCCGCTCCGGCATTGAGGTTATCCAGTGTAATGGTACCGCGGTTGGTGAAGCCGTTTGCAAGCGCCAAACTGGCATCAGAGCCCCCATCAGCCAAAACAGACAGGCTTCCGTTAGAGCCGCTTGTGTAAGTTCCGGTAATTGTGTTTCCGGCGCTGCCCGCCGTGATCAACGCATCATTTATCACGTCAACACTGAGGATTTGGCCGCCTTCAATATTCAAGCCGCCACTTGCGCTTCCAACGGTAATCGATCCGCTGCCGTTCATAATGCCGGAGCTGATGGTGGTCAAACCGCCGCTGTTCAACATCAGGGATTTATCCAGAGTGAGTGCTGTTGCACCAAAAGTGATTGATCCGTTGAGCGTCATGTCACCCGCACCCAGAAGTGACCCACTGATCCAGTCAAAAGTGCCATCAACGGTAATATCACCAGCCCCACCCAAGGTTGCGCCTTGAAGAGTAAGCTGTGACCCGGCCGCAAAGCTGGACGCAATCGCCACATCAAGCATGCCGCCCGTAATACCAAGTGTCGATCCCGCCGCGACGGCCAAACCGGCGAGGCTCGTAGTGCCTGTGGTATAGTCAGCCGATCCGTTCAAAATGACACTGTTATCATCCACCGGAACACCCAAGTCCCAGTTCCCTGCTATGTGCCAATCACTGTCAACGGCCCCGCTCCACGTCACGTCTGTTGGATCAATCACAGTCAGCGTTAGACCCGTTGCTGTGTAGGTGGGGGTCAGCATCAAGCCACCGCCCACATCAACGCCGGTCAACCCAGAGAAGGTGCCCATAGGTAACGTTGTCCATGTCATCACTTCAAAACTGGCCCCGAGTGTTGGGACAAAACCGTTAATAAGGGCAATATCCAGAACACCGTCCAAAGAAACCGCGCCCTGCGTGGTTAGATAGGTATATTGTGAGCCCTGCGTAATGCCGCCAATTTTTACCGCGATCGTCCCGCCTGATGTCGCCGTTAAATCGCCTGTGAAATAATTGGTGCCCATAGCGTCCAATATTCCGTTATTCACCACATCCACGTCAAATCGATCATTCTGAACAGCCAGAGTGCCGTCCTGATCGTTGGTCAGAATTTCATTGTTATCCTTGCCATAAACATAGGTTGTCCCATAACTTCCAAAATCCCATGTGAGACCACCTTCCGCCCCGCTCAAGATGTCCACATCTGTTTCCAAACGCCCCCAATCCCGGGTGTTATTGTCAAATGCAATCGTTCCTGAACCAAGCAGCGTTGCACTGTTTGTTATGGTGAATGTACCATAATTGACGTTCAGCGTTACCCCCTCGGCAACATCAAGGGTACCATCTGAGGTGTCAAAGGTTCGACCCCTCAAAACGAACAAATCCATATCTCGATCAATGTCGATCCTACCGTGATTGGTTACGTCGCCATCAAGCCGGTTGGTCCCGGAATACCCTGTCGACTGGATAATGCCATTATTTGTAAATAACCTGCCGTGACCCGCCGCAGCCCCAACTCCAAATTGCCCTCCATTATTCAGAATGATGGTGCCATCATTCGTGAAAACCGAAGATGTCATGGGTAATCTAATTGTGGTATATTCGGATATCAATGTCCCTGTATTGGTGAAATTTCCGTATATGGTAGATTGAGAGTGCAGCGTTCCTTCGTTGACCAAGTCCGTATAAACCGTCCCCCCCACTTTCAAATTTTGTCCGCTAACATTGGTTATAGTCTTTGTGCCCGAGATAGAATTGATATTGCCATTGATGGTCAAATTCATACCGGTTGTCACCAAATCAACGCCAAGGTTTACATTCCCGAAAATGATCGAGGCATCTGCGATCAATTCAGAATTCAAATTAACCGTAGTACCTGAAACATCGAGCGTGCCGTCACCGGTAATTTGAGTTCCCGCATTCAGATCAACCGACCCGTCACGAACACGCAGAGTTTGGAAAGCCTCAATATCAATGATACCGGAATTGGTGAAACCGGATCCCGTGCCAACATCAAATCTCAGACTATGATCAATATCCATCAGACCCTGATTATCCAGATCGGCCGAGAGGACATGTTCAGTATTTCCTGTATCCCCAAGGCTGTTCGCTGTCTGGATCGTCCCGGTATTGGTCAAAACACCATTTGTCACGGTCAAATTGCCAATACGAGACAGGCTATCATTCTGATCATCCAGAAAAATGGTACCCGCATTGGTAAAGCCCTGATCAATGGTCAGGTAGGCGTGAGAAAATCTGCTGACGGTATAATCAGAGGCAACTGTCAGGGTCGCCCCCACTTCGTTTGAAAACACGCCATTAAACGCTGATGCCGTGCCACTGACCTTGATGTCTCCGGCATTTACCAGATCGACATTGACCTCATCATTGACAAAATAGACAGACTGGCTTGCCGCGTTCGTAAATAGCCCCGTACCGCTTATGCTTGTTGTCACCACATTGCCGATTAAATCAATATAGTCAAAGAAATCGAAAGCTGGCCCCGTTCCTGTGGTATAATTTGCAGCCAAGGAAAGGTTGCCCATATCGAAATCGATAGAGCCACTACCGGTTACAATTCCGCCGCTCAGTTGCAGTGTTCCGCTTACTCCCAATTTGGCATCAACATTGAATGTGCCGCCTGTAGAAATATCCAAAAGCGCGCCATCAGCAACAGTAGAGTCGCCACTCAAGGTCAGATTTCCGCCACTAATAGTCAAGCCGCCGCTGGTCAGCGTCAGATCAGCGAGGCTTGTTGTGCCGATCGTATAATGAGCCGTTGGGTTGGGCGTTAATGCGCCGTCTATAATGACACTGTCGCCATTGATGGGAATGGCAGCGCTCCAGTTCGCAGCTTCATGCCAGTTGGTATCTGTCGCACCGATCCAGTTTGGCGGACCTGCCGGAACATCTGGCAGGTCACCGACATTCACCGTTAAAGTAGCATTTGTAGATAATCCTCCGGCGTCAGTAGCCTGAACAGTGAGGATATGCTGTGTTGCGCCTTCATAGTCCAACGGACCCGTTGTTGAGACGGCACCTGTAAGGCTGTCGATACTGAAAAGTGCTGGGATTTCGTCATTTCCTCCCATAATCGCATAAGTCAGAACATCCCCAACATCAGGATCTGAACCGGACATATCTGCGATAACTGCTGCGACATCATTTTCATCCACGTCAACAATCGTGGTACTAAGAGCAGGTGCTTCATTCACATTTTGAGTGTTCACGGTGACAAATGCGTCGGCAGTTTCACCATCTGCATCAGTGGCCGTTACAGTTAGATTATAAACACCGCCATTAAATTCATGATCCAACCCCCTAGTTGTGGAAACTTGACCCGTGGTCGTTATTATACTGAACAAACCACTTTCATTACCGCTGGTAATCTCGTAAGTGACCTTTCCTTGATCAGGATCCTCCGATGTTACAAAACCAACCACACCACCGGGTGCATTTTCAGGAATTGTATTCGTAAACCCAGTGGCGGTAAGTCCTTCGGGCAAATTCCCAACGTCAATCGTTAAAACAGCCGAAGACGATAGTCCACCGGCATCTGTCGCCTGAACTGTCACCTGATGTTGGCCTTGTGCTTCACGGTCCAGTGTGTCTGTCACCGAGACAATGCCCGTAACACTATCAACAGTAAACAGAGTGTCATTTCCCGAGATTATTGAATACGCAAGGTTATCCCCCATATCAGGATCTGAACCGGACATATCAGCGATCACGCCAGCCGTACCATTTTCTGTTACAATAACGATATCATCCGACATTGAAGGCCGCTCGTTTACATCATCAACCGTGATGATAACCACAACCGCCATCGCTTCGCCGCCAGCATCTGTAGCTTTTACAGTTACATTGTGGAGGGCGCCTCCCGCAGCCTCTCGATCAAGTGGGCCCTTTGAAGAAATTGCACCTGAGGTTGGGTCAACTGTAAATAATCCGTCATCATTACCACCAATGATTTCAAATGTAATCGCCCCTCCATCTGGATCCGTAGCCGTGACAAACCCCAACAAAGTCGGATCAGAATTTTCGGCGACGGACGCTGCAAAACCTGCCGCAGAAATTCCTTCAGCAACATCGCCAACATTCACAGTAAAAGTTGATTGGGCTGTCAGGCCACCTTCATCTGTTACTTCAATGGTCAGCACATGCTGTGCGTCTGTTTCCCGATCAAGTGGGCCTGTTGTCGAAACTAGTCCGCTAATTTCGTCAATTGAGAATAATCCACCCGCATTCCCTCCGACAATTGCGTAAGACAAATTGTCACCCACGTCCGGATCAGATGCTACTGCGGTGTCGACGACAACCGCTCCTTGGTTCTCGTCAACGGTAATGACCGTTGGTTGACTGTCTGGCGTTTCATTCACATTACCAACAGTAACAATCAGAACAGCCTGATCGCTTAGACCATCTGTATCAGTAACATGAACTGTTAGACTGTGCGTTTGCTGTGCCTCGCGATCCAATGCCCCTTTAACGCTGACAGCACCTGTCAGGCTGTCGATGCTAAACAATGGCGGAATTTCATCATTTCCGGATATAATGGAATATGTCAGACCGTCGCCAATATCAGGGTCTGTTCCCGACATATCAGCGATAATTCCTGCCGATCCATTTTCGGCGACTGTCACACCGTCATTGAAGATCTCAGGTGCCTCATTGATGTTATTCACAGTTACCGTAACAGTTGCTTGATCTGAAAGCCCGTCACCATCAGTTACTTTTACGATCAAATTATATTCTGATTGATCTTCACGGTTTAACTCACCTGTCGTTGTAACCACACCGGAAACGCTATCAATCAAGAAATAGCCATCGGCATTTCCATCGATAATTTCAAATGTTAGAATTGCACTGTCAGGATCGATGGCATTAACAGTACCAACAATCGTAGCATCCACATTCTCGTTCACGTCCAACGCTTGATCCGGCATAACAGGTGGTTCGGGGTCAGGTACATTAATCAAGCCAGCCGTCGTCCATACTTGCCCACCGGAGGAAGTATATACCTGATATTCCACCCCATCGACCCAACGCTTGCCGCCCGCGACAAACTCATCGGATAAATCAAGTGTGTCCGTCGCACCTTGATTAACCAACAGAATATTGTCATCGTCAGTAATCGCGGTAACCGCAGTAGCGTTCAAAATCAATGTATTGCTGTTATTTCCCATATCCAGCAATTCAATATCATCAATGGAAGCATTCCCGGAAAACGTCAAATCAAGTGTTGAATTAGTCGTATCAAGGTAAAGTGTATCGTCCCCTTCGCCACCAATAACGCGTCCGAAATTCGCATCACTCACGAATAGAAGATCATCACCTTGGCCACCGTCTAGTGTATCATCGCCACCAAACCCAAGAATGGTATCACGCCCGTCTCCGCCCACTATCTCATTCGCGCTCCCACTACCAGCAAGAATATCACTCCCCATACTTCCGATAATGTTTTCAATATTTAAGAGACTGTCGTCTTCAGATCGAGTATCGCTGCCACCGCCATTGTCAGCCCAGACCTCCCCAAATCCAGCAGACAAATTGACATTTAAGTAATTTCCAGATGTTACATATTCATAACTGACAGTATCCGAACCAGCACGTCCATCGATAAAATCATTCCCAATATTTCCGGAAAATACGTTGTCGATAGTATCCCCGAACAGCCTATCATTACCGCGACCACCATTGATGTTTTCTATGTTCGAAATCACATCTGTTTCGACTAATATTCCGAAAAATGTACCAAACTCGTAGGTTTTGGCAGTTCCTAATACCAAATCCACTTCCACAGCATGAGAAGCATCTAAATTACTGTAACTGACTAAATCCGTACCGGACCCACCGTCAATGTTGTCATCCCCTCCGCCACCGGAAAGTTGATCATCATCATTATCGCCATGAAGCGTATCATGACCGCTTCCGCCTTGGATGGTATCGTTCCCGTTGCCCCCAAACAGCCTGTCTCCAGATAAATCACTAACTTCACTGCCTAAAACACTTGGACTTAGTTCGTGTCCTCCATCAATGAAGTCATCCCCGAAGCCACCAAAAATTGTATCTTTTCCTGATCCGCCGTATAAACTGTCATTATCACTGCCCCCGTGCAAATAGTCGTGCCCAGCCCCACCAAACAGTGTATCGTCGCCCCCTTGCCCAAAAAGGCTATCACCTAATTCATCAACAGTAATACTACCGAAACCAGTATATTCGTGCCCACCAGACAAGTAGTCGTCACCAGATCCACCATCCAATGTGTCGCGCCCTTTTTGGCCATACAGGACATCATTATCAATACCCCCTTCTAGGGAGTCGTTTCCTACGGCACCGTAAAGTGTATCCGCCCCTTCATCGCCATAGAGAGTATTCCCTTCATCCGCAGGAACATCACCAAAATCCCCAAGGGAAAACTCTGCTCGATGTCCTGCGATTACGTCATCTCCCAAACCACCGTGAAGAATGTTTTCGAACTCATTTCCTAGCAGTGTATCCGCGGCATCCCCACCAATAACTTCGTCAATTCCATAGATTTCATCTTCTTCAATCAGAAAGTAACTGCTGGAGTTAACGACCTGGCCCGAATTTTCAAATAGATCAATTATTAGACGCTGATCATCAACCAAGCTGCCATATATGAGTGTATTCCAGCCATCTTCGTTGTTACCCATTTCCAATGTTGCTGGTAAGCCAGAGATAGCGGTGTACATATACCCATTTCCGACAATTACATCATCACCGGCACCACCATCAAGAGTGTCATTTCCCCCATCACCTAACAGTAGATCTTCTTCAGCCCCACCAAGAAGGACTTGGTTCCCCTCACGTCCGTAAAGAGTATCAGCACCAACCCCGCCATCAAGCGTACTATTCTCTCCTGAAGCAGAAAGATGATCTGCCCCAGCACCTCCTGAAACAAAACTTAAATCACCTTTACTGTCGAGAAGATCATTACCATCTCTGCCAAAAAGCGTGTCACGACCGGTACCACCACTAAGACCATCATTGCCCGATCCACCATCCATTGAATCTGCCCCAGAGCCGCCGTACAAATTGTCTTTACCATTGCCGCCAATAAGTGTGTCATCCCCACTGCCTCCGGATAGTTTATTTGCAGCGTCATCACCAATCAGCAGATCGTTCCCTGAACTACCAGACAGATTTTCGACATCGATCAACAAGCCTGTACCGAGTAAATTTGAAGGAATTCCCTCCACCCCTTCAAACACAAAGGCAAACCCAAGATCCAAGCTGGCATTTACGTGAATATCATAATCATTGGTCTGAAATGTACTAAACGAAGCCGTATCGACACCAGCTCCGCCATCCAGCGTATTTTGCCCTAGTCCGCCATCTAACTCATCATCTCCACCTTCTCCGTAGAGAGCATTATCTTGGGCATTTCCACGCAAAATGTCGTCGTTATAACTTCCCCTAACACTTTCGATATTATTAAGGGTGTCCTCCGCAATAACAGTTTCAATAATTGGAATATTTCCAAGAACATCTGGGAAACCTTCTTCATACTTAATGGTTTCTCCTGTTCCTGATAAAAGGTCTACATCAACGCTATAGTGGACAATCGGGTCAAACCCAAAGATCCCTCCATCAGAGGGCGATAAATACGAGTAAGACACAATATCCGTTCCAGTGCCTCCATCAAAACTATCGTTACCAGAGATCCCTGATAGTGAATCATTACCTGAACCGCCATCCAACGTATCCGCTCCAGATCCTCCCACCAAAGTATCGTTACCGCTACCGCCTCGTAGAGTGTCGTCCCCCTCACGGCCAGACAGGACATCATTATCAGTTCCTCCATCCAAGGAGTCGTCGCCTACTGCGCCAAGAAGTGTATCGTTACCTTGGTCGCCATAGAGTGTATTGCCGTCATCTACTGGAGGCGACGAAAATTCAGATGGAAGTTCCATACGATGCCCGGCAAGTACGTCATCGCCTGAACCGCCGCGAAGAATGTTTGCGAACTCGTCTCCTTGCAAAGTATCCGCGGAATCCCCACCAATAACTTCGTCAATTCCATAGATTTCATCTTCTTCAATCAGAAAGTGACCGCTGGAGTTAACGACCTTTCCCGAATTCTCAAATAGATCGATTTTTAGACGCTGACCATCGACTAGACTGCTGTAAATCAGTTTGTCCCAACCAGTTTGGCCATTTATCAGGTCGTCACCAGAACCACCATCTAGCGTGTCATCTCCACTATTTCCATAAATGCTATCATTGTCTGATCCGCCAATAAGATAGTCATTACCCGATCCACCAAAAAGAACGTCTTCGCCGCGACCACCTATTATTATGTCAGTACCGCCACCACCTGTAAGTGAGTCATTACCCGAACCACCTCCGACAATATTTCGATGGAGAGAGATAATACCGGACGCATCATAGATATCACTACCACCACCAAGCTCACTTGTGATCGTACTGTAGGCAAGATCTGTGGTGTCAAAGTCACCTTCTAAAATGATTGTGTCATCACCGTCAGTTCCGTTGATAACAATCTCTTCGACACCGTCCAGTGTCAGAGTGGGGCCGCCTTCAAATTCAATTAGGATATTGCCGTTCGCATCAGGGGAAACCGTGACATTGTTATAAGTGCCGGTCAGATCAACTGTGACCGTATCTTCCCCCGCACCGCCATCATAATAGCCATCTGAGTTTGCGTCTGGGTTCCATGCATATTTATTTGAGAATACAAATGTTCCAGATAACGCTAACTCTTTTAGACCTTCAATTCCATTAATGCGCGTACCCAGCAACCAGATTTCTTTTGGATCTGAACCATCCCCTCTGTCGATCGTCAACATAGTACCGCCGCGGTACCGCTCAACCTCTATGTAATCCCCCAACGTATCAAGAGTAATCTGGTCGGAAATGATCGCCGTAATATCCAGGACGTCACCATGGCGATCCGGCCTATAGCCAACGATCCAGTCTCTCCCGACAGTGGTTGTATCATCGGTATAATTAAAATGATCACGCCCATGTGAGCCAATGAAAAGACGATGTTTCCCTGACCAGATCCAGGGGGTTCTGTCCCCACCTGAATGGGATCCAAATAATCTCGAAAAATTAAACCGGCTCATAGTTTGCGTCCCCTCGATACCCAACACGCTGTGTCAGGTGAATTTGCCATTGAAGGGGCTCATCCAAATAAACCGACCAAAAGGTGGTATTATTGGTTTGAAGATTTACAGACAATTTAGTAATGCCTGCAAATAACTCATACTCCCCTCCACTTCCCCCGATCACCTTTTCCAAAGTGATGACAGAAGGTTGAATACAACTACTCACAAAACACTATATTTATTGCTTCTTTGAAAAATCCAATATTGCGCTGGATTCAAATCAACTTACTGCTAATTACGTATATTCAATCCTTACAACTAAATATTCGTCCCTCATTCAGGACACATAACATTAACCTACTATTAATTTATTATTAATTTATTATTAATTTATTATTAATTTATTTTTAACTTATTCAACAATATATCCAAATTCTAATGTTATTTTTCAACAATAATCAACTCGTCACCCTCAAAAAGAGAGAATTTCGAACAAGATACTTCAAAACTCTCACATTTAGCCGAATCACACACTTACTCTCAAAGAATCAATACTTCGAAACCCGTACGCACAGACTCGAACGAGCAAGTGCAGAGAAAGAAAATGTAGTTCAACACCTATTTATGCACCACTCTGAAAGCTGGCAATCGTCAATATGCTCGATAGCTTTTTGGCCTTAGGCCGAAAGATAGTTTCTACTTTTATTATGAGTTCCAGTAATTCAATAAATGAAAAGCTAAGTGAACCGTTGAACGTGTTTGCAGAAAGCGAACCGAACAAATCCTTTGTTGCTGAAGTAAGCGATCTTATAAACGGTAAAAGAAAAACAATATCTTTCATGAACCTTTGGTTTCGTTCACTCTACGGTTCTTGCGATGATGATGAAGACCAAATGGGAATTTTGTAAATCCCCAACGGCTTTTATTTGTTTAAACTGACAAAGTAGCTCAAAAACAATTTATGCAGCGCCAACATCACATATCCATTCTTTGACATCCGATCATTATTTGATTGCTAAGCTTTACTGTATTTTGCTTGCAATTGCTTCTGAAACATAAAATCGATTAAACTTACAAACACCTAAGTCCTTTAAAACATTGAAACATTCAATACAATTCGAACCTGTAACTTTTGTCTTTGAAGGGAACCGGACATGATTTCATGAACAGGCATAGTCTAAAAACGCACACTAGGGCGACATTTACAACAATTCGTCATCAACGTAGCAACAAACGCGAAATTTTTTCGACACACTAAATATGCAGATAAACAAAATCTCCAAAATAGTAATACTTTCAATGATTTAAATGGTGGGTGCTACAGGGTTCGAACATGTGACCCGCTGATTAAGAGATTCCAAGTTAAATTGCCTAATTTGGTCCACTATTTTCACTAAGGAATTGAAATTGTTTGCTTTTAAAAAATTATAATACAAACAACGTGATGAATTTTGCGCAATACAGGACGTTTTGCGCATCCTGTCCTGTGCAGAAATCCGTGCATACCAAATTTTGACGACCAAAGGGGGACCCCTTCTTATTACTAAACCAAAAAAACCACTAATCACGGATCGAAATAAGATGATCACAGAACAACGGTTGGAAGGCCAATCAATCAGAGAAATAGTTTTTGAGTATGGTGTGAGTTCTGCCACCCTGCAAAAGATTTAAAAAAAATCACAAGTAAATAAGCTAGATAGAAAAGAAAGAAAACATAAACGAACAGTATCATTTATTGAAAGAACATCTGTTTCCGAAATGCACGTTCTTTTTTGACAACGTGTCTCTTACATTCGAATTTTCAATAAAGATCAAACTGTTGAGGATTTAGCAATTAAAGCTAAAATTTCAAAACAGAGATGGTATGAAATCGTACAAGGATATTATGACGCATCACTGGTTGACTACCAAAAATGTCTACTGCCCTTGGCGTAAATATTTTTGATTTTATGAAACCTCGAGAAGTCGTACTTGTAGCTTAAATAACTAACGGCATAGTTCGGAGTACACTCAATTTCATCCGAACTATGCCTCAAAAGATGTTTGGTTATATTGTGCACATCACTCTTCCCTTAATAACGATTACTAAGAATTTTCAAGAGAAGTGAACTATTTGTTCCGCTGCGTGCCAGAAGCTGGCATTGAGGAAAAATGTCCAATGTCAGCTTCGAGCCCTTTCAAGACCTATGGTATG
>Ga0209826_1001872_pt1 | contig 14270 bp, 8 predicted proteins | sample GOMGulsemesocosm_5_FD_184637 | JGI IMG/M metagenome (GOLD analysis project Ga0209826, IMG submission 184637) | Methane-oxidizing microbial communities from mesocosms in the Gulf of Mexico - GOM15C Gulf of Mexico (SPAdes) (version 2) | ecosystem: Environmental > Aquatic > Marine > Cold seeps... | reverse complement strand
AGTTGCTGGTTTAATGCTAACTACCGAAGCTATGATAACTGACGCACCAGACTCATCTCCTGCAATGCCTGATATGGGCGGCATGGGTGGTGGTATGGGCGGCATGCCAGGTATGATGTAAACCATTACGCTAAAATATAACTGAAGGTCATTGGCCTTCATGAACCCGTAAAGTTATGCTTTACGGGTTTTTTATTGCCAAAAAACTAAGCTTTTCTCTATTGACGAGATAATTACCACAGTACTTTTTTAAAGAGTTGTTTGGAGAAAGCATTAAGGACACACCGTAGTTAGGCTAAAAAGTTAATTATAAGCAGTTCTTTCAATTAACCTAATTTAAATAATAGCTTGATTTAAATTAGGTTTATTTCCAATTAGTTTGACAATTCGCTACAACTACTGCACTTTAACTGGCGCATTATAATTTACACAAATAATAAACAAATAATAAACAAATAACGAAAAAATAAACGGATGTTATATGCCTTCTTTTACCAGCAATTTTGAGTTTCTTAAACATCATGATGAGTTATTATTTCGTTTAGCCGAGACTGCTGAACGATGTTATGCATCAGATCCTAATACATCACTCATTAAAATGCGTCAATTAGGCGAAGCAATCGCACAAAATGTTGCTGCTCGTGTTGGTGTTGAATTTGGTAAAAGTATAAAGCAAATCGACTTATTACGTGATTTAGATTACACCTTACAACTTAATGAGAATGTTAAAGACGCATTTCATAACATCCGTAAACTTGGCAATATTGCTAACCATGAATATTTATCTTCTAGTCACAGAGACGCACTTAAATCTATGCAAGTAGGTTGTGCCTTAAGTGGTTGGTACCATATAACCTTCGGTGGAGATAAAGCCAAAGGTTTTAAATTTAAAGCCTTTGTAAAACCAGTAGATCCTTCAGACTACGTTCGTGAACTTGAAGAAAAGTTTAATGCCTTAAAAATTAAATCACAGCGTTCAACGGAACGTTTGGTTATTGTTGAACAACTGAATCAAGTCACTGAAGAGAAAGCAGCAGCTGAAAAACAACGTGCCGATAAAATGGCAGAAGAAAAAACAATTTGGGAACAAGTCGCTGAAGAGCATGAAACCAAGTTAAGCGAATATAGAGAGAAAATGGATGCTGAAAATGTTATATATTTACAAAAATTTTCTCAGCAAGACAAACAGACTCAAGCACAAGAAATACTAAGGGTTGAACAATCCAACTTTCATTTAGATGAAGGCGCGACCCGTGTATTAATAGACCAACAACTTAATGATGCTGGCTGGATAGTAGACTCTGTTAATATTCGTTATTCGAAAGGCGCCAAGCCTGAAAGAAACAAAAATAAAGCTATTGCTGAATGGCCGACCGATTCTGGCCCTGCAGATTATGTGTTATTTATTGGCCTAACTCCCGTCGCTACCATTGAAGCAAAGCGAAGTCGTAAAAATGTATATTCAGCCATTGATCAAGCAAAACGATATGCCAGCGGTTTAAAAGTTCAGAATGCTTTTGAGATAGAAAATACTTGGGGCGAATTTAAAGTACCCCTTACCTTCGCCACCAATGGTCGGCCTTATTTAAAACAACTAGAACAAGAGAGTGGGATTTGGTTTCTTGATGTACGCGATAACGCTAATCGGCGTAGAGCATTAAAAGGCTGGTATTCACCAAGTGAAATAAAAAAATATTTAAAGCAAACACCTCAACAAGCGGATAATAAACTTGATGATATGAACTTTGAGTATGATTTAAAACTACGTGATTACCAAATCCTTGCTATTCAAGCTATTGAAAAAACAATCAAGAAAGGCGGTTCCAGAGCGTTAGTTGCGATGGCTACAGGCACCGGTAAAACTAAAACCTGTATTGCTTTAGTTTATCGTTTATTGAAGTCTGAACGTTTTCGACGAGTCTTGTTTTTAGTTGACCGATCAGCGTTAGGCATACAAGCAACCGATGACTTTACTGAAGTGCGCATGGAAAACCTGCAAACCTTTTCTGATACTTTTGACATCATGGGCATGCAGTTAAATAAACCTAGAGGTAAAAAGCCAGAAGATGAAACAAAAGTTCATATTGCAACAGTACAAGGCTTAGTTAAACGAATTCTTTATCCTAGTGATAATGACAATAAGCCAGGAGTTGGTCAGTACGATTGTATTGTGGTTGATGAATGCCATCGTGGTTACTTACTCGACAGAGAGCTCAGCGATACTGAGATAGAATTTCGAGACCAAAAAGATTACCAATCAAAATACCGTGCCGTAATTGAATATTTTGATGCCTTTAAAATAGGCTTAACAGCAACGCCAGCATTACATACAGTCGATATTTTTGGTGAGCCTGTTTATAGTTATAGCTATACCGATGCCGTTATAGATGGTCATTTAACCGATCACTTACCACCTATTCGAATTCATACTAAGTTAGCAGAACAGGGAATTCATTACGCAGTAAATGAAGCCGTGCAGGTTTATGATACTCAAACCAATAATATTGAAAAATTTAATACGCCTGATGAATTAGACTTTGACGTTTCACAATTCAACCGCAAGGTTATATCACCTAGCTTCACCACAGTAGTCACTAAATGGCTAATTGAAAGTGATGCTATTGATCCTTATTCAGCGGCTAAAACTTTAGTGTTCTGTGTTACTGACAAGCATGCCGACCAAGTGGTTGAAGCTTTTAAAGAGGCTTGCGAGAACTATCATGGTGAAATTGATGATGATGCTATTCAAAAAATCACCGGTGCAAGTGATAAACCACTAGAAAAAATAAAACGTTTTAAAAATGATCGCTTACCCAATATAGCAGTAACCGTTGACCTACTCACTACAGGTATCGATGTACCAGCAATATGCAACCTAGTGTTTTTACGCCGAGTTAATAGTCGAATATTGTTTGAACAAATGCTTGGTCGCGCCACACGGCGTTGTGATGAAATAGGTAAAGAAACTTTCCGCATTTACGATGCCGTTGATATTTACAAACAACTCGAACAAGTTAACGGTATGAAGCCAGTAGTCACTAAAGTTGATATCACCTTTTCAGAACTTGAAGCTGAATTAACCCATTCATCTTCACCTGAATTACAGCAACTGGCTAAAAATCAGTTTTTAGCCAAGCTGCAAAGTAAAAAGCGCCATTTAACGGATATGCAAGCCGATAATTTTGAACGTATTGTCGGTAAAGTACCCCAAGCGTTTGCTGAAGAATTAAAGGCCATGAAGTTGGAACAAATTGCTCAATGGTTTACAGCTCATCCAGGGTTAGGTGAATTACTTGATATGAAGGTAACTGGAGGCTCAGGAACTCGCCCGGTTGTTATCTCTGAACACCCAGATGAAATAACCGACATTACTCATGGTTATGGTGATGGTCAAAAGCCTGAAGATTATTTGAAGTCATTTAGTGATTTTGTTAACGCCAATAGCAACCGACTGCTTGCTATTCAAACAGTGATTCAACGGCCATGGGAATTAACCCGTCAAAGCTTAAAAGAGCTAGCCTATGAATTGGAAAAAAACAACTTTAGAGAGCAGAATTTACGAACCGCATGGCAAGAAGTTAAAAATGAAGAAATAGCCGCTCGAATCATCGGTTTTATTCGACAAGCAGCTATTGGCGAAGCCCTTATTCCTTTTGAAAACCGCGTTGATAACGCCCTTGATAAAATACTCGCACGCCAACAGTGGAAAGTTCCACAAAAACAATGGTTGCAAGCCATTGCCAAACAAATGAAAGCCACCACCATTGTTGATAACATAGCTTTAGATAGCGGTGTTTTTAAGCAACAACTTGGTGGTATAAAACGAGCCAATAAATTGTTTGAACAACCAATCACCCAGTTACTAGCTGACTTTAATCGAGAGCTATGGGCAAGTTAATTATCCCTTTGCTGTGTATAAAATAGATCCACAAAAACCAAATAAGCAGTTGATGTTATTGTTATACGCACAAGAAAGTGTAAAAATGTGTGCGGATGTTAGGAACATGCACAACAAAGCAGGTATTAAGTGAATTGTAACTATAATTTTGTGCCACTTGAACAATTAGGTGACATTGAAAGTAAAGCGGTATTAAAAGCCACCGCCAAAGCACATCAAGCGTTGGGCGAATTAAAAGGCCTGGCGATGACCATGCCCAACCAATATATTTTATTGGCGACGCTTGCTTTGCAAGAAGCAAAAGAAAGCTCTGAAATTGAAAATATTATTACCACACAAGACGATCTCTACCAGAGTTATTATCCAACGCAGCATTTTGTTTCTACCAGCGCCAAAGAAGTACACAACTACGCCAAGGCATTAACAACAGGGTTTGATACCATCACCACCACGGGCTTGTTAACCAACAATACCATTATTGATATTCAGCAAATTATTGAAAGCAATAACGCGGGTTTTAGAACCCAAGGTGGCACTCAGTTAGTTGATCAGACAAGTAAAAAAACAGTGTATACACCACCACAAACAGGTCAACAAATTATTGATTTAATGAGCGACCTTGAACGATTTATTAACAACGACCAGCTCAGTGATTACGACGATTTGGTGAAAATGGCGTTAATACATCATCAGTTTGAAAGTATTCATCCTTTTTATGACGGTAATGGCCGTACCGGGCGTATTTTAAATATTTTATATTTGAGTAAACAAACGTTACTCGGCGCGCCTATTTTATATCTGTCACGTTACCTTAATCGCCATAAAACGGAATATTATCAATTGTTACAGAACGTCCGCGATCAGGGCGAGTGGCAGCCGTGGTTGCTATTTATGTTAAAAGCATTACAAGTCACCAGTCAAGATACCTTAAAAACCATTAAAGGCATTATTGCCTTAATGCAACGTTGCAAAGAAACCATTAAAGCCAAGCTGCCGAAAATTTATAGTCACGAACTGATTAATAATTTATTTACCCACCCCTATACCAAGGTGGAGTTTGTTACCGATGAACTAGGTATTCACCGCAACACTGCCAGCAAGTATTTAAATCAATTGGTCGATATTGGCTTGTTGACAAAGCACAAACTTGGCAAAGGTAACTATTACCTTCACCGCGAGCTATACGATTTACTTTCGAACTAAGCACTGTATAACTAAGCACAGCCGAAATCCCGTTCACAACAAATTTAATCAGGCATAAGCCTTCAGGAAAAAGCATTATGAGCACCCAAGACCTAGTTACAAAACTCTGGAATCTCTGTAATTTGTTACGAGATGACGGTGTAACTTACCACGAATACATTAACGAACTCACCTACCTTATTTTCTTAAAAATGGCTAAAGAAACAGATACTGAAGATGGTCGTACAGAAAAAGAAAAAACTCGAGAATTAAAAGAAGGTGACACGAAAAAGCAACCTAATATTCCAGAAGGGTTTCGTTGGGGAAATCTTGAAAATTACGATGCTGCCTCACGTTTAGAAAAATATAAAAAATTATTAATTCACCTTGGCTCTCACGGCTCACTAATCACTAAAGCTATTTATGCCAATGCCAGTACGGTTATTCGTAAACCTGCAACCTTAAGTAAATTAGTAACCGAAGTGGACAAACTTGATTGGTACAGCGCTAAAAACGAAGGCTTGGGCGATATGTACGAGGGCTTGTTAGAAATTAACGCCAGCGAGAAAAAGTCAGGCGCAGGTCAATATTTTACCCCACGTACCTTAATCAATGTGATGGTTGAGTTAATGAAACCTAGCTTAGACGATGTAATAGTTGACCCAACAGCAGGAACAGGTGGCTTCTTAATAAGCGCTCATCATCATATAAAAGAGCATAACGATATTATGTCGTTAGGTGAAAAAGCCTACGACAAATATCAGCACGGTACCTTTTTTGGTATGGAGTTAGTGCCAGATACTCGACGCCTAGCCATGATGAACCTAATGTTGCATGACTTAGCGGTTGATGATGAAAATGCTGGTATTTTATATGGTGATACCTTATCAAGCGAAGGCCAAGCCTTACCACCAGCGAGCTTAATATTAGCTAACCCACCGTTTGGCACTAAAATGGGTGGTGGCATTCCTACCCGTGACGATTTAGTGCATTACACCAGTAACAAGCAACTCGCCTTTTTACACCTGATGTATCACAAAATGTTAAAACTGGGTGGGCGAGCGGCAGTGGTATTGCCTGACAATGTATTGTTTGAAAGCGGTATAGGTAAAACCATTCGCCAAGATTTAATGGAAAAATGTAATTTACACACCATTTTACGTTTACCTACGGGTATTTTTTATGCCGCTGGCGTTAAAACCAATGTCTTGTTTTTCTCAAAGCCTGAATATGTTAAGGGTAAAGTACAAGACAAAGCGCAGACCAAAAATGTGTGGGTTTACGACTTACGTTCAAACATGCCAACCTTTGGCAAACGAACGGTCTTTAATCGCAGTCATTTTGATGAATTTTATGCCGCAGTGGGTAATGACTTAACCACGGTTGATGAAAAAGCCAGAACTAAGTTTATCACTGAACATAAAGACGATGCTGACGGTTGTCGATTACGTTGTTTCACGCGTGCAGAAATTGCTAAAAAAGACGACTCCCTTGATTTGTCTTGGATTCGCGACGACAGTACCGAAGATGCCAGTACTTTACCAAAGCCAGACGTGTTGATTAATGAAGCGATTGAAGAAATGGCTAGCGCTATGTCTGAATTGAAATCTATTCTAGTAGAACTGGGCGCAGCAGAAGGAAATGATGAGGTGACTTCGTGAGTGAATTACCAAAAGGTTGGGTATTAACAAAATTTGATAATATTTTATTTTCTTTAAATAGTGGTTTAAACGGTAAACAGAATAAAACAGGAGAGGGTATTCCTGTTTCTCGTATTGAAACGATTGCAAATCAACGTATTGATATGAAGCGTATAGGTTTTTTAAAAAGTTATGATGAAGAAAAAATAGAAAAATACCGTTTACGTGAAGGAAATATACTATTCAGTAATATAAATAGTCCTGCACATATAGGGAAAACCGCATTATGTGAAAAAGGAGTAAAGCTTTACCATGGTGTAAATTTATTAAGACTAACGGTTAATGAGGCCGTCATACCAAGTTTTTTAAATTATTACTGTAAATATATTCGTAGTTTAGGTGAATTCTCTGCAAGAGCCCAACATGCGGTAAATCAATCCTCTATAAATCAAACCAAGTTGAAAGGTTTTGATATACCGTTAGCCCCATTAAAAGAACAAATCCGTATCGCTGATAAACTAGATTCAATGTTAGCAAAAGTGGATGCCGCCCAAACACGCCTCGACAAAATCCCCAACATCCTAAAACGCTTCCGCCAATCCATCCTCGCCGCCGCCACCTCTGGTAAGTTGACCGAAGACTGGAGAGGATCTGAAATGAATTGGCCTGTTACTTCACTTAAAAACGTTGGAGCTGGGTTCAATTATGGTTCATCATCCAAATCTCAGAAAGAAGGTAAGGTTCCAGTACTTAGGATGGGGAACCTCCAAGGTGGGAAGTTAGATTGGGATAAACTTGTTTATACATCAGATGAAAAAGAAATAGAAAAATATTTGTTAGAACCTGGGGATGTACTTTTTAATCGTACTAACAGTCCTGAACTTGTAGGTAAAACATCAATTTTTAGAGGCGAAAAAAAGGCAATATATGCAGGCTATTTGATCAGGGTTAAAGGAAGTTCTCGGTTAAATACTGAATATTTAAATCATCAGTTAAACAGCCCTCATGCAAGAGATTATTGTTGGCAAGTAAAAACTGACGGTGTTAGTCAGTCGAATATCAATGCTAAAAAACTTCAGGCATATAAATTTCATTTACCTGAAGTAGCAGAGCAAAAAGAAATAGTCCACCGAGTAGAGTCTCTATTTTCTATGGCTGATACCGTTGAAAAACAATATCACGCTATAAGGAAGAACACTGATCGTTTAACCCAATCAATATTAACCAAAGCCTTTCGCGGTGAACTTGTTCCACAAGATGAGAACGATGAACCAGCAGAAAAGTTATTAGAAAAAATTAAAACCGCGTTAGCAAAAAAACCAGTCCTAAAGAAAAAGACAACGCCTAAGAAAAAAGGTTAATGAAGATGAAAATACTTCAACCGAACAACAAAAATTTGAAGATAGTTTAAAGTCTACCCCTCTAACTACAGCGGTAAAGACTAAAAAAACCTGCATTTGCAGGTTTTTTTCCTATATCTATAAATCGCACATCAATATTATTAACGCCCAATTTTTATAAGGTGATTGCAGCCTATAATACTTTTAGCTTTTTTGATCTTGACGAAAAGCAACATATTTCTTGGCATATTGAAGCACAATGTTGGCAGTTTTCTCATCATTGAGCAGTGCAACTGGGAGCTCAGCTAGTTGTGGTAAGTCTTCAAAGGCTGGCGGTGCTGTTTCTAACCACCTCCAACATTTACTTCGATTTCTCTCTACTTGTAATAATGTCTCGATTATTTGTTCAATTATAGTTGGTTGTCCAAACCAGCCGATAGGTTTAATGGCAGGTTTTCTTCCACCTTGAACAACTCTTGGTAATTGAGATAACCTTAATTCATCAATTAAAATGTTCTTTCTCGTCCAGTCAGCAAATTTATCGAGTTTTTCATTTGGATTTCGAATGCTATCCGTAGTCGGTATAACTAAGCCAACTTTAACTTTGCCCAGAGATTTTATCTTTTCTAAAACACCTGCTAAATCAGTATCGTTAGTGACAAAGACAACTTGTTCGATAGTAGCATCAGTTAATACATCATATAGCGATTCGACAGCAATGTTTACATCAGTTTGTTTTTCTTCAAGTTTCCATATATCAACATATTCACATTCATTAGGTGGCTTCTTTGGTTCTTCGGCGTCAATTTTGAACGCACGCGTAGCGTTTATTGCATAATAGCCTTTGATAATTTCTAGCTGATTACTTTCACTATTAAAGTTTAAAGCGCGGTGATAAGCCTGTTGATCGTTTAATGAATCTGAAGACATTGCTGCTTTAGCAACAATATCAGCTGTAAAAAATTTGATGCTTAGATCTTGGTAGGAGTGTGTTTTTTCTGAGGAGCTAGGCAGAATATAATTGATAAATAGTTTTGATAGGTCTAACCATTTATAAGGTGTTCGTTTAAGACAACCATAATATAAATTGTATCCATCAATGTATACTCGCGTCTTCAAAGCTAATCCTTAGATTTTAGTTATAAAAAAACCGACACTAAGGTCGGCTTTTTCTCCCTATATCCAGGAGACTCAATGCTACGCGTGGAAGTAGGGTTAGTTGTTATATTAATAATAAACCAAAAGTTAGTTTACTTCAATATTATTTATCAAACTTGAAAAACAGTCAGGGTGGGATTATGCTTTGTATAAATATTAGACAATAGATGTGTCACAGTTGATTTTATCGCTTTCAACTTAATATATAAGCTTTAAATTTACATAAAATCGCTGTTTTTGTATAAAATAGACACAAAATCAATGCGCGATCCCACCCTGGGGAAACAGTGTGTATATGGTTTAAATATTAACATTACAAAAAAATCATATAAGGGTAAGATTATCATCATGCCTGAAAGCCATAGTAATAAACTTGCCAAAATAGATGCTCGTCTTCAATTATTAAATGAAGAGCGGCTTGCTTTACTTAATGATCGCCAAGCGTTAATAACGCAACATGAAGCTGAATTGGCTCAGAACTTTAATCTACATGCCTCTCCTGAAGCTAAAATTGACCTTTTTCTTTCATATTTTAAAGGTCGTAGCGATGTTTACCCATTCAGGTGGGAATCGAAAAATGGTAGAAGTGGCTATTCACCTGCTTGTTGGAATGAATGGCAGCCAAAAATTTGCAATAAACCTAAAATTAGTTGTACTGAATGTAAAAATCAGAACTTTAAAGTACCTGACCATCAAGCTGTCTACGGACATTTGAAAGGGTTTAAAACCATCGGAATCTATCCTCTATTAAGTGATAATTCAACGTATTTACTTGCAGCAGATTTTGATAAAGAGGACTGGTTTGAGGCTACATCTGCATTTGCAACGACTTGCGAATCATTAAATGTCCCCTATCTATTAGAACGCTCAAGAAGTGGTAACGGTGGTCATATATGGATCTTCTTCTCGGAAGCTGTAGCTGCTAGTGATGCTCGGCGATTAGGCAATGGTTTACTTCGTAAAACAATGGAACGCTATCCGTTACTATCATTTGATTGCTTCGATAGGCTATTCCCCAATCAAGATATAATGCCAGAGGGTGGCTTTGGTAACCTGATTGCATTACCACTACAGCTAGAGCCAAGAAAAAATAACAATAGTGTTTTCATTAACAATGAAGGCATCCCTTATAGTGATCAGTGGTCAATATTGGCAGCTACTCAAAAAGTGACTAAACAGCAGCTTCAATCAACACTTAATCAGCTAAATTTTTATATTGAAAGAGCGCCTGATGATATTGAAAAGAATAAGCCATGGGAAAAACTTAACAATAATGAAAATATTAAAATCAACGATTGTCCGCAGCAGATTACATTAACACTAGCTGATCAGCTATATGTTCCAATCGCTAATTTACCTGGAAAACTGACCTCTAAGTTAAAGCATTGTGCTGTATTTTCTAATCCAGAGTTCTACAAACGACAAGCTTTACGTTTATCAACAATTGGCACAAGTCGATATATTTGTGCGGCTCATATAGAAAACGGTTATTTAATTCTGCCAAGAGGTTGTTTAGTCGAAGTTACTTGCATCATATCAGGACAAAAAATAGAGATTGAATACATCGATAAACGTTTTGCAGGTAATCAACTCGAAAAGATTAAGTTTACGGGAAAATTAAAAAGTCAGCAGAAAAAAGCGGTTGATGCTTTATTTGCACAAACAAATGGTGTTTTTGTTGCATCGACGGGTTTTGGTAAAACCGTTACAGGATTAGCGCTTATCGCAAAAAGGAAGGTGAATACCTTAATTTTGGTTCATAACCGCCAATTGGCAGAACAATGGCTTGAACGGATAAAAGTATTCTTAGCAAATGTAAAAGTTGGTTCATTATCAGGTGGTAAAGATAAGCTGACCTATGAAGTTGATGTTGCTACTTATCAAAGCTTAGTTAGCCGCAATGGAATAGACATTAAACCTGCCATTGAAAAATATGGGCAAATATTAATAGATGAATGCCACCATTTGCCAGCATCAAACTATGAGTGTTTGATAAAGTCAGTGCATGCTAAATATATTCACGGATTTACAGCGACACCTAAACGCCAAGATGGTTTAGAAAAATTAATGCACTTTCAAATAGGCTCTGTTGTCTATAAGGCAGCAACTACTACCAGCAATTTTGAACAACATGTGAAGGTAATTAAGACCAATACTTATTTTCCTCCTGAATGGTTAGGTCCAGAAACTAAACCACATATATCTCAAGTTTATAAACACTTAGTTTGTGATCAAGCAAGAAATGAAGTGATTGTTAACAGCATCGAACGGTCTGTGAATAATGATAGATCTGTCATGGTGCTTACCGAAAGAAAAGAGCATATTGAATTACTTGCTAAAATGATGACTGATAAGGGGATAAAGGTTGTTGAACTGCATGGTGGTATTTCAACAAAGCAAAGACAAGAACGAATAACTTTCTTATCCAGTAAACCAAGCAATGATGAAGCTGTTGTTATCTTAGCTACAGGAAAATACGTCGGTGAAGGTTTTGATTTACCACATTTAGATACTTTATTTATAACACTTCCGATAGCTTGGAAAGGAATTTTAGCGCAATACGCTGGACGAATTCAGCGAGAATGGAGTAGTAAAACTGTTATTCAAATTTACGACTTTATTGATGATTTCCCTACATTACAGCGTATGTGGAAGAAACGAGAAAAAGGTTATAAAGCGCTAGGGTATAAATTTAATGAGCAAAATATTTTATTGATATGAGTGAAATGGTTTAAGTCAATTAGACGACAATTAACTTGCCCTGCTTTGGTAAACTTCAGGTTTGTTCTAGCTATTCATAAAATAGCCCTCCCGACAGGATTCTAACATGTGATCTGTCACAGGCACATTTTCATATTTTATGACAAGAAAAAGCGGCAGTCATGCTTTTTGATGATTTTTAGAAAGCTGAGTATTACGAACAGGAATGAAAATGCGGATAAAAAACGTGAAAACACAGTAGGCTGAAGGTTTATAGACAAGTTTCCTTATGCACCTGTATTAAACTTTTATTTATCAATAAATAAAAGTCCGGTAATATAAGGAATACTGCCACAGCTATTCTTTATATCACTGGAATAATTGTACTTTCAATTCCTATATATACAGACTTCTTTATTGTATATGAGAAAACATAGGTTTTATTATGAATATTAAATTAATAGTAGCTCAACAATATCGAGAAATTATCGATGCTGCTACTCAAAAAATTTCAGGGTTAATTACACCACCTGAGGGGTGGTTAAGAACAAACCGTAAAGCATTACAAATGCCCGCTAAATTAATTATGAAAAATGCAGGTATTAAAACGAGTGAGCTCTATCGAATTGAAAAAGCAGAGCTAGAAGGCACCCTAACAATTAATAAACTTAAAGAAACAGCTAATGCTATGGGATGTGATTTTTACTATGCCGTAGTACCAAAAAATAAAATCAATTACCTTATTGAAGCACAAGCACGCCGCCATGCTGTAAAGCTTCTTAGAAATGCTAGTGTTCATATGCAATTAGAAAATCAGGCAACATCACCTGAGCAAGTGGAGTTACAAATTGAAAAAGTAACGGAACAATTAATTAAAGAAATGCCTAATTGGTTTTGGGGGGAGTCTAATGATCATGAATGAAAATGTAAAAGGTGCTACACCATTAGATCCTGATGAACTAGCAGGGCTAAAATTCAAGCATATTACAACCCGAGGTCAACTAGACGAATTAGAACAGGCTAATATTGTAACTGGCTTGCTGTGGCTAAAAAAGAATATAACAAGAGATGATGTACTAACCATCAACTTTGCAATGGATCTACACAAAGCTTTATTTAAAGATGTATGGAGTTGGGCTGGTTATTTTAGATTAACGGAGAAAAATATAGGTATTGATCCATTACAAATATCAGTAAGCTTAAAAAATTTACTTGATGACTTATCTGCTTGGATAGAATTTAGTACATACCCACCCATTGAAGCAATACTTAGGTTTCATCATCAACTTGTTAAAGTCCATCCATTCCCTAATGGTAATGGACGATTTTCTCGTATTTATGCCGATATCATTGCTGAAAAATATTTTGCTATCAAACCTATCCATTGGGGAGGACGAAACTTAGATAAAATGACGCAAACTCGCAAAGATTATATCAACAGCTTAAGAGCTACTGATAGCGGTGATTTGTCGTTGCTTCTTAAATTATATGGGGTGGATTAATCATTTAACCGAGCGTAGCGAAAATCTCAGGGGCTTGCCCTCGTGCTAGATAGTGTTGGCACTTTCAAGCTGGCTAACTGCCTTAATTCCTGAGCTCTTAATATATAACTATAAAACAAGGGTTTACTAAGATTTAACCGTTAATTTTTTCACCATTTCACCTATCATCTTATAGCGGATCTCTCTAAGCATACGAAGCTCGCCTACTTTATTTATCACTCCTTCCATGAAAGTTACTTGTTCAATTATTTCATCAGCCTTTGATTCTATTTTGGCAAGCATTTTATCCAGTTGTCGTTTAGCAATAGTTTTATTTAACCCTAAGTTCTCAGCAAAAATTAAAACATCCTCACGTGTTAATTCACCTAGTACTATGGCATTACCCATAGGTTGTGATAACTCGGCATTCAAGTGCCTTCCTCCATCATATATGGCTGTAGAGAGTAAATCATACATTGGCGATAAAACTAGGCCATTAGGCGTTACCAAGCAGGACAGATTTTTCAGGTGAGCATCCGTATTCCCAACAATGGCATTAAATATTGCCCAATTTAAAATGGCAATTTTAACAGCGCCTTTACCACGCAATTTTTCACTAAAAGACTTAAGTTGCGCTACGGTACTTTGGCTATATTTTGCTCTCCGGCTTAGACCAAGTAATTGGCAGCCATCTAAAGCATGTATTCTCTCTTGATGAGGGTAAACACCTTGTCTATCAAATCGTTCAATAACATAAGCGGCTTCTGGAAAATAATGAACCGTTGTTGCGGGTACATTTAAACCCATTTTTTTTGCTAAATTCATTACAAACCATTCGTTACGAACGGTTTGCCAATAGTCATTTGGTTTT
>Ga0209826_1001871_pt1 | contig 14274 bp, 10 predicted proteins | sample GOMGulsemesocosm_5_FD_184637 | JGI IMG/M metagenome (GOLD analysis project Ga0209826, IMG submission 184637) | Methane-oxidizing microbial communities from mesocosms in the Gulf of Mexico - GOM15C Gulf of Mexico (SPAdes) (version 2) | ecosystem: Environmental > Aquatic > Marine > Cold seeps... | reverse complement strand
TTTTGGTCTATTGCCAATGCTGTCAATACAAACGGTTGAATTGGTTCAGCAATTACCAACAATGATTAATAAAGGGGTAGCAATGCTGATGCATTTGCCTAGTGAATATCCTGAGTTAATCTCAGAAGCACAAATGACATTAATTTTTGACCAAATGAGTGAAGAGGTTGTTGGTTATGGGCAAGAATTACTTTCGTTGTCGGCGTCGTCCTTTGTGGGGCTGGTCGCAATGATTATTTATTTATTCTTAGTGCCCATGTTAGTGTATTTTTTCTTGATGGATAAAAAACCTATTATTGGTTGGTTAACTCAGTATTTGCCAAGTAACCGGGCTTTGTCAGCTGAGGTTTTCATTAACGTTAATCAGCAGGTTACAAATTATGTACGCGGTAAAATTGGTGAAATACTGATTGTTTGGGTGGTGTGCTTTGTTGCCTTTAGTGTGCTGGGTCTAAAATACGCAATGCTATTGAGTTTTGTGGTGGGTATTTCGGTGTTAATTCCTTATGTAGGCGCAACCGTTGTCACGCTGCCCGTTATTTTGGTTGCGTATTTTCAGTGGCAATGGAGTCATGAGTTCCTCGTTTTGGTGAGTGTCTTTTTTATTATTCAGGCATTAGATGGTTATGTATTAGTCCCTTTGTTATTTTCAGAAGTGGTAAATATTCACCCCGTTGCCATTATTGTTGCCATCTTATTTTTTGGCGGTGTTTGGGGTTTTTGGGGCGTGTTTTTTGCTATTCCATTGGCGACACTTGTGCAAGCAGTATTAGTAGCATGGCCGCGGGAGCTCTCACAGTTACCAGAGAAAATTCAAACAATTGACGTTACGGAGTGAAAATGAAAAAAATTAAAATATTAATGGGGCTAGGTCTCTTGCTGAGCAGTTTCTCAAGTACTGCTTTTGATCTAAGGGACTTATCAGATGTTTTGTTTGAAGATACCGCAACGGGAGTTGAGGGACAGTTAAAGGATGCGAAATTCGAATTTGATGCGTATTCAACTATTTTATTGAATAAGGGCTTATCAAAGAATGTATATATTTTAGTTGCACGCAATAGAAGTTCTGTATTGATTGCAGGGCAAGCTAGAACCGCGCAGCTTAGAGAAAAGGTGCAGAGGTTGGTGCTAGGAGTAGCTCATGTTAGGTGGAAAGCGGGTAATGTGAACGATGTTGAACCAGCAAATGCCCAGATATGTGGTAAAGGTGCGGGCAGGGTGAGTGGCAATGAGCGACGTAAATTTAACCTTAAATCAGCAGATGAATGTAGCACCGTTAACCGCATTTATAATGAAGTGGTAGTGGCTGAGCCCTTGAATGAAAAGCAGCAAAGTGACGATGATGTGCTTCGAGCTAAAATAGTTAATGAGTTGCTTTATGCATCGATAATTGAAAATGCCGGTACAGTAAAAATTGTGGTGACATCTGGTGTGGTTTATTTACTTGGGGATCAGTTGGCCGAGGAAGCAGCTAAGCGTGTAACGAACTTTGTGAAAGGTTTAACCGATGTGAAAAAAGTGATTCCTTTGTTCAGATTTTAATAATGGGTTAACAGAATTATAAAAAAAGCACAGATACCTTAATTATCTGTGCTTTTCTATATTTACTGTGTGAGATTATTTAAATGGTTTCTTTTGCAGCGGTTAAAACCTCATCAATATGGCCTTTTACTTTAACTTTACGCCATTCCTTTGCAAGAACGCCATTTGAATCGATTAGAAAGGTACTACGTTCAATACCCATATGTTCTTTTCCATAGAGTTTCTTTAACTTGATGACGTCAAATAATTTACAAAGTGCCTCATCAGGGTCGCTGATTAAGTCAAAGGGGAACTCAAATTTTTCAATAAAATTAGCATGTTTCTTTAATGAATCACGTGAAATTCCAAAGATAATGGTGTTGGTGGCTTCAAAATCAGCGAATGCATCGCGAAAATCTTGGCCTTCTTGGGTGCAGCCGGGGGTATTATCTTTAGGGTAAAAATAAAGAACAACCTTTTTGCCTTTTAATTCTTCAAGCGTTAACGCTTCATTAGCTGTGGTTGCGCAAGTAAAGGTTGGGACTGCTGTGTTTAGTTCTACGTTATTCATAAGGCCTTTTATGGTTGGTTTTATGTTTTAGTTCGAGAGCGAATTGTGACATGCTTGTGAAAAAGTTTTCTAATAATTTTATCGGATGGATGAGTAAAAGCTTTTTATGAATAAAAGTCTCAATGTATAATGCGTTATTTAATATAGATTATATTATTGGCATAGTTTTACAGTTGCCGGTGATCAACCTCCCCATAGACGGAATAAATTATGTTTCAAGGTAGTATAGTTGCGCTTGTAACGCCCATGCATGAAGATGGGTCGTTAGATGAAGAAAGCTTAAAATCACTGGTCGAATTTCATATTGAACAAGGTACGGATGCCATTGTTGCGATGGGTACTACAGGTGAGTCGGCAACATTAGATGAGAAAGAACATTGCCTGATTATTCGCCAAGTTGTAGAGATGGTGGCAGGGCGAATTCCGGTTATAGCGGGAACGGGTGCAAATTCAACAACAGAAGCAATTAATTTAACGCGTAGTGCAAAGCAGGCTGGGGCAGATGCGTGTTTGCTCGTTACACCATATTATAATAAACCAACTCAGCAGGGGTTAGTGCTGCACTATAAAGCGATTGCTGAAGCGGTTGATATTCCACAAATTTTATACAATGTGCCTGGTCGTACGGCATGTAATATGCTGCCCGAAACAGTGGCAAAGCTAAAAGATATACCTAATATTATCGGTGTGAAAGATGCAACGGGTGATATGGAAGTAGGGAAAGCTCTACTTGCTTTAGCAGGTGATAATTTTGCTGTTTATTCAGGTGATGATGCAACATCTTGTGAGTTGATTTTAATGGGAGCGAAAGGCTCTATTTCTGTTACAGCAAATGTAGCACCAAAGAAAAACCATCAAATGTGTACCAAAGCTTTACAGGGTGAAGCGGAAGAAGCGCATCAAATTGATGCAAGCTTGCAAGCTCTACATAGTGACTTATTTGTTGAATCTAGCCCTATCCCTGTTAAATGGGCGGTGAGTGAGTTAGGGTTTATCGAAAAAGGAATACGGTTACCGCTAACGTGGTTGTCAGAAAGTTTTGAACCGGTTGTTAAAGCGGCTATCAATAAAGCATTAAAAGCGTAAACGAGAACGTTACACAAGGCTGTAACCAAATTCCATATTTAATTAAAGGTAATGAAATGAATGTAGTGGTCAGGATGTTGAAACACGCTAGTTTGATATGTATGGTTATTGGTTTAGTGGCTTGCTCAAGTTTGCCAGAAATACCTGAAATGAACGTTTTTCCAGATCAAAAAGATGATTATAAAAAAAGTCATGAGTTACCACCGCTAGAGATGCCGCCAGAACTAGCTGGTAATGCAATCAAGGATGAATATGATGGCGCAGCACGAGAAGTGAAGTCTGCTAGTGAAAATGAATCTTCTGCAACAACCTATGCATTAGAGAAATCTATGCCTAAAGCTGAATTGCTAGCATCAGATGGCTTTACTTTTCTTTTGTTGAGAGAAAGCATGAGAAACGCATGGCGTATGACAGTGTCTGGTTTAAATGAGCTTGATTATGAAATAGCTGATAAGAATCGAATTGAAGGTATGATTTACCTTGAAATCCCAGAGGGTTCGGAAGGAGGAATGCTATCTTCTTTATCTTTTTGGAGTAGTGCGGACACGAAACCCTATGTGTTAACTTTAAAAGTTACTGATAATGGAATAGCTATTCGGGTGATGGATGAAGATAAAAGGACTATTGATGATGACGCTTCAAAGCTGATTTATGCCGATTTATTGGCGTATTTTACGAAGTGAGGTTTGCCTCCCTAGGCAGTGGTAGTAAAGGTAATTCAACATTAGTTGAATTTTCCGGAACGCTATTAATGATTGATAATGGTTTTTCGGTTAAAGAATCACAAAAACGTTTGCAACGATTAGGTGTGTCGGCAGAACAGGTTAACGCTATTTTAGTAACCCATGAACATGCGGATCATATGGGTGGGGTCAGTCGTTTCGCCTCAAAATTTGAAACACCGGTTTGGGCGAGTCATGGTACGGCCAGTCAATTTAAAACAGAGCTTGCGTCGCTGAATTGCTTTAATAGTCACCAAGACTTTAATATTGGTGATATTCGAATCAAACCTATATTAGTACCACACGATGCTAAAGAGCCGACCCAATTTGTTTTCAACACCGATGACTGTCAATTCGCAATAATGACAGATACTGGCTCGATCACTCAACATATAATTGAGGCACTTTCGAACTGTGATGCTTTGTTGCTAGAATCTAATTACGACACCGATATGTTAATGAATGGGCCTTACCCCTACTCGTTAAAGCAACGTGTAAGTGGTGATTGGGGGCATTTAAGCAACGACCAAACCATTTCGTTATTGAACCAACTAGATTTAACGCGTTTACAGCACTTAGCACTTGCTCATGTAAGCGAAAAAAACAATAGCTATGAACGGGTGCTAGACGTTATTAGCCAAGGCGCTCGATGTGATAGGGCGTGGCTGAACGTGATAGACCAAGAACAGGGCTTAGACTGGCAAACAGTGTTGCCATCAAAAACTATGAAAGAGACTAAACATGCTTGAGCTTACTGGCCGCGCCGCCTTATCTGAATTCCGTCAACAACGCCTATTAGGTAAAATTAAAAAAGCAGTACCTGAAATAATTAGTATTTCTGCTGAATACATGCATTTTGCAGACATTGAGCAAACGCTTTCAGTTGACGAACGAGCAACACTAGAACAAATATTAAATTATGGCCCTAAAGCTGCTGCGATAAAGCATACGGGCACTAAAATACTGATCATTCCACGATCTGGCACCATCTCACCTTGGTCTAGCAAGGCGAGCGATATTGCGCACCATTGTGGCTTAAAAAAAGTTCAACGATTAGAACGAGGCGTTGCATATTATATTGAAGGGGAAATAAACAATGAGCAGCAAGAAATAATCAGCTCATTACTGTATGACCGAATGACCGAGCGTGTGGTTGATACAAACGTTTTACCAGAAGATATGTTTAGTCATGCCGCGCCAGCTCCAGTTGCCTTTGTTGATACGGAAAAGGGTGGCTTTGATGCGCTGCAAGCTGCCAATAAAAGCATGGGCTTAGCATTATCAGATGATGAAATTGACTATTTAATAAATAGCTTCGCAAGCTTAGGGCGTAATCCTACTGATGTAGAGTTGATGATGTTTGCCCAAGCAAACTCCGAACATTGCCGACATAAAATCTTTAATGCGGATTGGAAAGTGGACGGTGAGAACAAAGATAAAACCTTATTCGGCATGATCAAGAATACCGCAGCTGAAAGTCCGAAAGGTTTACTATCCATTTACAGTGATAATGCCGCGGTTGCCGAAGGCAGCTCGGCCGATGTATTAATTCGCAACCCTGCGGATAAAAGCTATCAGTTTGTTGAAGAAGACGTAGCCTATTTGATGAAGGTGGAAACGCATAACCACCCAACTGCAATTTCCCCGTATTCAGGTGCAGCAACCGGTTCAGGTGGTGAGATTCGTGATGAGGGTGCAACAGGCCGTGGTTCAAAAACCAAAGCAGGTTTAACCGGCTTCACCGTTTCCCATCTTAATATCCCAGGCTTTCCTCAACCGTGGGAACAGCCAGTAGGCAAGCCAGATAGAATCGCCTCAGCCTTAGATATTATGTTAGATGGGCCATTAGGTGGTGCCGCCTTTAATAATGAATTTGGCCGCCCAAACTTAACCGGTTATTTCCGTACGTTTGAGCAGTTTGTGCCAGAGTCAGATGAAAACCGAGCACGTGGTTACCATAAGCCAATCATGTTGGCCGGTGGGCTTGGCTCAGTTCGCCCTATGCATGTGTTGAAACATAAAATTAAACCGGGTTCACCGATCATTGTTCTAGGTGGCCCAGCGATGTTGATCGGCTTAGGTGGTGGTGCAGCTTCGTCACAAACCTCTAGCGAAGGTTCAGAAGATTTAGATTTTGCCTCCGTACAACGTGAAAACCCAGAAATGCAAAGACGTTGCCAAGAAGTTATAGAAGCGTGTAATGCGATGGGCGATAACACGCCTATTCAGTCTATTCATGATGTGGGTGCGGGTGGTTTATCTAATGCCGTGCCTGAAATTATCCATGATTGTGATCTTGGTGGTCGTTTTGAATTACGCAAAGTATTGTGTGATGACAGCAGCATGTCACCGATGCAAATTTGGTGTAATGAATCACAAGAGCGGTATGTGATAGCGATTGATGCCGACAGGTTAGAAGAATTTGAAGAGCTTTGTGAACGTGAACGCTGCCTGTTTGCGCATATTGGTGAGGCGACAGAAGAAGAGCAATTAGTGCTTCATGATACACAATTTGGGAATAAGCCAATTGATATACCGATGTCCCTTTTATTTGGTAAGCCACCTAAAATGGAGCGAGCCGTTGAGCATAAAACTCATGTGGTGCCCGCTTTTGAAACGAATAGTATTAGTCTGAAGCAAGCCATTTATCAAGTGTTGCGGTTCCCGTCGGTTGGGGATAAATCATTCCTAATTAATATTGGTGATCGTTCAATAACAGGCTTGGTGGCACGTGATCAAATGGTTGGCCCGTGGCAAATTCCGGTAGCAGATGTGGCCGTAACAACTAGCGGTTTTAATCATTACACGGGTGAAGCAATGGCATTGGGTGAGCGTACCCCATTAGCCTTATTGAATGCACCAGCTTCAGGCCGAATGGCTATTGGTGAAGCATTAACTAACTTAGCGGCATCAAAGGTTAGAGCGTTAGATGAGGTATGCCTATCAGCCAATTGGATGGCCGCCTGTGGTGAAGCTGGAGAAGATGCGGATCTTTTTGACACAGTGAAAACTGTGGGAATGGAGCTGTGCCCAGCACTGGGCCTAGCTATTCCTGTGGGCAAAGATTCAATGTCGATGAAAATGGCATGGAAAGAAAATGATGAAGAGAAAATGGTTTCTTCACCGCTTTCGCTAATCATTACCGCCTTTTCACCAGTAGAAGATGTTCGTAAAACACTCACGCCACAGTTAAAACTAGATAAGCCATCCTCATTGGTTCTGATTGACCTTGGTTTTGGAAAAAACAGAATGGGTGGCTCAGTACTTGCGCAAACCACACAAAGCATGGGCGAAATAGCACCTGATTTAGACAGTGTAGAGCTCTTTAAAGCCTTCTTTGATACGGTTCAAAGCTTGAATGAGCAAGATAGGTTACTGGCATACCATGATCGCTCAGATGGTGGCTTATGGGCAAGTCTAGCTGAAATGGCTTTTGCAGGGCATTGTGGTTTTGATGTTGAGTTGAATGGTAATGCTTTAGAGATATTGTTTAACGAAGAATTGGGCGCGGTTATACAGGTTTCTGATGAGGAGCTAGTTCAAGTAATGAGTGCCTTTGAGCAAGCTGGTTTAGAAAGCTGTACGAAAATAATCGGTAAACCAACGGCAGAGCAGCGTTTGATTATTCGTGAAAATGGTTCAGAAGTTATTAACGAAACACGTGCCGATTTACAGCAAGCATGGTCAGAAACCAGCTACCGTATGCAAGCGCTTCGTGATAACCCAGACTGCGCTAAGCAAGAATTTGAAAAAATCACGAATGATAATGATGCTGGTTTATTTGCTCAGCTTTCATTTGACCCATCAAGAAGTGAGCGTATCAAAGGCGGACAAAAGCCAAAAGTTGCGATACTGCGTGAACAAGGTGTCAATGGTCATGTGGAAATGGCGGCTGCGTTTGATAAAGCAGGCTTTACAGCGGTTGATGTGCATATGAGTGAGCTAATCTCCGGTAAAAAAGACTTGTCAGAATTCGTAGGTTTTGCCGCTTGTGGTGGCTTTTCATATGGTGATGTTCTCGGTGCAGGCGAAGGTTGGGCTAAATCAATATTATTTAACGAGACTGCACGTAAAACATTCACAGACTTCTTTAACAGAACAGATACCTTTGGTTTAGGTGTGTGTAATGGTTGTCAAATGATGTCTAATTTACGTTCTCTAATCCCAGGCGCAGAGCAATGGCCACATTTTGTGCGTAATACTTCAGAGCAATTTGAAGCACGTGTGGCAATGGTGGAGATTCAGCAGTCGCCATCAATCTTTTTACAAGGCATGGAAGGCTCGCAACTGCCTGTTGCTATCGCGCATGGTGAAGGGCGTGCAGAATATAACGATGAAGCTGATGTAGGCCTTGTCGCGTTACGCTATATTGATAATGAAGGTAATCCAACTCAAAACTACCCACAAAACCCTAATGGTTCACCACAAGGTATTACCGGCCTAACGACAGATGATGGTCGTTTTACTATTATGATGCCGCATCCTGAGCGTTGCTTTAGAAGTGTGCAAAATAGCTGGTATCCTGAAAGTTGGGGTGAACAGGGTGCTTGGATGAAAATGTTTGAAAATGCTAGAAAGTGGGTTGGTTAAGAAAGGACTAATGAGCTACAGGGTATCTAGTTTTTTTTGATACTCTAGCTCAGTTATTTCTCCCGCATCACGGCGTATCTTTAAGGAAGCAATAATTGCTTCCTTAGAAGCCGGGCTTTTCTTGCTTCGTGATTTTGCCCATTGAATTCCTAAAAAAATACCGCCTATGGCACTTGCCCAAAAAGCAAACATGGCCCATAGGCCAAAGTCTTCGGTGTTCATAGTAATGAGAGTTTTATATCTGGACTAACTTGATCTGAAATTTCCTCGAGGGTGTAGTGTGTAAAAGAAGAATTGGATTCAAGTAGTTTTTGGATCCGGTAGTCTTCTTTTTTGCCTTTAAAAGATAGGGAAATAATGTTATCAGGTAACTTGATAATGGATGGGCTAATAATGCTAATGGCTTGATTGATAGCAGGGATAGCCGGCAGTAATAAAATATATTTTGATCTGACCTTGGTGCTTTTGGTTAGAATTTTTACAATTTCCGCATGAGGAGCGATTAATTCGAGACCAAGAGATAAACTACCGTTTTCAAGAGTGTCCATTCTCCGTATAACGGCTATTTCTAACTCATCATCGTTGATGGATACACCTGTTAGATCTCCAACCTTTATTTGAGAGGCTAGTTGCTCTTCTAAGTTAACTTGGTAGCCTTTAGCAGACGTATTAGTTGTATGACTTTTAAAGTGTTTTGCTTCTCCAGTGGGCTTTTGGTCTGGTAGCCTATCCCATATGCTCAGGTTCCCTCCTTTTAATAGGGACTCTACCACTTGTTCGCTACGAATAGTTTGTGTGTAGACGGTAGGGGTATTAGCATCAAGGGGGATTAATTCTAAGGAGCTAATATTTGAGTTATTGAGGATAGTTGGTTTGTTATTATTATTTTTAGTGGAATTGAAGAGCCTTTTCAATACATTCTGGATATTAGGGTAAACCGTAATTTCTTTTTGCTCGGTTTTACGAGAAAACTGGCGTGAAGGAAAATGATTCCAGCACTGAAGTAAACGGCGAATAGTATGTGCAGGTAAGCGTATGTCTTTATTAGAGTTGTCAATGACCAATGATTCATTTGTTACATCTTGACTGCTGATGTGATCAAGAAAGGACTGTGTGTGAAAAAATAGATTATCTTCAGATTCATCTGTTAATTTACTAATATGGTCGGCAGCTTTATCTGAGCTAATATCTATAAAGAAACTTGCTGCATGGCTATTTTCATCGTTTTCTCTTGAAAGGGATAGCCGCTCTGAGGATTCGCAAAGGAGTTTATAAATAGAGTTGATTTCCCTCTGGTTGAACCTATTTGGCGAACAGAGTTGGAAAAAGTGTAAGCATTTATAAATTGAGTAGATAGTCGATTGATCACTTTGAGTCAGCCCAGCTTTAGAAATGGTTAGCAAGGTAATGTTATTCTGTTGAGCGAGTTTAAATAATGAATTGATTTCACACCAAATATTTAGGGGGTGAGCTTGGTAGCTTTGAGCTGACTTTAGTATAACTAAGCCAAGAGATTCTATAGCCCTGTGGATAACAGTAGCTTGGGTGGAAGAATTAAAGAACGGCTTGGTCTTACCATTGCTATCACTAGCAACAAAATCGGCTGATAGTATTATTTTAATATAAGCAGTAGCGAGTGATTTATGAAAATTAATACTGAAATCAACTAGATCATGTAAGTTCTTATTAAGAGGGTACTTTGCATCAAGGAGCTTATCTTCATGAGAGCTAAGTAATTGAGAAGAGCAGGTTCTCATTTCTTCAATAAGTTGGAAGCGTAATGTTCCAGGAATTTGATTGCTATCTAGGCTCTTAAAAGCTTGAAGAAGCATTTCACAGGATGAAACTAGATTGATGATAGGTAGTTCATCAAGCCAAACCCTTAGTGCGGCAGGGTTTAATGCAAAAGGGGGTGTGAGGGGGGTATCCAATGGCTCGCAAGTATTAAGAAGAGCGGTGGTCTTAGTGTCAATTTTTGCAATCATCATCGTCCTGATCCTAGATTGGGTTATAAGAGTTTGCTTTGTTATAAAAAAGCAGCAAAGTATTACTATAGTTTAGGCTAATTCTTTACTTACTTCATGGAAATATGGTCGCCAAGTAGAAGTTTAGAGTATTAAAATTAATTTAACATGTTGATTATTTAGGATTAAAATCATTTTATATGACAAATATACAAGCAAAAAAAACTCAAAACCGTTAGAATGCGCCTCCTCTTAATGATCCCCAAAGATAGAGTTATCTACTTTAAGGGCGAATAATTAAGATCTATAGGGCAGTACCATACAAATATGGCAAGCCCTGAAGGAAGCTCTGACCAAGTCATGATTGTTTTATACTGACTGAAATAGCCCCAAAATTATGCGAAGATCGCGGCAATAGAATAACTAGAGCCTGCCCCATGAGTGAAGCGAGTGCTTTGGGTATTACCGCTCATTTCGCAGAAATTTGGAACCATTTCATCTCAGTCTAAATTGAACCAGACTCAATCAAAGATTCCTTAAACATTGCTTTCAGCATTTTTTTCAGGTGAACCATATGACTACCGATACAATAACGACCTTCGAACAATTTAATTTGAAGAGCCAAGTTTTTGATGTTTTAGATGAAGTGGGTTATGAAACTCCCTCTCCAATTCAAGCGGAAACAATACCACGCCTTCTTAAAGGTAAAGATGTTATTGGTCAGGCGCAAACAGGAACGGGTAAAACAGCCGCATTTGCGCTACCAATTCTTTCAAGACTCGATTTAAAGCAAAAAGATCCTCAAGTGTTAGTGCTTGCGCCAACGCGTGAGTTAGCTATTCAGGTAGCCGAGGCATTCCAAAAGTATGCCAGTAAGCTTAAAGGCTTTCACGTATTACCAGTTTACGGTGGTCAAGATTACCGTGGTCAAATTCGAGCCTTAAGCCGTGGTGTGCATGTGGTTGTTGGTACGCCGGGTCGTGTGATGGACCATATGCGTAAGGGAACGCTTAAGCTTGGTGAGTTAAAAACTTTGGTGTTAGATGAAGCCGATGAAATGTTAAGGATGGGCTTTATTGATGATGTTGAGTGGATTCTTGAGCAAACACCTTCAAGCCGTCAAACAGTTTTGTTTTCAGCGACTATGCCGCAGCAAATTCGCCGTATTGCAACACGTTATTTAACAGAGCCTGAACAAATTACCATTAAGGTTAAAACATCTACAGCAGAAACTATCCGCCAACGTTATTGGCCAGTTTCTGGAGCGAGTAAGCTTGATGCATTAACACTTATTCTTGAAGCGGAAGAGTTTGAAGGCGTCATTATTTTTGTACGCACCAAAACATCAACGGTTGAACTAACAGAAAAGCTAGAAGCGCGTGGTTATGCCGCCGCTGCCTTGAATGGTGATATTCAGCAGAATCAACGTGAACGTACTGTCAATCGTTTGAAAAAAGGTCAGTTAGATATTGTTGTTGCAACCGATGTAGCTGCACGTGGGCTAGATGTCCAGCGTATTACTCATGTTATAAATTATGATATTCCTTACGACACTGAAGCCTATGTTCACCGTATCGGTAGAACAGGCCGTGCAGGCCGTCATGGAGATGCGATTTTATTTGTTGCGCCTAGAGAGCGTCGTTTACTGAGTGCGATTGAGAATGTAACACGTAAGAAAATTGAACAGATGGAGTTACCATCAACCGAGTTGATTAATGATCAACGGGTTGAGCGGTTCAAACAGCGCATTGCAGATACAGTAAGTGCAGGAAACTTAGAGTTTTTCCAAACGATGCTAGAGCAGCAGCAGCAAGAAACCGAGACGCCGGCGATTGAAATTGCCGCGGCTTTGGCAAAGCTTTTACAAGGTGACGCACCTTTCTTATTGCAGCATAAACCTATGCGTAAAAAGAAAGAGCGTACGCACCCGAGTAGCACAGAAGATTTTAGGCCAAGTCGTCGTGAGCGTGAAAGATCACCACGCAGACGTGGTGGCTCAGATACTGAACTAGCCACTTATAGAATTGAAGTTGGTAGTGAACATAATGTACGACCCGCTAATATTGTTGGCGCGATTGCAAATGAAGCAGGCTTAGACAGTAAAAATATTGGCAGTATTGAAATTCATGATAAGTACAGCATGGTTGATTTACCTAAAGGTATGCCAAAAGACGTGTTTAACGAACTTAAAAGCGTTTGGGTGTCTGGCCAAAAATTGGATATCTCAGTTGTTGGCGGTAAAAAACCGGCATCGGCTAATGAAAGACCTAAGAAAGAACGTTCAAGGCTTTCAATGCCAAATGAAGATAGTAAAAGAGATGGCAATAAGCCGGTTAAAAAGAAAAAAAAGTCAGCTAAAAAAGAATGGAAGCCAGGTAAAAAATACTAGGCTAAGATATTAGGGGCAGCTCAATTTGGTATATTGGGCTGTCTAAACTTGGGGCTAGAGGAAGCATACGTTATCTGGTATGAAAGTACTTATTGTTAAAACATCTTCAATGGGTGATGTGATCCATACATTGCCTGCCTTAACTGATGCTGCAAAAAAGCTTGGTGATATATCGTTTGACTGGGTGGTGGAAGAAAGCTTTCAAGAAATACCCGCTATGCACCCCAATGTGGCTAATGTTATTGTTGTCAATATTCGCCGTTGGCGAAAAAATATTTGGCGCTACCGTCATGAGATTAAGGCCTTTAAACGGCAACTGAAGCAAACTCATTATGATTGTGTTGTCGATGCTCAGGGGTTAATTAAAAGTGCTTGGCTAACGCGTCTGGTTGATAGTAAGCGTTTTGGTTTAGATAGTAAAAGCATTAAAGAGCCGCTAGCGAGTCTTGCCTACACAAATAGAATCTCAGTTTCCAAAGGGCAGCATGCGGTAAATCGCATTCGCCAGTTATTTGCGAAGAGCCTTGGTTATTCATTGGTCGATTTATCTTTGGATTATGGACTTAGTAGAAATCAAGTCAGCCACTCAGAACAAATTAAGAGACCTTATGTGGTGTTTCTACATGGCACAACATGGTCAAGTAAACATTGGCCCGAGATATATTGGAAAGAGCTTATTGCTATAGCCAGTAATGATGGCTACGATATTTACCTACCCTGGGGCAATGAGGTGGAAAAGCAGCGAGCAGAATTATTATGCAAAGCTGAAAAAAAAGCTCATGTGTTACCTCGTTCATCGATTACAGAGTTGGCTCGTTTATTAACGAGTGCGAATGGTGTCGTGGGTGTGGATAGTGGTTTGGCACATTTGGCCGCTGCCTGCGATACAGCAGGGGTTACGCTATATGGCTCAACCAGTGCCGTCCTTACGGGTACAGCAGGTAAGAGGATCATGAGCTTACAGGCAGACTTTACATGTTCTCCATGTCTTAAAAAAACTTGTGCTTATCACCTAGATTCGGCGGTAGAGCCTGCTTGCTATCAAGCTTTAAATCCAGCGTATGTGTTCCATAATCTACAAAAAATGATGGCAATAGCATGATGGCTTCCAAAAAAATCAGCTTACTTTTCTATCAAAAGGTTGTGCTATGAGAGTGATTTCAGGAGAGGAGTTGGCTAGTTTTGGTCGAAATTTGCCAGCACAATTTATAGTTTCTCTTGGGGAAGAGAAAACACTATCGATTACACAAATACTTCGGCTTTTGCCAGGGAAGCGCCTGACCTGTCGTGCGAAATACGAAGGAAGAATGGTATTGGTTAAGCTTTTTTTTGGTTCGGCGTATAGCAGACATTGTTCGCGTGAAATTGAAGGCGTGGGCTATATAGAAAAAGCGGGTGTTAACACACCTAGGCTAATTTTATCAGCCGAGG
>Ga0209826_1001869_pt1 | contig 14276 bp, 14 predicted proteins | sample GOMGulsemesocosm_5_FD_184637 | JGI IMG/M metagenome (GOLD analysis project Ga0209826, IMG submission 184637) | Methane-oxidizing microbial communities from mesocosms in the Gulf of Mexico - GOM15C Gulf of Mexico (SPAdes) (version 2) | ecosystem: Environmental > Aquatic > Marine > Cold seeps... | reverse complement strand
CTTTAACGGTGTAGCCACGAAATATTTAGACAATTATTTGAGTTGGTTTAGGTTTTTTGAATGCCATCAAAACCCAAATAAAAACAATCTGTTATTATCACAGACTCAGTTAATTGGGACATAGCCAATTACATTAATTAGGGGATCTATTTTATACGCAGGGAAAATCGCCAAATACAAGGCATTTATTTCATTAACTAGTTGTTCTAATTATTAAATAAATAACGCAGCAGTTGGTGATTTTAACAAGTATAAATGATTACATACTTAGTGTGATTGGTATAACATCAGAAGATATCAATACATTGTTACTGAAATCACAATACAACCATATTAATCATTTAGATATGAAACTTAATGAAGTCACTGCGGATGTAGCAAGCCTTAAAAGCGATTTCCAACTGCTAGAAAACAGTGTGATTTTACGATTTGATAAATTTGAAAAGAGTATAGAACTAAAAATATCCGCTGGAGTATCGGCTTAATAGCTTTGATTGTCACAGTTTTAAAATTAGTGGATACCTTTTTAGGTAAGTAACAAAATGTTTTTGAGTGTAGCACCGAGAAAAATAAATAGAACAAGAGAGAAGTGTTTTACTAAGTGTTGTAAGTATTTATTCAGTGTAGCGCGAAGCGCCTCGGTGATAAAATGAGCTTATGTTTTGTCTGGGGCAAGAAAGCGGTGTTCTTGGTGGTGAATAAAGTCACTTGTTTAGTATTTAAAGATTAGCATACCATCTACATAGGCATGAATGATAAACATATAAGAAGAAAAAAATTTCACGATATAATTAAATGGATAAACAGTTAAAAGTATTTCCCAAAACATGTCTTGTAACCAGTGTTGCAGGGTTTATCGGTTCAAATTTACTGGAAATACTATTATTACTTAACCAAAAAGCAATAGGTTTAGATGATTTTTCCACTTGTAATCAACATAACCTTGATGAAGTTAAAAGATTAGTATTGAAAGAGCAATGGGAACAATTTACTTTCATTAATGGTGATATTCGAGATTTTGAAACTTGTGAAAAATCAATGATTGATATCGATTATATTTTACGCCAAGAAGTAATAGAATAAAGGACATTCACTTTTATTTGTTAAAAAATGAACTACGAAACTTGAGACATAACGTTATTTTCAGAAATATAAAATCAGGATAATTAAATGAAGAACTTTGCATTAATTGGAGCTGCTGGTTACATAGCACCCCGTCACATGAAAGCGATTAAGGAAACAAGTAATAACCTTGTTGCCGCATTAGATAAAAATGATTCGGTCGGTATAATTGACAGTTATTTCCCAGAAGCAGATTTTTTTACAGAGTATGAACGCTTTGACCGTCATATAGATCTATTAAAAAGAAACGGCACACAAATAGATTATGTAAGTATAGCCTCTCCTAATTATTTACATGACTCACATATACGTTTCGCTTTACGTCACGGTGCTCATGCGATTTGTGAAAAGCCGTTAGTGTTAAATCCACACAATATTGATGCTTTACAAATAGTACAAGAAGAAACAGGTAAGCAAGTTTATAATATTTTACAACTTCGTTTACATCAAAGTATCATCGACTTAAAAGCTTTTGTTGCAGAAGAAGTAGCTAAAAATCCGAATAAAGTATTTAATGTAGATTTAACTTACTTAACCAGTCGTGGGCATTGGTATTTTACTTCATGGAAGGGTGATGATAATAAATCAGGCGGAATTGCGACTAATATAGGTGTGCATTTTTATGACATGCTAGGTTGGGTGTTTGGTGACCTAGTTAAAAATGAAGCTCACTTAAAACAAGAAGATGCGAACGCGGGTTATTTAGAGTTTAAGCATGCCAAGGTAAGATGGTTCTTATCAGTAAATTATGATTATATTCCTGAAGAAGTAAAAGCGGCAGGGCAAAGAACGTATCGTTCTATTACTGTAGATGGTAATGAAATAGAGTTTTCAGGTGGTTTTACCGATCTTCATACTAAAAGTTATGATCATATTTTAACAGGTGGTGGTTTTGGTCTGGAAGAAGCGCGTAAGAGTATTGAAATAGTAAGTTCTATTCGCAAGCAAGATGTTGTAGTCAACTCTTCTGATGTTCACCCCTTTGTTAGTAAAGTGATTAGCTAAAAAGAGCAATTTATGACTGAATATTATAAACATGACAGTGCTATTGTAGATGATGGCGCACAAATAGGGAAAAACTCTCGAGTTTGGCACTTTGCTCACGTATGCGGTGACGCCAAAATAGGTGAAGGTGTTTCGCTAGGGCAAAATGTATTTGTGGGCAATAAAGTCACCATTGGAGATAAATGTAAGATTCAAAACAACGTGTCGGTATACGATAACGTACACCTAGAAGAAGGGGTGTTTTGTGGTCCAAGCATGGTATTTACCAATGTGTATAACCCGCGTTCGCTAATAGAGCGTAAAGACGAATACAAAGACACCCTAGTAAAAAAAGGCGCAACATTAGGTGCTAACTGCACATTGGTTTGCGGTGTTACCATTGGAGAGTATGCCTTTGTAGGGGCGGGTGCGGTAATTAATAAAGATGTATCCCCTTATGCCTTAATGGTAGGCGTACCAGCAAAACAAATCGCTTGGATGAGCGAATACGGTGAGCAACTAGCGTTGCCTGTAACGGGTAATGCCCAAGCAGTTTGCTCGCATACGGGTGCTGTTTATCAATTAACAGGTAATGTATTAACACGATTAGCTGATTAAATAGTTAATAAAAATGAATAGAGCAAAATATGCAAATTAAATTAGATATACCTAATGAGCAAGTTGCCGAGCATGTTTTATGGTTGCTTCATCATTTTGAAAAAGACGGCGTTGTTATTGAGAAAAAAAACAATACGCCAGAAAAAACGCCCTCTTTAAGTGATGCATACATTACAAAAAACTGGAAAGACTTATTAATGGGCAGTAAAAGTGATGTAAATTACCTTAAAAGCGAACAGTTTAAAGTTGATAAAGGGCTGTACTTAGCGGAGAAATATAAGTGAACGTAAAACTGCTACTAGATTTAAATGTAATATTTGATTGCTACAACAATGAAAGACAAGCTTTGTTTCCTGAGTCTATGCAGTTGAAAAAGCTGTTAGCTACAACAAATAATGCACAAGGTTATATATCGTCATCAGCATTAGATAACCTTAGTTTTATTAAATACCAAGAGCTAAAACAAGCGCATCCAGAGCTGACCCGAAATCAAATAAATAAAATAATAGAACTATTTATCTCTGAGTTATTAGCGCAATTCAAACTTGCCAAAACGCCAAGCTATATAAAAATTGATTTTGAAGACATAGAAGATTCTCAAATGTTGGCTTCGGCACAGGCTATAGATGCAAAACTAGTGACAAGAGATAAACGTTTATTAACAAAATATAAAAACGAAACACTGTCAGTGACAGATGCTATAAAACTATTACATACCCCAATAGCACCTGCGTTTATAGACTTACAGAAACAATATATATATTTGCAAAACAAAATAGAACAACGAACAGATATTGTACTTAACCATGGTAAATACATCATGGGGCCAGAAATACAAGAGTTAGAAGAAAAACTAGCTGAATACGTAGGTATAAAACATGCGATTACTTGTGCGAATGGTACGGACGCATTAACACTTGCGTTAATGGTATTAGGTATTAAAGAAGGCGATGCTGTTTTTTGTCCAACCTTTACTTTTTTCGCCACTGCTGAAGTGATTTCATTTGCTAATGCTACACCTGTATTTGTGGACTCAAACGAACAGACATTCAACATTTGCCCTCAAGATCTAGAAAAACAAATTAAAGAAGTCATCATTAAAGGCCGACTAACACCTAAAGCTATTATTGCTGTAGATCTTTTTGGTTTACCCGCAAATTACCCTGCAATTCAGGCAATAGCTGATAAATATGATTTAAAAATTATAGAAGATGCTGCACAAGGTTTTGGTGGTTCAATAACTGATAAAAATGGCAATGAACAAAAAGTAGGAAGTTTTGGAGATATCGCCACCACTAGTTTCTTCCCAGCCAAGCCATTAGGTTGTTATGGTGACGGCGGAGCAGTATTTACCAATAGTGACGAATATGCAGAATTATTACGTTCATACCGTGTACATGGTAAAGGCAGTGATAAGTATGACAATATTCGTATTGGTATGAATAGCCGTTTAGATACCATTCAAGCAGCTATTTTATTGGAAAAATTAGCTGAATTTCCACAAGAACTTATTAACCGAAATAAAGCAGCAGCACATTATGAAAAAGAGCTGGCTAATACTTATAAAACGCCTCAAGTACCAAAAGGTTATACAAGTTCTTGGGCACAATATACTTTGTTATCTGAAAATCGTGAGCAAGTAATGGCTCGATATAAAGAACAAGGCGTTCCTACCGTTATTTATTACGGCACTTGTATGCATCAGCAAACTGCTTTTGATTATTTAGGTTATCAACAAGGCGGTTTTCCTGTGGCTGAAAAATTATGTAAGCAAGTATTTAGTTTACCAATGCATCCATACTTAGATTTAAATATTTTAAAATAACTTATCAGGGCATTTATTTGTGTTTCAACGATTATTACCTAAAAGTGAATTACTTCGTAATACTATAACATTAATGACGGGTACAGTTATAGCGCAAGCTATTCCTTTAGCAATAAGTCCTATTCTTACACGATTATATACACCAGAAGAGTTTGGTATGTTTGCGCTTTTTATCTCCATTATTAGTATTGTAGGGGTAATAGCAACAGCCCGATATGAATTTGCAATTATGCAACCTAAATATGCCAAAGATGCTTACCATATTGTGTTGTTATGCTTAATGGTAACGTTGGTTATTAGTTTAGTTTTTATTATTTTAATCTATATTTTTGAAGATGAAATTTGTCAAAGCTTAAATAATGAAGCAATTAGGCCTTGGCTGTATTTTTCACCCTTTAGTGTATTTATTATGGGGTGTTTTCAAAGTTTTAATTACTGGAATAATAGACAAAAGAACTATAAAAACATAGCACAAGCAAAAGTTTCACAAAGTATTGCTACGGTATCAGTTAACTTATCGACAAGTAGTGTTGTAACACCATCTTTTGGCTTAATTATAGGTCATGTTTTAGGGCAGTTTTTTGCTGCACTTTATCTTATGATTAAATTTTTTAAGTATCCTAGGCCCATAGTAAGCATTAAAAAAATTATAGTGTTATCAAAGGAATATTCTAGATATCCTTTTTTATCATCCCCAGGCGCACTTATAAATAGTGCAGCATTACAAGTTCCAATTTTATTTATAGTTAAATTTTTTGATATGGCTGCCGTAGGTTACTTTAATTTTATCTACAGAATTATTGGTGGACCTATGGCGTTAATTTCAGGTGCATTATCACAGGTTTTACTGCAAAAAATCGCATCTAAGGATTACACGCATTTACACAGTTTTGTGCTAATGACAGCAAAAAGGCTTTTTTATCTATCTTGTCCTATTGTGATTTTTATTGTGCTTTTTGGACCTGATTTATTTGAATTTGTTTTTGGTGAGCAATGGCGGGTTGCAGGAGACTATTCTAGATTACTCATATTTTCAATTGCGATCCGTTTTGTTGTATCGCCTTTAAGTATGGTGCTTGTTATGGAACGATTTGTTAAGTGGGCTTTTTATTGGCAAGTATATACATTAATTTCTGTTATAGTAACGTTAAGTGTTTTTAGTAGTGTAAGTTTTTACTTGTTTATTTTTGTTTTTGTTATTCAAGATGTTATATCGTATTTTGTTTATTTATGGCTTATTTTGAAAGCATCAAAAAAATATAACTACCCTATAAGTAGGGTGGCTAGTTAATTATGCTAAATATTAAAAGTATTTATAATCCAGCATTTTTTATATTATTTCCATTGTGTTTTTTTTACTTGGTACTAGTTAGTTTGAAAATAATTCCAGCCATATTTGGGAGTTATTTTAGTTTATTTATGATTGTAATCGGTATACCGCTTACTATAATAAACTTATTGTTTCTTACTTTTAAAAAAAATAAGAGTATTTATTATGACTTACCAGTTTATTTTTTCTTGCTCTATTATTTGGCTGTTGTTGCAGTAGCATCTATATTTTTTAATTTGAAGCAGCAAAATTTAATAGATGGATTTGCAAATATTCTGTATTTTATTACGTTGTTTGTAGTATTTAAAAACATAAATATACGATCTAAGGGCTTTCAGAGAGTAAATTATATATGTTTGTTCTTAATGTTTTTATCAGTTGCATTATTAGTTTCTGAGGGGGTCTTTATTTTGGCTATTGAAGGTGTTGGTTTAACGTCTGATCAGGCATCTTACCAGTTGATAGCAGTTATTTTCCTATTTTGCTCTATTATTTACCTAGTTCATGAGAATAAAAATTATAAGCGATTTGTGTTTATTGCTTTTTCAATAGTATTTTTATTTTTTAATGGTGCTAGAAGTGAGTTTCTGGCATTTATATTTGTAATTCCTGTATTAGAATTTATCCGGTCTAACAACAGGAAAACAGTTTTATTGTCAGCTTTATTAGGTATCACTGCGCTGTTTATTGCAATTGTGTATGCTAAATCTTATTTTGCAGAGAGTAATAACAGAATCATTGATTTGTTAATAAATGTTAATAGCACTTCTTCTGGTGCAGCAAGGAAGCTGATATTTATGCATGGTTGGGATGTGCTATCTTCTTCACCTTTATGGGGGGGAATAAACAAGTATGAATCAGGAAGGTATATTCATAATTGGTTATCTGTTTGGTTGGATTTAGGTGTGTTAGGTTTTTTGTTTTTTAATTTTCTGTTTTTATTGCCTTTTTTGTATTCGTTTTATTATATTCTTATAAAAAACAATAAAGACTCTTTGTTGCTTGTGCTTGCGTGCTTTTCATTTATGTCATTTGTTTTGCTAATTTTTGCTAAGGCTTTTTTTTATCTCTTAGTACCTGCATCAATGGGAGTTTTCTCTAATTATTTAAGTAATAAAAACGATTAGAAATAACTTTGTTAAAGATTAAATTATCTGGTTAGTTTTAAGATTAGCTAGCTATTATACACTACATATTTATCATAATATTAAGGTAAGTCATTTTGTTTTATCAATATAAAAATATCATCAAGTCATTTTGTGCTTTTGTTATATTTGTCATTGTTTCAGCATGCGATACTAAAAGTAGTGAAGTAATTGTGAACACAACAGAGCGTTTTGTAAAACCACGTAATATCGTTGTTTCATTTACCCCTTTTCAAACAATGGAAGAGGCATTAGAAAATGCAGATTCTATAAATTGGCATACTCAAACAGAAGAAGCTAAAGCAATAACTTTAGCATATGCTTCACAAGAGCTGATAAAACATTTGAATCTACTTAATATTGAAGTAGGAATTATAAGTCCTTCAGAAGTCAACAGCGGCAATAATATCATTTTGGCGATAAATGGTGATGATATAACCAAAAAAATTAAGGATAGTAAAAATATAAATTATGATAACTTAGGCGAACAAGGTTACATAATCGATTCACTCCAATCAAATCTATACATTACAGCTAAAACAAGGATAGGTGTTTTATATGGCGTTTATGGTTTTTTAGAGCATATAGGCTTTAACTGGTATGATGATAAGAGTACGACCAAGCCAAAAACGTGGGATGACTCTAAACAATGGGCTGGCATTACGTCAATACCGAGATCAAATTTACGTGGCTTTTGGCTTTATGGCAGTGTTGAACTTTCTGAAAGTTACACTATATGGCTAGCGCGCAACAAACTTAACCTTGCTGCAAATATACCTAGTCACCTGAAAAATATGCTTGGTTTTAAAGAGTGGGGAGGCGAGCATAATTTATTGCAACAAGAGTTTTCTAAAGAAGGGCTTTTTGAGCAACACCCTGAATGGTTTGCCACTGTTAATGGCGTAAAAAGGCCTGTTGTACCCAATGGGACTTATTTTAATCCATCATTTGCTAATGAAGAGGCAGCAAACTATTTTTCAGAACGTATGATAGAAAGATTGACTATTGGTGATTTGCAGCATGTGGATATTTTAAATGTATGGCCTGCTGATTCTCGAACTAACCGTTTTGACCAAAGTGATTCAGCACTCGCGATTGGTAATGAAACCGATAATCTTTTTAATTTATATCGCGTATTAACCAAACGATTGAAAAAAGCTTACCAAGACCAAAAGATTAATCGAGAAGTAACTTTGGCAGGGATTTCGTATTATACTACGTGGAAAGCTCCAACCAATTTAAGTATTATTTCAGAACTTGAACAATCAAATTATTTACATATTTTTTATTTAAATGAACGCTCTTGGTCTGGTGTCATGAATGAAAACTTAGAAAATAGGTCTAAAAATAAAGTAATAGTTGGTAATTTGGCTAAGTGGCAAACGAATACTAATTTGAATTTTGGCGTTGTAGAGTATTACAACTACAGCGTGTATGCCGCTGTTGCATTAACAGATTACTTATATTTATCAGAAAACTATAACTTTTTAAATGAAGTAAACAATGAATTAAATGCGTATATGCATCCATTGTTAGGTAACCCTGGCCCTAGACGCTTAACAAATAAACTTTCTGCTAGCCTCTCGTGGGAAAATTCAGATCAAACACCAATAGAGAAAAATGATGAAATCACTGCCGATTATTTTCTCAATCGCTATGGACAGTTTTCTGAAGAGTGGAAGAATATTTATGAGATCATGTCTAACTCTGTTGATAACGCGAAAGAGATGTTTGCGCACAACTCGTTATATTGGTTGTTGTTAAAAAGCGTTATTTGGAGTGAACCTAATGTTTTGGCTGATTTAGACATCATTAACAGCTATAAAGTTGGTGGTGTTCAAGAGTTACCTATTATTTTCAGTTCTGATGTTGAAATTGCTAGTTTTCGAGGTTTAGATGAATCTATAAGAATGCAGTTGTCAGCCCAAGATTTGTGGTTATCAATTTTAGCTAAACAAATTCCAGAAAAAACAAGAAAAAATATGGATGATGATGTGCTGTGGTTTCAAGCAACATTGACACGGTATCAACTGATGGCAGCAACAAGTGACTATGTTGTAGCGAGGTTACTAGGTGAAGAAACGCGTAAAATTAAAATACAAGAAAATATAGATTTTCTTATGGCGTCACCAACAACAAAGGATACCATATCACCAGTAAATCAAAGGGCCTTTTTAAAACAGCATCAAGCATTAATTAATAACTAAACAAATTAAGTTGTTTTTGTAAAATTTTAGGAGAAAAATGAGAACTTTTATAAACAAGTTGGGGTATATATACTCAAGAGTATTAAAAAAGATCAGGGGTGTAGCTATCGCAAATAGTTCTATTCATGACACTTCTAAAGTGGAAGCCGGAAGTACTATTATAGACTCAAGCTTCAATAGACATACATTTTGTGGTTATGATTGCACTATAAATAATTGTGATATTGGAGCATTCACCTCTATAGCCAGCCGAGTAATCATCGGTGGCTCTATGCACCCTATGCATTATGTTTCTATGAGTCCTGTTTTTCTGTCTCATACAGATAGTGTAAAAACGAAGTTTTCTCATCATGAGTTTAAGCATATTCCTAAAACTACTATAGGTAGTGATGTTTGGATCGGTGAAGGTGTATTTATAAAGTCAGGCGTAACAATCGGACATGGCGCTGTAATAGGTATGGGTAGTATTGTTACCAAAAACATTCCAGATTATTCTATTTTTGCAGGGAATCCTGCAAAGTTAATTAAAATGAGATTTAAGCCTTCATTAATTAATGAACTTGTTAAAACTGAATGGTGGAAGCTATCTGACAAAAAATTATCTAAGTATGCTAAGTACTTTAATAATCCAACCGATTTTATTGAAGCATATAAGGCAGAAAAATGAAAATAGTACATTTGTGTTTATCTTGTTTTTATATAGATGGTTTTTCTTATCAAGAAAATGAAATAGTTAGACAACATGTTGCTGAAGGACATGATGTTACGGTTATAACCTCAACGGAAAATTATAGAAAGGATAACCATTTAGTTTATGTTCAACCTTCAACCTATATTGGAAATGAAGGGGCTAAAGTCATACGTTTAAGGTATAAAAAATTATTACCTCATAATATAATGAAGAAATTGCGTATGCATGATGGTGTTTACGCACTCCTAAATGATGAAAAACCTGATGCTGTTATGTTTCATGGTTTATGCGGATGGGAATTAATAAATACCAGCAAATATTGTTCAGAAAACCCTAGAGTGAAGTTTTATGTTGATAGCCATGAGGATTTTAATAATAGCGCCAGAACTTTTGTTTCTAAGAACTTATTACATAGGTTTTATTATAAAAGCATCATAAAATACTGCTTGAAAAATATACCTAAAATTCTTTGTATTTCGTTAGAGACAATAGAATTTGTTGCTAACTTTTATCAAGTCCCTCGAAACAAGCTTGAATTTTTCCCTTTAGGAGGGGATATCTTTGATGACAAAGAGTATAATTTGCGCCGAGATATAGCTAGAAATGAACTTCTTTTAAGGGAAGATACTATTTTATGCTTGCAAACAGGTAAGTTTGGCAGAAGAAAAAAATTAATAGAAAGCATCAAAGCTTTTAATCAAGTTTCAACTGAAAACATGATGTTAGTTTTAGCTGGTGTTATAGATGATGAAATAAAAGATGAAGTAACCTCTTTGATTGAAGATAATAAAAGAGTTGAGCTCTTTGGTTGGAAAAACTCAGAAGAGATAAAAAATTTACTCTGCGGAGCTGATTTATATATTCAACCAGGCACTCAATCTGCAACAATGCAAATGAGCTTGTGTGCTCGCTGCCCGGTTATTTTGGATGATGTACTTAGTCATGAACCATTTATAAATGGTAATGGATGGCTGATTAATGAGCATAATACTTTAGAATCAATTTTAGATGAAATTAACATCGAAAAACTAAAAATGATGTCGAAAGCCTCTTATAGAATAGCAAAAAAATTATTAGATTATAAAGAGCTTTCAGCTCGAGTTTTAAGGTGATTGGGTACGATAATGAATGATAGAAAATACCAAGTTTGCACAAACTGTGTAATGGACACAACAGACAGTAAAATAATATTTGATGAAAAAGGCATGTGTGATCACTGCAATGATTTTTACAACAATGTAAAACCTAATTGGCATACCGATGCAAAAGGGCGCGCTGAAATAGAAGTGATAGTCAAAAAAATCAAGAAAGATGGTAAAGGTCGTGATTTTGACTGTATTATGGGGATGAGTGGTGGTGCAGATAGTTCTTATTTACTTCATATGGCTGTAAAGGAGTTTGGTCTTAGGCCGCTTGTATTCCATGTTGATGGTGGGTGGAATTCAGATACTGCAGTTCATAATATCAATGTGATGATTGACAAGTTGGGATTAGATCTTTTCACAGAGGTTATTAATTGGGAGGAAATGAAAGACTTTCAGTTAACTTTTTTAAAATCAGGCCTCCCTAATATCGATATCCCCCAAGATCATTCATTTGTTGCTACTTTATATGATTTTGCGGCTAAATATAAAATAAAATATATTGTAAATGGTGGTAATATTTCAACTGAATGTGTACGTAATCCTTTAGAGTGGATTTATTATGGTACCGACATGGCTTTAATTAAAGACTTGCGCAAGCAGTTTAGTCAGAATCCTATGAAAACTTATCCTTTTAGCAGTGTATTAAGACATAAATTTTACTTGCGCTATATTAGAAAAGTACAAGTAGTTAAACCGCTAAATTATTTTCCTTACATAAAAGCTGATGCAGTTAAATTTCTTGAAGATGAGTACAATTGGAAAGCGCCAGAACAAAAACACTTCGAGTCAAGGTTTACTAAGTTTTATGAAGGGTATTGGTTACCTAAAAAGTTTGGTTACGACACAAGAAAAGTCCAGCTTTCTAGTTTGATTTTAACTGAGCAAATGAAACGTGAGGAAGCTTTAAATAGTTTGAAAATTCAAGCTATTAGTGATGAAGATGCAAAGCATGATTTTGAATATGTAGCAACAAAGCTTGGCATTACTGTCCAAGAATTACAAAAATATTTTGAACAGCCAAATAAAACCCATCGAGATTACAAAAATCAAGAAAGCATGTTTGCTTTAGGCGCAAAAATATTGCGTTGGATAGGCATTGAGAGATCTATTAAACGATGATTGCTATAGTTGATTACGGTCTTGGAAATATAAAGGCTTTTGCAAATGTATATAAAAAATTAAATATAGATTATTATTTTGCAAGCACGTCAGAAGAGCTATTAAAAGCGGATAAAATTATATTGCCAGGGGTTGGTGCCTTTGATCATGCAATGTTAATGTTAAATAATTCTGGTTTAAGAGAAACATTAGATATTCTTGTTCTTGAACGCAAAATTCCTGTTATAGGTATTTGCGTTGGCATGCAGATGATGGCCGATGCTAGTGAGGAAGGAACTCTTGAAGGGCTTGGTTGGATTTCAGGTAAAGTTAGAAAACTTCCTGCTAATATAATAGAAGAAAAATCAGACTTGCCCTTGCCACATATGGGATGGAATAACCTTAAACTTATGACCGATGATGTTTTATTTGAAAACCTCGAGCAATCACCCGATTTTTATTTTTTACATTCATATTATTTTGAATGCATGGATTTAAAATCCACCATTGGTATGGCAAGCTATGGTGGGCAGTTTAGCTGTATTGTTAAACGTGAAAACATATACGGCATTCAATGTCACCCTGAAAAAAGTCACCATAATGGTGTTCAAATATTACAAAATTTTGCTGAATTATAATTATGTTAAAGCCCAGAATCATTCCTGTTTTACTTATCCGTGATAAAGGTTTAGTGAAAACAGTTAAGTTTAAAGACCCAAAATACGTTGGGGATCCTATAAATGCAGTTAAAATCTTTAATGAAAAAGAAGTTGATGAATTAACTGTTTTAGATATAGACGCATCAACTGAAAATAGAGAACCAGATTATAAAACAATTGAAAACTTGGCCTCTGAATGCCGAATGCCACTTTGTTACGGCGGAGGAATTAAGACAGTTAAACAAGCTCAGAAAATACTAAGCCTTGGCGTTGAAAAAGTAGCATTAAGTTCTTCAGTTATTGATAACCCTGAGCTTATATCTCAACTATCACAACGAGTAGGACGTCAAAGTGTAGTATTAGTTCTTGATGTAAAAAAACGTTTCTTAGGCAATAAGTACGATTGTTATATACACAATGGAAAGGTTAATACAAAAATTTGCCCTTTTGAGTTTTCTGCTAAAGCTCAAGAACTTGGTGTTGGTGAAATTGTTATTAACTCTATTGATCAAGATGGAATGATGGAAGGTTTTGATTTACCTTTCGTTTCAAAATTCAAATCTTTAGTCGATGTTCCCGTCACTATCCTTGGTGGTGCTGGTAAATATGAACATATTAAACAGTTGGTTTCTCAAGAAGGTATTATTGGCTCTGCCGCTGGTAGTTTATTTGTTTTCAAGGGAAAATATAGAGCAGTACTTATTAACTACCCTAACAAGGAAGAAAAACTAAATATTTTGTCTTCTTCATTATAATTTTAAATTCTCAGGATTTACTTACATATGAAACAAATTCTTCAAAATATGGGAAGTGGAGAGACTTCCCTCGTAACTGCACCAGCGCCTCAAGCTAAATCAGGTCATTTACTTATCCATTCAACGGCTAGTTTAATATCAGCAGGTACTGAGCGTATGTTAGTTGAATTTGGTCAAGCGAACTTTATTCAAAAAGCGCGTAAACAGCCAGATAAAGTTAAAATGGTGCTCGATAAAGTTAAAACTGATGGCTTAGCAACAACGATTGATGCAGTTAAAAGTAAATTAGATCAACCTTTACCACTGGGATATTGCAATGTGGGTATTGTTGCTGAAACTGGCCGTGGTTGTAATGAATTTAAGCAAGGTGACAGAGTTATATCAAATGGCTCTCATGCAGATGTAGTGCGTGTAGCTAAAAATTTATGCGCCAAAATACCAGACAATGTAACTGATGAAGAGGCTGCATTTACTGTACTTGGCTCTATAGGCCTGCAAGGCATTCGCTTAGCACAACCTACCTTAGGTGAGTGTTTTGTTGTTACAGGTGCAGGGCTTATTGGTTTAGTAGCTATTCAGTTATTAATTGCTAACGGTTGTCGTGTTTTAGCCATTGATTATGATCAAAGTAAATTAGATTTAGCTAAAAAGTTTGGAGCTCAAATTTGTAACCCAGGCAAGGGTGAAGATCCTGTAT
>Ga0209826_1001868_pt1 | contig 14277 bp, 11 predicted proteins | sample GOMGulsemesocosm_5_FD_184637 | JGI IMG/M metagenome (GOLD analysis project Ga0209826, IMG submission 184637) | Methane-oxidizing microbial communities from mesocosms in the Gulf of Mexico - GOM15C Gulf of Mexico (SPAdes) (version 2) | ecosystem: Environmental > Aquatic > Marine > Cold seeps... | reverse complement strand
TGACCTTAACCTAGCCGACATTGCCAAGAGACTGGGTTTTAGTGAAGTACGCTCCTTTCAACGCAGCTACAAAGCCTGGACCGGGCGCCCGCCCGGCCAGGATCGCTAGGGCACCTCTGAAAAATGGCGCTAGCGCTCAGCGGGCGCCTCAAACATCCAGATGCAAGGCGCACCTCGCCGCTAATGGCCGTAGCCCTTAGCAAGAGGTGTAACGCAGTAGATGGTTGTTTGAGGACCCGCCCTACGGGGCCTTCAGGCGATTACGCACTCGTCGTTGCCGCTTATCGACAGGCAACCAGCCTGCCTCAAAGCAGCGTCTAGATTGCGAACTCGCCTGAAGGCCTGAGCTGCAGTGACATTAATCAGAGGTGCCCAAGATTCTGCTCAAGCCGCCTCAGCTTCAACCATGGCCGACTGACTGGACCAGCGCCAGCCAAAACAGACGAGGTAGGCCAGACTGTTGAGGGCTAGGTAGCCACCGAATATCGCCACACTGCTGGTTGCCATAATCGGCCAGGCCAAGACAAAACCCACCCCCGAACTCAGCAGCCGTGCCACCTCCCACTTCAGCGCTGATGCGCGCGCCTCCAGCAACCAAGCACTGGTTATTAGCGGCAGGGTGATCATGACAAAACCCAGCAGTATTAAGGTATAACTGAGGCCAACAAAGTGGGTGACAAAGTACACCAGTAAAAGAACCGCTGTCGCCAGCTGGAATATAGCGTAGCCGCGACTAGCCCTGTCCACGACAGGATCGTATTTTTCGAAGCGGGCGAGGTCAGACTTGGCGATAGGGTAGCGCGCCTCCATATCCGTAGGGCGCCAGCCGGTGGGCATAAACCACAGGCGCAATTTGTCCCACCAACGCTTGGTATGCACAGCGTCAAATAGAAGTGACTGCCACACATGCACATTGGCCCAGAGCGGGTTGAGGGTTTTCAGCGGACGACGCACGCCATAGATGATATTCACATCATCCAACTCCGGCTGAAAGCTGCCGAAGAGTCGATCCCAGATAACAAATACACCGCCGTGGTTCTTGTCAATGTACTCGGGGTTCTGGCCGTGATGCACACGATGGTTGGAGGGGGTCACCATCACCTTCTCCATCCAGCCCAGCTTGTCGATATGCTGGGTGTGGACCCAGAACTGATAGATTAGATTGAGAGCGCCGCAGGTCAGAAATACTTCCAGCGGCACTCCCAGCAACAGCAGTGGAATATAGAAGACCCAGTCAAAGATATCGCTGCTGGTCTGACGCAGAGCCGTGGTCAGGTTGTAATCCTCACTCTGATGGTGAATGGCGTGGGCGGCCCAGAAAAAGTTCACGGTATGCCCCATTCGATGCTTCCAGTAGTAGCTCAGGTCATAGGCGACAAAGGTAAAGACCCAGGTCCAAACACTGCTACTGTCCCACACCATCAGACGCCACTGGGACAACACACTGTCGATAAATAGGCCGCCCAGGCTGAACACCACCAGCGCGTGTGTGCGGCTGACAATCCCCAGCGATAGGCTGCCAAATGCATCATTCAAACGCAGGTAACCACTGCCCTGCTTGCGGTCCCACCAAAACTCCAGCGTAATCAGCAGCAGAAAAAAGGGAATGGCGGCGGTCAATATCAGGTCTTTCATTGGTAATACTTACCTCTCTCACAGACTTAAAGTGGACTACTTTTTATTATGATTTTGCCTGCCTTACAATCTAGCCCTTTCCCTGCTTGTCCCCAACGACAATCTGGGCCGACTTTGTATCAATTTAAGCCAAGATGGCAGCGGAGCTCACTCTGTCGCGTTGCCAATACATGGCGGGCGCACAAAATAGTTAAGGAATCGACGCCCTAGTGGGTTGACACAAAATATAAAATACGTAAAATGCGGCTCTCGAAACGATGGCTAGGTAGCTCAGCTGGTTAGAGCACAGCATTCATAATGCTGGGGTCGCGTGTTCAAGTCACGCTCTAGCTACCATCTTCGAAACCCTTGATAACTCTGTTATCAGGGGTTTTTTTATGCCCGTCACACAAACTCGCATGCCACCCCGTAGCCTCTCGCATAAAGCCATTATTCTTTATGTCCTCAAGATAACTAACACCCGTAAACGAAACGAGAATTTGAGATCAGTGCTTGCGGCACCTTCCCCCAGCCTGAGTCAGCAGAGCTATCAAAGACAAAGCCGTCATACCGGACACAGTAAAATAATCTTATAATCACAACTTCGAAGACATGCCCGCAGACAATTAACATTCGAAACGGGGCACGGCTAAAATGCTCATCCCAATACTAGAGTGAATCCCATGTCGCGCCTCGCCCTTGCTCGTGCCCTCGGCGCTTACTTGCTTTGGGGTTTATTCCCCCTCTACTTTCAACACATCCGTGAAGTAGCGCCACTCGAAGTATTAGCACACCGTATTGTTTGGGCTCTGGCTGTACTGCTGCTCATATTACTTGCCTACCGCCAACTCGGCGCGTTTCGCAAGCTATTGAGCGACCGTAAAAATATGCTTTGGCTCAGCCTTGGCGCACTGATGATGGCCACTAACTGGTTCGTCTACATTTACGCCATTAGCCATGAACGGGCACTAGAAGCCAGCCTCGGCTACTTCATTAACCCACTGATCAACATCATTCTTGCCGTGTTGCTGCTCGGTGAGCGGTTTACGCGCAATCAAATGATCGCATTAGCATTGGCTGGGGTTGGTATCAGCGTGCAACTGGTTGAAACGGCAGGGCTGCCGTGGATTTCACTCGTGCTGGCACTGAGCTGGGGGAGTTACAGCCTCATCAAGAATAAAATGCAGACGCCCGCGCTCATCGCCCTAAGCGCCGAAACCCTGGTGTTAGCACCCGCCGCACTGTGCTACCTACTGTGGTTACAGAGCCAGAACGAACTGGTCTTCGGTCAGAGCTTTTATTACAACAGCCTGCTACCGCTCGCTGGGCTCGTCACCGCCCTGCCGCTGCTATTATTTGGCGCCGCCGCCAAACATCTCAGTTTAGTGACGTTGAGCTTTATTCAGTACATGACGCCATCAATGATCTTCATCATCGCCTTAACGGTATTCGATGAACCCTTGACCGACTCAAAAGCTATCACGTTTACATGTATCTGGGCGGGGCTAATATTTTTCTCGCTGGATCAATTTCCCAAAAGGCGCCCAAAGAAATCAGTTCAACAAACCGAACACACCCACTGAATAAGCCCGACGCTGACGCGCACCGGATAGGCCCGACTCACGGACCAGATCACCCAAGCTCAACGGCTGAAGACTGTAGAGGGTACGACCAGTTCCACGGTCAAAACTCACCGCCGTCGCTTGGGAAAATTGGTAAGCCATAACATCACCCTTCTCGACTCCCACGGAAACAGGTAACGCTAAACGCGTGAGTCCTATCGTTTTCACACTCAGCGACTGACTCTGCCAAATAAGAACATAACGGTCGTTCACCGGGCGCAACACCTTTACCTGCAGCTGTGTTGGAGCCGTAAAGTAAGCCCCTACCCCGGTCAAAGTACCACTACCCGGCATCGGGTGGGCAAAATCGATCAGCGTTAACGGCGCCAGCTCCAGTTGCGCGCGTGACACTAACTCGCCACCGACGTAATCCAGTAAATTGCCGTCAACAAGGAACCCCTTCAGCGCATCGACTTGCTGCAACACAAACTTTCTCACCTGCCCCCGCAACTCTGAGGATTCCTCGACTCGCGAGGTCTTTTCCGTACCCAGCACGTTGGCCACACGCCCCAACTCAGCCACATCGTCCTGTAATAACGCCTCACGTCGAGTCAGACGAACGATCTCCGCCTGCGCTGTGGATAACTGTTGCGCCAACTGTTGGTTTTTACTATTAAGCTGCTTAACATCAGGGCTAACTTGGCAGCCAACCAGCGATACACACAACAACGAAAATGTTGTCCAACGGCAAAGCCTAGACCACATAAAAATCCCCTTGAGATAAGTTCATTAAGCCGCACACATCATGTACGCACCGTGACGAATACACCCAAGACTATAGACCAATGAGTAGTTTAGAGCTCTGAGTGACTGCCGACTTCAAACGCCGCTGAGCTCAACCGCTGCCCCTCCAACATTAGGTCGATGCTATAACCACCGTCGGCAAAGCCCTCCACTGGGCGTTCGATACGAAAAAACTGCACACCCGCTTGCCCTGAAACGATGACGGGCACCTGCGCGATTTGTAAACGCCTAGCGCCATCAAACAACACAGCTTGTACCACTGATGTCGCCGCCTCGAAATTTTCAAAAGAAAAGCCTACGTGAATAATTCGATCAACCACCAACGTCCGCTGCTGTGTGTCCACCAGTGATGCCATCACTCGATTACTCACCAACACTTGGGGTATTTGGGGTTGACTGGCAGCAAACATATCGGCAATCGCCCGCTCATTAATATGCTTTAAACCCTGTAACGTTTGACTGGTTGGAAAAAAAAACAGCGCTCGACTAATTTCGGCGGTTGCCTGTTGATAGTCGTTATTGCTGATAAAGCTTTCAATCCGCGCGACCAAGTCATCCTCTATTTCCTCCAATGCCAACAGCGCTTGAGGTTGTCGAGGCTGATTAGCCAGAATCTTACGATAAGCGTCTAGCGCGCTGCTGCCAGCAGGCGTCAACGCTTTACCTTCTTTACGCAACCGCTGCGCTTGCCGCAGGGCGACATCCAAAGACTGTCGCTGCTCAAGACGTTTCGCTATTGCCGTTAGAGCGGCATTGTCGGCCACCACCCCCAACCCGCGCGACACATAACCCTTCGCCTTTTCTAAGTTGCCCGCCGCTAACTGCCTTGTAGCCAGTGCCGCGTAACGTTGCGCAATCCGCTCAAGCCCTTCAGTTGCCTGTGGGTGGCCTGGCTTAAGTGCCAGCACCTGTTTAAAGCGTTCAGCCGCGTTATCCCCCAACGGGGTCGTCAGTGCATTAGCCTGCACGCGCTCACCCGCCTGTTCGAGTAACGTTTTCACATCCATGGCCGTCTGCATGCGCTTTTGCAGGCGCTGAAACTTAGGTTCGTTTGCCGCTTTAGGAAAGGTTGTACCTGCTAGGGCCAGCAGGCGTTCAACCTCCGAAAAGCGTTGCGACTCGAGTGCGCTACGGGCTTGTTGCTGAATATTTTCACGGATGGTGCGCAAGCCTTGACGCGCTTGCGGGTCTGCTGGATTTCGGCCTAAAAGCTGTCGGTAATGATTGGCCGCCCGAGGCATGAGTGTCGGAGCCAGCTGCGGATCGGCAAGGCCTTGAGCAACCCAGTCGGCCGCTTCTGCCAAGCGGTTATCACGGTTCGAAGGCACGTGCAGACTAACCTCATCTGGTCGATCAAAATCACCACCCTGCAAGTGAGCGCTCGCAACCAACGAGGACTTAGCCATTGTGACCGGCGCCTCAGGCTTGAGCTCTGCGTCGTCGGTTTTAGCCATGACACCATCCGCAACCCAGCCCCCATTAACCGAAGATTCAGCCACTGTATATTTGATATCAGCCGGCACGGCCACCCCAGCGGCCAATGCCGTGATTGATGCATTGCCCGCCATATTGATAGGCCATTCGGGATCTGAATCACCTTTCTGGGTGCCAAGAACTTGAGGCCTAGGCCCCTCTATTCTCTCGGCACTCTGAGATTTGATGCCGTCACGCTCATCACTTGACACAGGCAAACGGTAATCAGCCGGTAACTGCTGCTGATAATAGACCGCAAGCGCCACGCCAGACGCCAGCATCACAGCCGCGACCCAAGGCCAAAGACTGCCACTTTCCTCTTCGTGATAGACCACGCGGTCCTCACCGACCACAGGTGTTTCCACAGCCAACGGCGGTTGTATTGCAGCAGAGATAACTTCTTGCCCCACCAGCGTTTCAGCATCGGTATCGATGTCACCATCAATGACTTCCTCCCCATGCTCGTGCGCAGACTCCCACGCCACAATCTCCGCTAGCGCGTAAGGCGGCAAAGCATCCAGGTCCGCAATCAGCTCATCGCCTGTTTGGTAGCGATGCCCTGGATCCTTAGATAGAACCTTATTTATGATGCTTTGAAACACGTGCAGATAAACAGGTAGACGGGGAATTGGTTCAGAAACATGTTGCACGCCCACAGCGACCGCCGAATCGGCATCAAAAGGCACATGGCCGGCAAGCATCAAAAACAGCACCACCCCCAAGCTGTATAAGTCAGAGCGAGAGTCGACAACCTGACCGCGAGCTTGTTCAGGGCTCATGTAGTGTGGCGTGCCAATCGCGGTCCCAGTCTGAGTCATGCTACTCGCCGTTTCCAACGGTCGAGCTATACCAAAGTCCATCAGTACTGCTCGCCCACTGTCGGCGTGCAGCATTATATTTTCAGGCTTAACGTCTCGATGAACATAGCCTTTCTGACCAGCAAAGTTCAGCGCGCGCGCGATGTCCATAACAGTATTCAAGCGCTCAGATAGCGACAGCTGACCGCGCATATTCTTGAGATCTGCCCCGGGTATATACTCCATCGACAGAAAGTGATGCTCGCTCTCAATACCGACGTCATAGACCGTGACGATATTGGGGTGCACTAGGCGGCTGACAATTTTTGCTTCACGCAGAAAGCGTTCGCTGAAAGTGGGGTCTTTGGCTAGGTCGTCAGAGAGAATTTTTAACGCGACCTCGCGCTCAAAGCTCTCCTGAATGGCCAAATATACAGTGGCCATCCCGCCTTGACCGAGGGTGCGCACAATCCTGTAGCCGGGAATTTCAATCATGGAGTAATGCGTTACCTAACGAAGTCATGTCTGTTGAAATCATTGTAGACGTTAGCCAGCATAAGTTGATAGCGACTGGATCAACACTTTGCTTCTGAATGCCGACAACGGTCCAGCTACCAGCAAAAAAACAGTCTAGGCGCGACGTCGCGCCTGCTGATACCACATCCAAAACCCTGACAGCACTAGCAATATCAAGCCCAGTGCCGCTAAGTCCACCAGCCAGACGCCGTATACCCCAAAGATACGACCGCTGTGAAGGTCGAGCAGGACCCGCTCCATATCCAGCCCGCTGCCCAACGCGTGTTCGCGCAGTGAGCCCTCGAGCGCTTCAGGTAACTCGTCCGACTCACTCGGCACCAATACCCCCTCGTCCAACTCACGCCACTGCAGCTGCTGTACATCTGCAAGATATAGCGCTCCACTGGCGCGCAGGCACAATTGCTCAGCACACAAGCCAAGCGCATCAATCGGCGAAGGTACACCGTAAACCGCGCCTATGTGCTCCACCAGCTCACCCTCTGGGGTTAGCAACAACAACTCTCGCTCACAGGCCACCACCGAAAACTGCTCCAACGTCACGGCGCCCACCAAGCGCCCCTGGCAATAGGCCAACTGCTCACTGTCGAGATATAGATAATCGCCACCAAGATCACTTAACCAGTGGCCGCGTATTGGGTAGCTGGTGATGGTTGGCAGATTAAAACCATAGTGCGTCAGCAACCACTCACTGCTGACTTTCTGCTTTCCTAGCGCCAATTCAGAGGTGTGATTCAGCAGCACGCCGGTCACGGAAACCGAGAGGAAGACCACTAAACACGTCAGCCCCACACGCCTGTGCCAGCGCCACAGAAAGGTTCGCAGCTTACGAGAAAAGGCTGAGGGTTTATTGAGTGTTCGATGTGTCTTTTGCATAAGGACTTAACTGATGACAAAAAAGCGCTAGTGTAGCGACTTTCTTCAACGCCATCACCGATAAAGTGGCGCCGGTGATGCCGTCTATGTGGTTGCTGAGTTTATAGCGCGCATCTTTCTCCACTAAATTGAGCCCCTTAAATTGCGAGGTAAAAAATGGGTAGCGAACCTCACCGCCGCGGCTTTCCCGGTATTCGAGAATAGACACGCCCACTATGCCGCGAGCATCGACACTGACACCGACGGTAATGGGGAGCTCTTTACCGATTTCCTCAAAGATCCAGGCAGTCTGCCCGCCGCTTCCCCAATAGCGGATGCGCAGGCCGCGAAAGCGATGATCGAGAATTTGTTCTATCTGCGCGCGCTGCGCCTTGCTTATCCACAGGGCTTGATACGGCAGTGCTTCGGCAAAGGTTTGATCGCGAAATTCTTCCGCCGTTAAAAACTGGCCGCGCTGGGCCTGAGCCGAACTGGCGATTAACAGGGTCGCCACCATCAACGCCAGCGTTCGAGAAAATACGTTCTTCATGTTATATCGTCTTCATACTAGGGGGGAGACTTACAGAGTGCTCAGTATTATCCAGTAACCAACCACTCAATGTAGATTCGTTAAAACGCAAAAAGGGCGCCTAAGCGCCCCCTTTTGTCTGACTAGATCAGACACGTTTCTCTATTCGCCAGAGACGATTAGAAAGACCAGCCAACGCCTAGATTCAGAGCATCGCTGTCACTACCGCCATTGTCATTAACATAGTCGGTGTAGTCAGCCTTCAGCACAACCTGTGGGTGTAGCCAGTAGTTGACACCGTACTCCCAAACCTCTGCATCGATAGAAGTGCCAGAGCCAGCTTTGTTGTTGTACTCACTGTAGCGAGCGAAGACGCCCAGCTTCTCGGTTAGTTTATAAGACGGCTCGATGTACCAGCCTTCCTGCTTGTCAGCACCAATAGCTTCAAAGTAAGTGCCGTCGATATCCCACTCAGCCCACAGAGCGCGAACCTGAACTGGACCATTGTTGTAGGCTGCGTGCAGCTCGGTCAACAGAGCCGATGCATCTTCACCGACAATGCCTTGAGTCACATTCTGCTGCTGCTGCAGAGTTGCACCCAGCTCTAGCCCCTGGATACCCGTGTACTTCAAGCGAGCCGTGTAGGCGAGATCTTCAGCAACCGCCTTGGCAGACTTCTGACGACCATCGCGAATCTTGTACTTGCCTGCATCAGTATCGATTTCCAGACCAGAGTGCAGTGCCAGATTGTAGCTCAAACCAGGGGCCAACTCACCCTTCAGGTTAACACCGGTTTCCCACCAGGTAACCGGAATGATGTTCTTCTCGACCAGGTTGCGCTCGGTACCATAGAAGGTGTCTGGCTCGTGAGTTTCATTCATGATACCCACCGGCACCAGGAATTGACCGAATTGAACGCTGTGGTTTTGGGTGTAATCCCACTCTATGTAAGCCTGCTCCAGCTCAACTTCACCCGGCTGACCTTCGCCAGCAATGCCATGCTCTAGCTCGAATTCCGAGAAGAAGCGTAGGTCATCGCTAAATTGATGCCCGAAGTACAGCACGTAGCGGTGAGCATCAACCTTGTCGTCTTTGTCCTCAAAACGGCTGAAATGGTGCTCGCCGTAACCACCGATGGTTGTCTTCTCCACCCAAGAGGCCACCTTAGCCACGGCTTCGCCACCAACAGCGCCCTGCTCAATCGCATCAGCCGTCGCGTCTAACTTCACTTCCGTTACCTGAAGCTTCGACTCAGTCTTGTTCAGCTGGCCCTTCAAGTTCTGAATTTCAACCTGCTGAGCTTGGATTAGCTGCCACATATCTTCTAAAGATGGCGTCTTCTCTTCTGCTTGAACAGCAACCGCGGCCAAACTAACAGCCACAGCCAATACCGTGCGCTTAAACATACACTCTCTCCCGGGAGTAAAAATAATAATTAATTCTAATCAGCCCCTCGACAAGCGCGCCATAAGCGCAAGAAAGCCTTCAAGAATTCATGGCACGAAAGATACACGTATTGATAATGACTATCAATAGAGTTTAGGTTTGCAATCATAATAACCGTTTGACAGTCGACCGCACCCAAATTAGCGACAAAAAAAAGCCTGCCCCGTCTAAGGGGCAGGCTTTTCAAGTTCGGCTAGGTTGCCTTAAGGCAAGTACCGGGGCCGCTGATTACTCAGCCACGGCGGCGTCAACCATCGACTGCAATTCGCCTTGCTCGTGCATCTCGGTCACGATATCACAGCCACCAATCAGCTCACCCTTCACCCACAATTGCGGGAAGGTCGGCCAGTTAGCATAGCCCGGCAGGCTCTGGCGAATTTCAGGGTTACTAAGGATATCAACGTAAGCGAAACGCTTGCCACAGGCCATAACAGCCTGAGAAGTACGTGAAGAAAATCCACACTGGGGGGCGTTTGGAGAGCCCTTCATGTACAGAATTACGTCGTTTTCTTCGATTTGCTTCTTAATGGTATCTAGGATATCCATGGGACAATCACACCTCATCTATAATATATCTACCACCCAGCCAAAAACTGGTGATTCTCAAAAACCGAGACCGACCAAGCGGGTAAAAACCCAGTAGTTGACTCAAGTATTGATAGGATTTTACCCTAGTTCTTCGCCCAGCTCCATCCGTTGTACACCGCAAGCAAGCAACGCCGAAGAGCCCTTTAAATAAGGGCTATAACCCCCAACTGAGATTCATTGCCAAGTGGCAGTTTTGCTTATAAGATGCCCAATTATTTCAGGCAGCCTTAGCTGCCTGTTTTGTTTTTGGTCACTCGTGAATCAAGCGTGCAGCTGAGCACCTAAAGTGACCGCACAGCGAGAACGAGATCATGACATCCGCAGCAATAATGAATACCTACGGTGAGCGCAAGCTTACACTCGTCAAAGGCGAAGGCATGTACCTGTGGGATGATAACGGTCGACGCTATCTCGACGGGCTGAGCGGTATTGCCGTGTGTGGCATTGGCCACAGCCACCCCGCTCTTGCAAAAACCCTATTTGAGCAGGCCAGTACGCTGATTCACGTGTCCAACCTCTACAACATCGAGCCTCAGGAGAAGTTAGCCGAGCAGTTGTGTGCGCTCTCTGGCATGGACAAGATTTTCTTTTCTAACTCTGGCGCAGAGGCGAATGAAGCCGCCATTAAAATTGCCCGCAAGTTCGGCAATGACCAAGGCATCTCTGAACCGGTCATCATCACGATGAACGGCAGCTTTCACGGCCGTACGATGGCGACCTTATCGGCGACCGGCAACCCTAAAGTAAAAGCAGGTTTCACTCCAATGGTCAGCGGCTTCACGCATGTGAACTACGATGACATAGACGCTATTAAGGCTGTGGATAAAACCAATGTAGTGGCTATTTTGGTTGAGCCGATACAGGGCGAAGGTGGCGTACACGTTCCAAGCGCCAATTACCTCAATCAATTGCGTGAGCTTTGCGACGCGAATGATTGGCTGCTGATGCTCGATGAGATTCAAACGGGCAATGGACGGACGGGTGAATACTTTGCCTTCCAGCACAACGGCATAAAACCTGATGTGGTTACCACCGCTAAAGGCTTAGGCAACGGTTTACCCATTGGTGCTTGCCTCGCACGCGGAAAAGCCGCAGAGGTATTGCAACCGGGCAATCACGGCTCAACGTTTGGCGGCAACCCACTCGCCTGCGCTGGCGCCAAAACCGTTGTTGACACCATCATTAACGACAAGCTTATCGACAACAGTGCCAAGATGGGGTCTTACCTTGTCGAGAGATTCAAAACCAAGCTCGCAGACAGTAACAAGGTCGCGGACATCCGCGGTAAAGGCTTGATGATCGGTGTTGAGCTAAAACAAGACTGTACAGAGCTTGTCTCAAGAGCAGCCGAAGCAGGTGTGCTATTAAACGTCACCGCGGGCAATACCATTCGACTACTACCCCCTATGATTATTACTCAGGCACAAGCCGATGAGTTGATTGCGGTAATATCGATGCTAATAGAGACGCTTTAGCGCCGTAAATTAATTCGCGGACAGAGCCAACGGCGTGCGATGCGCGCAGTAAATCAAACAACGACGGAAGTGCTAGCATGTCGGTAAGACATTTTTTAACGCTTAAAGACCTCAGCAAAAAAGAACTGCAACAAGTCATCGAGCGAGCTATTGAGCTCAAGGCCTTGCACCGCCAGGGCAATGCTGGCGAACCCTTTAAGGGAAAAGTACTGGGCATGATTTTTGAAAAATCATCAACACGTACCCGAGTATCCTTCGAAGCCGGCATGGCACAACTCGGGGGATCCGCAATATTCTTGTCGCCACGCGACACGCAGCTTGGACGTGGAGAGCCCATTGAGGACTCATCAAGGGTTCTGTCTCGAATGGTCGACATAATGATGATTCGCACCTTTGAACACGAGAAGATCGAGCTTTTCGCGAAATATTCAAAGGTGCCGGTGATCAACGCACTCACCGATGATTACCATCCTTGCCAGCTGCTAGCCGACATACAGACTTACGTAGAACACCGTGGCTCCCCCAAAGGAAAAACGGTAGCTTGGATTGGCGACGGCAACAACATGTGCCATTCGTATATTAATGCGGCAGCCTTATGTGACTTCCATTTAAACATCGCTTGCCCGAAGGGATTCGAGCCTGACGCTGCATTGGTTGCAGAACACAAGGAGCGGATTACCATTACCCATGACCCGCTCGTTGCGGCCAAGGGCGCTGACTGGATAGTGACGGACGTTTGGGCATCGATGGGACAGGAAGAAGAACAGAAAGTACGCGAGCAACAATTCGACGGCTACCAAGTCAATCACGCCATGATGGAACTTGCCAACGAAGATGCCGTTTTCATGCACTGCTTGCCAGCCCATAGAGGCGAAGAAGTCAGCGCCGAGCTGATGGAAGATGAAAAAATAGCCGTTGTATGGGACGAGGCTGAAAATCGTCTGCACGCACAAAAGGCACTGATGGAATTTCTACTGCATAACTCCTAAGTGGTCTTACGGCTCTTCCACAAACTACGGCGCTTATGTATTAATGAAAGCTTTTGAACCGAATACCGGCACCGCACCACTGCTGAGCATCCAAAACATTGCTTGCCAGTACGGCGCACAGCCCGTCATCCATGACTTTAATCTCAGCATCCAACGTGGTGATATCTGCTGCCTACTTGGCCCCAGCGGTTGTGGTAAAACAACGGTGTTGCGAGCAATAGCTGGCTTCCACCCTGTATCTCACGGAAGTATTGAGCTTGCAGGTCACAGCATATCCACAGCCAGAGGAATGCTGCCACCTGAGCAACGTAACATCGGCATGGTGTTCCAAGACTACGCTCTTTTCCCACACCTGAGTGTCTGCGAGAACATCACCTACGGTCTTAAAGGCATGACATCTGATGCAAAGGAAGGCGTCTGCCAAGAAATGCTCGCACTGGTAAAACTCCCTGAGCTAGGAGACCGCTATCCCCATGAACTCTCTGGCGGTCAACAGCAACGTGTGGCGCTAGCGCGTGCACTAGCGCCAAATCCAAGTATGCTTTTAATGGACGAGCCATTCTCCAGCTTAGATGTCGACTTACGTCGAAACCTGGCCATTGAAGTTCGAGACATACTCAAGTCTAGAAATATTACCGCCATCATGGTCACCCATGACCAAGAAGAAGCCTTTGCCTTCGCCGATAAAATTGGCGTGGTGAACCAGGGCCGTATAGAGCAGTGGGCTCCCCCATTTGACCTATACCACGAACCGAGTACACGCTTTGTAGCCAACTTTATAGGGCAAGGTGCCTTTATTCCCGGGCATATTTTAGATGGCTCCACCGTCGCCACAGAGATTGGTTTGATACAAGGGAACCGCTGCTATGACTGGCTACCCGATACCCCTGTAGAAGTATTGCTCAGACCCGATGATATTATTCATGAAGAGAGCAGCGTCAAGCGTGCAGAAATAATGCACAAGGTATTTGCTGGGGCCTCAAGCCTATATAAATTGAAACTGCCAACCGGAAGCCGAGTCGTCGCAGCATTCCCAAGCCATCATGACTACCAAATTGGCGACAAAGTTGGAATTAATATAGAGGCAGACCACCTGATTGCCTTTCGCATTGACGAATAAACACCCCCGCCCCCAACAACAAGCCCGCGTACTGTTCCAAGACGCGGGCTTTTTTGTACCTAGCGCTTAACAATTTACATCGTCCGCTGGGGGCCTACGAATAACTTAGCATGTGAAATAGCAGGCAAAAAAAAACCCTGAAGTTAACCTTCAGGGCTTTTGGTATTCAAATCTGACAATGACCTACTCTCACATGGGGAAACCCCACACTACCATCGGCGATACTGCGTTTCACTTCTGAGTTCGGTATGGGATCAGGTGGTACCACAGCTCTATTGTCGTCAGATAAACTGGCTCGATTTCTTATTGTCTTATCGCTATTGCGTGCAAAAAAGCAATCAAATTCATCTAGAGAAACGATCTCCCTGTACTAAAAAACCCCTGACCGCGCGAGGCGATCAGGGGTTTTTGGGGATTCTACCTTTCAGTAAACTCCCAAATTAAAGTCTGACAATGACCTACTCTCACATGGGGAAACCCCACACTACCAT
>Ga0209826_1001867_pt1 | contig 14279 bp, 14 predicted proteins | sample GOMGulsemesocosm_5_FD_184637 | JGI IMG/M metagenome (GOLD analysis project Ga0209826, IMG submission 184637) | Methane-oxidizing microbial communities from mesocosms in the Gulf of Mexico - GOM15C Gulf of Mexico (SPAdes) (version 2) | ecosystem: Environmental > Aquatic > Marine > Cold seeps... | reverse complement strand
ACAAAGTCTTTGTCTACAAGTTCATCACCACCGGTACAGTAGAGGAGAAAATAAACAAGCTACAACAAAAAAAGAAAGCGCTCGCAGATGCCCTATTTGGTAGTGGCAAGCAGACAAATAAGCTGACAGAAGGCGACATTCAAGCGCTATTTGAACCGCTTGAGTAACTGATGTTACGCACGCCCTTGACAGAATGCGAGACGCAACGAGTCAAAAAGATGTAAGCCATTGATTTACAATAAGAAGATTGCAACATCAACGGTTAATAAAAATTCAGCTTTAATTAATTCTAAAGCTCAATCTTTAGCTTATAACAATTTATGAATTCCACTCACAAAACCCGACAGGTAAGACAGTAACCATACGCTCCATACAACTAAACCAAAGCGCCGAAAATACATTATTTTTTGCTGGCTCCCACTAATAAAAACGACTAATAACCACACAAAATGCAGCAGCATTAAAATCAATGCGGTAAAACCAAGAATGGCATGAGGAGTAAAAACTAGCTGCCCAACAAAAAGGTAGCTTAACCATACACCCCACGCATCTGCCACAACGCCTATAAAAAAGACTAACACCTGCCAACGCTTTAATTGTGACGAGCGCCGCTCACTCCAAATAGCTGTTGAATACAGGATTAACGCCAGAGTAAATAACGCCGTGGCGTATATTATCTGTGTTGGCATTTTTTAATTAAGGCACTATTTCTTTTTAGCCCATGAGTCGCGCAAACTCACAATACGGTTAAACACTAAGGCTTCCGCAGAAGAATCGACACTATCTAAGCAGAAGTAACCCTGCCGCTCAAACTGATACGCTGATGATGCCGCGTTGGCCATAGAGGCTTCTAACTGACAATTTTTCAATACTTGAATAGAGTCAGGGTTGATGAATTCTTTATAGTCTTGCTCTTTTTCTGATGCGGGCGCAGGTATGGTGAACAGACGGTCATACATTCTTATCTCTGCTTCTACTGCGTGCTTTGCAGAGACCCAATGAATGGTTCCTTTAACCTTACGTCCATCTTCTGATTTACCACCACGTGTTGCAGGGTCGTAAGTACAATGCACTTCAAGCACTTCGCCTTGCTCATCCTTAACCACGTGCGTGCAGGTGACATAGTAGGCAAAGCGCAGCCTAACTTCTCTGCCTTCGGTTAGACGGAAAAACTTCTTAGGCGCATCCGCCATATAGTCGCTACGTTCGATATAAAGCACTTTAGAAAACGGCACATCTCTATGCCCTCTTTCAGGGTTTTTTGGATGATTAACGCCCTTTAGCATCTCTTCCTGATCATCCGGGTAATTATCAATGACGAGTTTAATTGGATCGAGCACGGCTAAGGCTCGGTTCGATCTCTCATTTAAATCTTCACGTAGAGAGTTTTCTAACACGCTCATTTCAATAATGTTGTCTTTTTTGGTAACCCCTATACGCGAACAAAAATCACGAATAGCTGCCGCGGTATAGCCTCGACGACGCATACCACTAAGTGTTGGTAAACGCGGGTCATTCCAGCCATTAACGTAGCCCCCTTCAACCAGCTCATGTAATTTACGCTTACTCATGATGGTGTAATCTAGGTTTAAACGTGAAAATTCAATTTGCTGTGGACGCGCAGGCGTTTGCAGCTCCTCTAGAAACCAATCATACAAGGGGCGATGGTCTTCAAACTCTAAAGTACAAAGCGAATGGGTAATGCCTTCAATTGCATCAGAAACGCAATGTGCAAAATCATACATTGGATAAATATGCCAAGTATCACCCGTCATTGGGTGCGACATGTTTTTAATTCTATAAATCGCTGGGTCGCGCATATTGATATTCGGTGCCGCCATATCAATCTTGGCGCGCAATAAATGCTCACCTTCAGCAAATTCGCCAGTTTTCATTTTCTCTAACAACTCAAGGTTCTCTTCCACCGAGCGATTTCTATACGGGCTATCTTTACCCGGCTCGGTCAAGTTACCACGATACAAACGAATATCTTCGGCAGATAGGCTATCGACATACGCTTTATCTTGCTTAACCAGTTGCACAGCATAAGCGTACAGCTGCTCAAAATAATCTGAGGTGTGGTGTAAATTATCGCCCCAATCAAAACCTAACCAGCGAACATCTTCTTTAATCGCATCGATATACTCTGACTTTTCTTTACCGGGGTTGGTGTCATCAAAACGCAGGTGACAAACCGCATTAGGGTAGTCTTGGGCAATAGAAAAGTTCAAGCAAATAGATTTTGCATGCCCAATATGCAGGTAACCATTTGGCTCTGGCGGGAAACGCGTAATAACTTGCTGGTGCTTACCCGAATCGATATCTGCATCTATAATGTTGCGGATAAAATTACTAGGGGCTGATTCTGGGGTAATATCACTCATTGCTTGAAGGCCTTGTTACTTATGCTTAGTTGAAGCGCTGAATTTTAAAGCATCTGAGGCTTAACGTCTTTAAAATTATTATCGTCCATTAACGACAATAACGTTCGCCCTTCCAATGCTCGCTCTATCTCTCGCTCGATATCATCCACGACCCCTAGGCAATTATCCGGCAAGGTGACAGCAGAAGCCGCTAAAAACTGCTCTTCTTCCGCCTCTCTTGCCGCACGTATAATATCTATTAACATAAGTCCATCTAGCGACCTAGCAGGTAAGTAGGCCACTGGCTCGGCATTTGTCTCAATCAATAACCCCTTATCAATCAACTTAAGCAACACATAACGCAGTAGCGGTTCAGGCACTGCCACTTCATGTATTAAATCATCTAAAACAGGGGCTGGCTTTGCTTCATAAAACCTTGAACCGATTAGCTCCATTAGTCGTAAAGCTAGTCGCTCTTTTACCCGATTACTTATCTCAAAGCCTTCTTTACCCAATCGCATTGATGAAGGGTTTTGTAGATAAAAAGCAAGATTAGAACCAAATAGCAAAATCAACCAACTAATGTAAAGCCAAATCAGCAGCATAATGACCACGGCAAAGCTTGAATAAATTGCCGTATATTTAGTTGAGTTCACGACAAATGTAGCAAACAATACGCCAGATGTTTCCCATAAAAAACCCGACACAATACCGGCTATCGCTGCTGTACCAAAACGTACATGTGTGTTCGGAACAAACATATATATAAAGGTAAACACCCCCATCACCATAATATAGGGGAGTAATTGAGTCAGCATAACAATCAAACTACCAAAGGGTTCAATCGCTAAAAGATACTCCACAAAAGATGAATTCATCACCGTTGCCGTCATCCCAATAGCCGACACCATTAACACTGGACCAATTAAGATAACACTCAGGTAATTACTAAACCGCTCGCCAATGCCTCTTGTTGCTTCAACACGCCAAATCATATTAAACGCATTTTCTATTTTCTGCACCAGTGACAGTACCGTGTAAATCAGCAGGCCAAGCCCCACCGAACCCAGTACCCCGACTTTGATGTTTTCAATAAAACCAATAATATTTTTACCGATACCAACCCCTTGCTCACCCAATGGTGCAAGAAACTGGAATAAAAAAGGTTCAACTTCATTGTGAGCCCCCATTGCTTTGAGAACCGAGAAGCTTAATGCTAACAAGGGAACAACCGATAGAAGCGTGGTATACACCAAACTCATTGCACGCAAACTTAATTGTCCACCGATAAGGTCCACAATCGAGACATAACTGACACGCAAAGTTTTTAGTGCAAACAACTTGCTGGCACTAGCGCCCTGCTCGTCCTGCCATAGCAGGTCTTCTACTCTTTTCTGCAAAACTGTTCGATTATCGGACATAGTCATACTCCATAAAACACTCTTAAATCATACTGTTTATATATCAAATATCCTAGATGCTTCGTTTTTTTAGGACGAAACTAAGGTATTATGCACCGCATTCACTTAACCCTATATAAAAGCTATGGCAGAACAAGAAAGCACCAACCTGACCCGCAATGTAAACGTCATTATTATTCCTGACGGCACTCACGGCACACTTAAAAAAGATGATGTCGTGACTATTATGCAGTCATTAGGTGGGTCTTATACTATTTCAACTGAAACAGGTCTACTAGCAAGAATTAGCGCGATAGATGCTGATGCACTAGGTAAAGAAGTTGAAGTAATACGCGCATTTGAAACAGGCACTGACCCCGATTCTATTTTAAAAGCATCATGGGACTTTATGCGTACGGTTTACGACCCTGAAATACCCGTTAACGTTGTTGATCTTGGGTTGATTTATGACTGCAAGGTACGAGCACTTACCGACGGGTTGAACCACGTACATGTAAAAATGACACTCACCGCACCCGGTTGCGGCATGGGCCCCGTTATTCAAGCAGATATAGAGTCTGGCATTAAACAAATGGATGCCGTTGAAACAGTTGAAGTTGAAGTTGTTCTTGATCCACCTTGGAACCAGAACATGATGTCGGAAGCTGCAAAACTACAGCTGGGTATGCTTTAAGCTTATTAGTAAACACAAGCCTTTAAAGCCCTCATTAATATATGTTATTCGATAGCACGTTTTTCATCGCTTTTACGATTGGCTTTTTAGGCTCAACCCACTGCATGCCAATGTGCGGTGGAATTGTGGGAATATTAAGCCAGCAAGGTGACTCTAAACCCAAAAATATCAGCAACAGCTTGGCTTACAATGCCGGTAGAATCCTCAGTTATAGTTTTATTGGCTTACTTGCCGGTCTTATTGGTCAACTAACCCTATCTCCGATTGACACAGAATCACTCATTGTCATATCCCGACTAATAACTTCTATTTTCATGCTGTCGTTCGGCTTTTATTTATTAGGCTGGCTGAATTTTCTAAGCCATCTTGAGCGTGCGGGGCAAGGCATTTGGAAGCGACTATCCCCACTAAGTCGAAAAGTACTACCTATTCGTAATAAACAAAGTGCTTTTTTCCTAGGCTTAATTTGGGGCTGGCTGCCGTGTGGCTTGGTTTATTCCGCCCTAGCGTGGAGCTTAGCAAGCGCCAACCCAATAAACGGCGCACTCATTATGCTCTTCTTTGGCTTGGGAACACTGCCTATGCTATTGAGCATGGGCTTCGCGTCAGAAAAACTAACAACACTAAGACGCTCGGCTATTGTTCGTCGCATAGCCGGCGGCATTATCATTGCGTTTGCGTTAATTAACCTGCTGAGTCCTTCCGCTCTTCATCATTTACATCACTGAGGCTTTCAGTCTCTTCGCTAGCAGCGACCTCCTCTTCTTCCTCATGCAAGATACTGTGCGCAGGCCCTTCTAAATCATCAAACTGACCCGAACGTACCGCCCATAAGAAAACTAATGTAACGATAATGACTAATACGATCGATACGGGTATTAAAAAAAACAAACTATCCACACAAAACTCCTCTCACTAATCTATACACTTCATTTAACCGAGCTCATACGCAGACGGAAGGAATTTAACACGACAATTAAAGAGCTTACAGACATTCCAAGTGCTGCCTGCCAAGGTTCAACTTGACCAGCCACTGCGAGTGGCAAAGCTCCTATATTGTAAACAAGTGCCCACAACATATTCTGTTTAATAACTCGGCGCGTTTGGCCCGATAGTTGAAAGACATAACGCAGCGCACTCATATCGTCGCTCATTAATAAAATATCAGATGAGGAACGCGCTAACTGACTTGCTCCCGATACTGAAATAGACACATCGGCCTTCGCCATAATAGGCGCATCGTTAACACCATCTCCGATCATTACCGCTTGCTCACCTTGCTGCTGAAGGCGCTGAATCTCAATTAATTTATCTGCAGGGGAGGCGTTAAATTTAATCTGATCAATGGACAGTTTTCCAGCTAACCAACGGACAGGTGATTCACGATCCCCACTTACTAAGTGCACCGACTTACCTCTTTGCTTCAACCATTCAATCGTCGATAGAGCACCTTTTCTTATATCATCATCAATTTCAAAAACGGCCAGCAACTGTTTATCGCTTGCTAAGTAAACTAAAGAACCCGTCATCTCTACTGGCTCTTTAGATAAATCCAATAGTTCTGAAACATATTGCCAAGAACCTAAATAATATTGCTGTTGCTCAACAATCCCAGTTAAGCCTTTTCCATTGTTATGCTTTACCTGTTCCGGCTTATAAACCGTGCTCTGCTGCTCACGTTTAAACGCACGCGCTATCGGGTGATCAGAAAAAGCCTCTAAGCTGATGGCTAAATCCAAGCACTTAACTTCGTCCAATTGCGCCAAAGTATGCTGCGTTGAAACCCGCATTGCGCCTTGAGTTAACGTACCCGTTTTATCAAAAATCACATGCTGAATGCTCGCTAATTTTTCTAAGGCTTGTCCATTTGTGATAATAATCCCCTTGTTAAACAAGGCACTCATCGACGCGGTATAAGCAGTTGGTGTTGCCAACGACAATGCACACGGGCAAGTAACCACCAGTACTGATAAAGCTATTGAAAACCAATCTTCAATTCCTTGTGAAAAGCCATACCATGCTGTACCCGCCGTCAGCACAATAACCATAGAAACGAACAGACTAGCGTAACGATCTGCCAACTCAACCCACGCTGGCTTTTCGCTATGCGCACGATCAATAAGCCGACTAATAGTCGATAAGGTACTCTCATCACCAATACACGAAACTTTCGCCATTAAACTGTGCTGAAGGTTATGACTTCCTCCTAATAAAAGGTCACCCTCAGCTTTCCCGATAGGCTCATCTTCACCCGTTAAAATAGACTCATCCACCTGAGACTCACCGGCAATAACAATAGAATCTGCAGGAACGACCTCACCAGGGTTTATCTGAATACGATCCCCCAGTACCAGCGCCTTCGCAGAAACATTCTCAACTGAGGTGTCACTTAACACCCTCTTCGCAACAACAGGTATCGCCTGAGTGAGACGTTCACTCGAACTAACCGCGTACCAGCGCGTTAAAAATTCAACATATCGCGCCAATAAAAGAAACAAAATAAACATACACACAGATTCAAAGTAGGTATCGCCTACTCCTCGCCATGTATTCCACACGCTTGCTACAAAACCAAGACAAATACCTAAAGCAACAGGAACATCCATACCGGGCATACCATTTCTGATATCTCGATAAGCTGATCGTAAGAAAGGCATGGCTGAAAAAAGGATAACCGGGAGCGTTAATCCAGCACTAACCCATTTGAGGAAGAGCTTCATCCCCTCATCCATAACTTCAGAGCCAGCCATATAGACACCCGCTGTAATCATCATGACCTGCATACTAAATAGTAGGGCAACACCAAGACGACTAAGGAAATCTTTACGCTCAACCTGTAAAGCAAGGAACTGTTTGTTCGCGTCATACGGCAACGCCTGATAACCGATAGAATGAATAGCGGCTAAAATATCGCTCAATAGAATCACGTGACTATTAAAGTCAAGTTGCGCACGCCGCGTAGCATAATTAATTTTAAAACTAGCAACACCAGCCAATTGCCGTACATGTCGCTCAAGCAACCAAATACAAGCAGAGCAACTAATTCCTTCAAGCATCAATGAAACATGATTCGCCTCACCTTCCGTTTCAGCCGCACCTCCACCATCAGCATGTGTATCGTAATGGCTCAATTGTTCAGGAATAACAGAGCCCTGCTCACTGTACGCTGTGCGTTTGTGATAAAAATCAGCCAAACCATTATCAATAATGGCCTCAGCTACAGATGCACAACCCGGGCAACACATAGCTCGCCACTCACCATCAAAGTGAATACCCCAGTTCTGCCCCTTAGGCACAGCTTCACCACAGTGATAGCAAACATTACTATTTTTCAATCTATTACTTTCATTCATGCTTTGAGAATCCAAGCACATAGTTTATCCCAGTTCCCTCAATAGAGTGCTAAAATAGATAATTGACTAAAATTTATTTTTAATTTTCATGGCCACAGCAGCTAAAAACTTACTTCGTGATTTATCAGTCTCCTGTAAAGACTGCAGTCTTGGCGAACTTTGCATGCCTCACGGACTAGATTCAGACGATGTCGACAAATTGGATGAATCCGTTAGCCATACCAAGCTACTAAAGGCTGGTGACATTCTTTATCGCCAAGGTTCTTCATTTAAATCTCTCTACGCACTTAAATCTGGCTCAGTAAAAATCATCACGATTAATCAAGAGTCGGGTGAAGATGTGATGGGGATTTACCTTCCTGGTGAAATCATTGGCTTTGACGGGATTGCAACAAGTAAGTACCAATGCACTATTCACGCCATTGAAACCAGTAATGTATGCGAAATAAATTTATCCAAAGTACAAAACAACATTCCAGACATTAATAGGCAGCTACTTAAACATGCAGGAAAGACCCTTAATCATACGAGCTACGCTTTCTCAGTAGGTAAAGCCAGCGCAGAAAAACGCATTATTTCTTTTCTGCTTGACCTATCAAACCGCTATCGTGCACGTGGCTATCTCCACACTGAGTTCAACCTATACCTATCGCGCAGTGAAATCGGCAACCTACTCAATCTTTCTCCTGAGACAATCAGTCGCGGCATCAGAAAACTTGAGCGTGATGAATTAATAACAATTCTCAACAAAAGGCGCGTCCAAATAAATGATATTGATAGTTTGAAATCGTTGATTACTGAGTGCTAACCTGAGTAAACCACAAAACCTAACAAGCGTACGATTTACTTTTTAATACAAAGTGACATAGATCAAGTCCTAAGCAAAAAAAGCTAGGAATTGCATACCCAATTCACTAGAAATACTGCACCACAGCACGTATACTTTACGGCAATATTCTTAAACTAAAGAGATTACCGTATGAGTACGACTATCTACAACGATACTGTTGTTCGACAATTCTCCATCATGACAGTTGCCTGGGGCATTGTAGGGATGCTTGTTGGAGTCATTATCGCAGCTCAACTTGTTTGGCCTGCCCTAAACTTTGACCTTCCATGGCTGACATACAGTCGATTAAGACCTTTGCATACCAATGCCGTTATTTTTGCTTTTGGTGGTTCAGGCTTAATGGCTACATCCTTCTATGTTGTACAAAGAACTTGCCAAGTCCGTTTATTCGGTACAGCTTTAGCAAGCTTTGTATTTTGGGGATGGACACTAATTATTATTCTTGCCGCTTTGACCTTACCTTTTGGCCTCACCCAAGGGAGTGAATATGCAGAGCTTATTTGGCCAATTGACCTTTTACTAGCTGTCGTTTGGGTTGCTTATGCAATTGTCTTTTTTGGAACTATCGTTAAACGTAAAACAAAACATATTTACGTAGCCAATTGGTTTTTTGGTGCTTTCATTCTCACAGTAGCTGTCTTACATATTGTTCGTTCATTGGCTATACCTGTAAGCTTGACAGAATCATACCCAATCTACGCTGGTGCAACAGATGCAATGGTACAGTGGTGGTACGGGCATAATGCCGTTGGGTTTTTCTTAACAGCTGGTTTCTTGGGCATGATGTACTACTTCGTTCCTAAACAAGCTGGGCGCCCTATTTATTCTTACCGCTTATCTATCGTTCACTTTTGGGCCTTAATCTCAATCTACATGTGGGCGGGTTCTCACCACTTGCATTACACCGCCCTACCTGATTGGGTTCAATCAGTTGGCATGGCCTTCTCAATCATTCTACTAGCACCATCTTGGGGCGGTATGATTAATGGCATCATGACACTATCAGGCGCATGGCAAAAACTGCGTACAGATCCAATTCTTAAGTTCTTAATCATCTCTCTATCCTTCTATGGAATGTCTACCTTTGAAGGACCTATGATGGCAATCAAGTCTGTTAATGCGTTATCGCACTATACAGAATGGACCGTGGGTCACGTACACTCTGGTGCTTTAGGCTGGGTAGCTATGATTACAATCGGCTCTCTATACTTCTTAATTCCAAAGTTATTTGGTCAAGAATTTATGTATAGCCAAAAACTTGTAGAAACACATTTCTGGGTTGCTACTATCGGAATCGTCTTATATATCTCATCAATGTGGATTGCTGGCGTTATGCAAGGCTTAATGTGGGGCGCAACAAACGATGACGGCACCCTAACTTATAGTTTTGTAGAATCACTATTACGTATGCGTCCATTCTATCTAATACGTTTCTTAGGGGGCCTTATGTTCCTAAGCGGTATGGTAATCATGGCTTACAACGTATTTAAAACTGTAAAGAATTCCAAACCTGTTGATGTACTTGTACCTCAAGCTGTTTAGTAGGAGCACCTAAAATGAGTCACGAAAAAGTAGAAACTAATATTGGATTAATGGTTGTATTAATCATCCTCGTCATTTCAGTTGGCGGCTTGATTGAAATTGTCCCTTTATTCTTTTTAAAGCAAACCACAGAACCTGTTGAGGGCTTAACACCCTATACATCGCTTCAGTTAGCAGGACGCACGGTTTATGTTAAAGAAGGCTGTTACGGCTGTCATTCACAAATGATTCGTCCGTTCCGAGCAGAAACTGAACGCTATGGCCACTATTCATTAGCCGGTGAGTTTATTTATGATCGCCCATTCCAATGGGGTTCAAAAAGAACAGGTCCAGACTTACAGCGTGTTGGTGCTCGTTATAGTGATGACTGGCATGAGCTACACCTAACCAACCCAAGATTGGTTGTCCCTGAGTCAAACATGCCTGGTTACCCTTGGTTAAAGGACAACTTATTAGATGGTGAATTAGCTGCTGAAAGAATGCGCGTATTACGCATGCTAAACACTCCTTACACTGATGAAGACATTGCAAACGCTGCTTCGGAAGTAGAAGGTAAAACTGAGATGGATGCACTAATCGCCTACTTACAAGTTCTTGGCACACATGTAAGTACAAGGAGATAGCAATGTTTGATATCAACATACTTAGGTCTATTGTTACCGTCTCTTTATTCGTGCTATTTATAGCGCTTATATTCTGGGCATGGAGTAAGAATAGAAAACAAGAATTTGAAGAAGCTGCAAACATCCCTTTCGAGGGAAGTGATATAAGTGAAGAGCTACAAGGGAGTAAGAAATGAGCACTTTTTGGTCTATCGTTGTCGACATCGTTATTTTATTAAACATTATCGGCTGCTACCTACTCATTAGATGGGTTGCTAAACCTACTACTGGTGAAGCTAAAAAAGGCGAGCCAACTGGGCATGTCTGGGATGATGATTTAACTGAACTAAATAACCCTATGCCTCGCTGGTGGTTGTTTATGTTTTACATCAGCATTATATTTGCCCTAGGTTATATTGTGCTTTATCCTACGTTGAATAACTACTCTGGACTATTAGGCTGGACTTCAACAAAAGAATATCAGCAAGAAGTTGCAAAAGCAGACGAGAAATATGGTCCTATCTTCAGCCAGTTTTCTAAAACACCTTTAGAAGAGCTGAGTAAAGATGAGCACGCTCAAAAAGTTGGACAACGTTTATTTGTTACATATTGCGCTCAATGCCACGGCTCTGATGCAGGCGGCTCACGAGGCTTTCCAAACCTAACGGATAATGATTGGATCTGGGGTGGCAACGCAAGTGACATAAAGCGCAGCATTCTTAATGGACGTAACGCAACGATGCCAGCATGGGGATCTGTATTAAAAACAGAACAAATTTCACATGTAACTGACTATGTCTTAAGCCTTAGTGGTCGCGATCACAAAGAAACTGATGCTGCTCGTGGAAAAACTATATTCAATAGTTACTGCGCAGCTTGCCATTCAGCTGGTGGAACTGGCTTTCAAGCCATGGGCGCACCAAACTTAGCTGACAAGGTTTGGTTATACGGAGCTTCTCGCAATAAAATCATTGAGTCTATCACCCACGGTCGCTCAGGAAAGATGCCTCCACATAAAGCATTTTTAGGTGAAGACAAGGTTCACGTCTTAGCGGCTTATGTATACGGATTATCCAAATAATAAGTTGAATTGAGTTTTGTAAAACAACATTATCACAGGATCATTACGCCTTCCTTATGGGAAGCCGTAATGCTCCGTGGTAATGTTTTTTGCTGTGTAGTCCCAAACAATCAAAAGCACACAGGACTTCCACTCAATATGCTATTCGGCACTTACGCATCCAGTTTTCTTCTGTTTGGTTCGCGCTTAGATCGAATTATTTTCAATAAATTCTCCACGACCGACTCATAAAAAACCATGAAAAAAGCCGACGAATCACTTGAAAACGCTCTTTTTGAGAAACGAAAAAAGCTATTCCCTCGTGAAGTACACGGAATATTCGCAACACTTAGAGTTACTGGTGTTAGCGTACTACTCGGCCTTTATTACTTATTCCCATGGATTAACTTAAATAACCGTCAAATTGTTCTTTTTGACTTGCCAGCCAGAAAGTTTTATATCTTTGATTGGATATTTTGGCCCCAAGATTTTATTTATTTAGCTCTATTACTTATTTGTGCTGCTTTAGCACTGTTTCTCTTCACATCATTAGCAGGTCGACTTTGGTGTGGGTACGCATGCCCTCAAACTGTCTGGACCGAGGTTTTTCTTTGGATTGAACGAAAAGTTGAAGGAACCAGAGCACAGCAAATTAAATTAGATAAGCAAGATCTAAACATTAAAAAACTTCGCATCAAGGCCACAAAACATTCCATTTGGCTTACTTTTTCATTATTTACTGGGTTTACATTTGTCGGCTATTTCACTCCAATTAGAGAGTTAGCAGCTAACCTTAGTAATTTAGAACTTGGATCATCAGAATTATTCTGGATGATTTTTTATGGCTTTGCTACTTATGGCAACGCTGGCTGGCTGCGTGAGCAGGTATGCATGTATATGTGCCCATACGCTAGATTCCAAAGCGCGATGTTCGATAAAAACACTCTTGTCATTTCATATGATGAAGCACGCGGAGAGCCTCGTGGTACGCGCAAAAAAGGTGCTGATATCGAGGCCAAACAATTAGGAAGCTGCGTTGATTGCACACTTTGCGTACAAGTTTGCCCAACTGGTATCGATATCCGTAACGGCCTTCAGTACGAATGCATTGGGTGCGCTGCCTGTATTGATGCCTGCGATGAAGTCATGGTCAAAATGGACTACCCCAAGGGACTAATAAAATACACTACCGAAAACAGCCTTGAAGGCAAACCAACTAACTTATTAAGCGCTCGTGTCATTGTTTATAGCATATTACTAATTAGCATCTTAAGCGGCGTACTTTACTCAATTCAGACAAGAGATACAGTTGCACTTAACGTGTTAAGGGATAGAAATGCCTTATACCGTGAAAACTTCGATGGTAGCATCAGCAATAGCTACACAATTAAAGTCTTAAATATGGATCTTATTGATCATAGTTATATACTATCTGTCACGGGAATTGATGGCATTAAAGCGTCTATTAACGAAGAAATACAAGTAAAAGCCGGTGCTGTACTTGAGATACCCTTATCTTTATCAGTACAACCTGAATCTTTAGGCCAGCCTTCGACAACAATCAGCCTTTCCATCCAGGCTAGTGACGACAGCAAAATACACACGGAATCAGAAGGCCGCTTTATTGGCCCGCTTGACCCTTAACCCGCGACTATTAAGAACTAAACAATAGAGCCCCCCCTTTCACCTACCTAAATAATATCTATGCTTAAGCCTACCCTTTCAACAACGCCTTGGTATAAACAGTTTTGGCCTTGGTTTCTAATATTCTTACCATTAACAGCTGTTGTTGCGGGCATCACCACCTTCATTATTGCTCAAAACAATCAACCTGAGCTTGTCTCAAGCAATTCTTATAAAGAAGGCCTAGCTATTAATATCAATAAAAAACTTCAATCAAATGCAAAAAAAATCGGCATTACAGACGAAGTCTTTGTTGGCCCTACAACCTTTACTCTCCATTTAACTGGCTTAAAGTCACAGCTTGCATACATTCAACTTAAATTACGTCACTCAACAATAAGCCAACACGACAAAACATTAAAACTTATAAGAATCAGTGATGGTGTGTTCCAAGCGCCCTTTATTCTCCCTATTGAAGGTAAGTGGTACCTTACAATTCACGACCCAGATAACACTTGGGAAATTTACAAAAGTCAGCAATTAGTCACACAGTAAACAGAATCTCTTCTCTCCACTGTTACTTTTTTGACACATCCGTTATCAAGCGCAGCGCCAATTTTACGTCGCTAAACGCAAAATTAAATCAGACTAAAACACCGCACCTGAGTAACCAGCTGTTTTTAAAGGACTTATTATTTCTGGCACAGTTATCGCTCTATGTTTATCAAATGATTAAACATGGATACAGTTATGGCCATTTCGACCGATCAAATTGCTTTAGAACTTAAAAAA
>Ga0209826_1001864_pt1 | contig 14297 bp, 9 predicted proteins | sample GOMGulsemesocosm_5_FD_184637 | JGI IMG/M metagenome (GOLD analysis project Ga0209826, IMG submission 184637) | Methane-oxidizing microbial communities from mesocosms in the Gulf of Mexico - GOM15C Gulf of Mexico (SPAdes) (version 2) | ecosystem: Environmental > Aquatic > Marine > Cold seeps... | reverse complement strand
TGAATGAACGTGATAAAGCGATAAAGAGCTTCCAAGTGAGTGAAAAGCGAAAAAGTGTTATTTTAGATTCATCAATAGATAGTATTGTTAGTATTGATTTTAACGGTAATATCATTGAGTTTAACCATTCAGCTGAACGTACTTTTGGTGTGCTAAAAAAGAATGTACTTGGTCAGCCATTTTTTAATTTGTTTATGTTAGAAGAGCATAAGTTAGCCGCTATAGATAGTTTGAAACATGGCTTTTCTTTAGCGAACATTCTGGTACTTAACAGAAGGTCAACACTTGAAATCCGCCGAATTTCAGGTGACACTTTTCCGGCTGAAATCACCATCACTCGTGCTCAATTAGGGAGTAAATACACCATTGAATATACTTTACATATTCGCGATGTTGCCCGTGAAGTTAAGCTGCAATCACGGTTACATTTTTTGGCTTACAAAGATGCTTTAACCGGTTTGTCTAATCGAACTCATATGATGAAAGAGCTTAATGCCTCAATAAAACAGTGTAAAAAACAGCTATTAAATGTTGCTTTGTATTTTTTGGATTTAGATAAATTTAAAAAAATTAATGATACCTTAGGCCACAAAGCAGGTGATCAATTGCTCTGTGAAGTGGCAACTCGGTTAACACTGTTAGCAAGATCTACTGATGTTATTGCTCGTTGGGGTGGTGATGAGTTTGTATTCATCATGTCAGGTAAGTTAACGCAGCCATTGATTATAAAAAAAGCGGAAAGCATGTTACAGGAAATGCGAAAACCAATCAAAATACGGGAAGAGCTCTATACTATTCCAATCAGTATTGGGATTGCCGTTTCTAGTAACGGTGATGTTGAAGGCGATGTGTTAATACAGCAAGCTGATATAGCAATGTATAAAGCAAAAGATAGTGGTCGAGACAATTATCAACTTTATACCGCAGAAATGGGGCGAGCTGCAGCTAGCGTTTTATCTTATGAGCAAGAGATAAAGCAAGCGATTATTGCAGAACAGTTTTATCTCAATTATCAACCTAAGGTTAATTCTCAGAGTGAAATTATTGGTTTTGAAGCCTTAATTCGTTGGTTGCACCCACAAAAAGGACTAATTTCACCTGCTGAATTTATTCCTGTCGCAGAGGAAAGTCACTTAATCATTGATATTGGTAAATGGGTAGTCAAAGCCGCTTTAAAGCAGCAGAGAGAATGGATAGATTTAGGCCTTTTGGTTAAACCTGTGTCTGTTAATATCTCAGGAGACCATTTAATGTCTGAAGGTTTCATTGTTTTTATTAAAGCTGCATTAACTGATTATCAGATAGATGGTCGATTGCTTGAAATTGAAATCACCGAAGGTGTTTTAATTAATGAAATTGAGCGCTGTATTGAAGTATTAACGGTGCTTAAATCTTTAGGCGTTCATATTGCTATCGATGATTTTGGTACCGGTTATTCATCGCTAAATTACTTACGTCGTTTACCCTTAGATATTTTAAAAATAGACAGGGCTTTTGTGCGAGAATGTAATGCTATTGATGAAGACAGAGAAATTTGTGCAGCAATTATTAACTTGGCTCTAGGCATGCGTTTGTCGGTTATTGCCGAGGGCGTCGAAACCAAAGCTCAAGTTGAAACGTTAATGAGCTTGGGGTGCCACAATTTTCAAGGGTTTTATTATCATAAACCTTTGGCTAAAGAAAAAATTACTGATCTTTTAATTCAACAAAATAACAAACAGGAAATAACTAAACAACAACCGTCTAAAGGCGGTGAGTTAAAAAAAGCGGACTGAAAGTCCAGCATTTCGGCTAAAACCGATTACTCCACTTCAAAGTTGTCACTTGGTTTACGTTCAAAGTGATGCTCTAGATATTCTTTGATCATCTCTTTGGTTAATTCTCCTGCCATGACACAGAAGTAACCTCTAGCCCAAAAATGTTGCCCCCAAAAACGTTTTTTCAATCGGGGAAACTCTTGAAACAACTTTGTAGATGTTCGACCTTTTATTCGCCGCATTATCTCTGATGGTGATATATTAGGTGGCGCTGAAACTAATAAGTGAACATGATCTTGACTGACTACACCTCGCAGTATTTCAATCTCTAAATGCTCACAGGTTTGCCTAGCTAACTCTCTAACCCTAAGCCCTACATCACCCATTAAAACTCGATAACGATACTTCGTTACCCAGACAAAGTGGTATTCTATTTTATATTTGGTATGTGAACCATTACGATATTTCATACCCATATAATAAACGCAACTACTAGCTAAAAGCTATTCCGTCTAAAGACGGGGGTTTAAACCAATTCCTTCGGACGAATTAATATGTCACAACTAGCATTGGATTCGCTAATTCACGCACAGAAGGAGCGCCTCGCGTTTATTGGACTTTAGTCTTCAATATTTCGGGCAAGTTGCTCGGTGAGCTTACGGTAGCATAGCGTGACGTTGTGAAGTTTAACAAAACTTGGGGAGCTGAAGCTCAGTACCAACTTGTCCACATTATGTAGAGCTGACCAATACTAAGCTCATTTGCTATTCTTCTTAAAGAATAATTATAAGGTGGTAGTAACCAAACTCTACCTTGTTCTTTAGTTTTTATATTAATAGTTTGTTGAGGCATATTGTCTCCATTATTAAGTTAAGAAACAGGCGACAACTAGTCTGACACAGCGGGGGATTGACTGAAGGCTTCATGGTATTACGCACACAGGAGCTAAATATGACTGAAAAAGTCATTTCAATGCTGTAAATGTTGAATCACCGATAATTGTTGTCAATAAATATGAAAACTTGCTTTTAACTGGAAACTAAAGTAATCAAAATTGGGGGGTCACTCTACTTCAATATATCATGCAAGGTAACGCAATTGCCCAGGCGCCTACTTTTACCATAGCTCAATATATTCCATATCGAATTAGCGAGATTTTTCTAATCCGTATTTTTTCATTCGTTGATAGAGAGTCCCTTTTGCCATACCTAAGGTCTTTGCAGCTTGAGTAATATTTCCACTTGATTGTTTAATGGTAGCTTCGATGACTTTTAACTCAGCTTGATCCAAACTGGAGAATTGTTGCGTGGTATGTTCATCTAAATCAGTTATTATTTCGGAATAACCTTTATCTAATTGATACTCCTCGGGTAAGTCATCTAGTGTGAGTGTTTCATTCTGAGACATATAACACATGCATTCAATAACATTGACTAATTCTCGAATATTTCCAGGCCATTTTTCATTTTGTAATCTAGCGAGTAAAGCTGAGGACAAGTATTTTGGTATAACCTGCTTGCTTAGACGATCTAATACTAATTGTGCAATACCTTCAATGTCTTCTCTGCGTTCAGATAGAGGATCAAGACTAAGTGTGATTGTCGATAAACGAAAATACAAGTCTTTTCTGAAGCGCCCTTCATCGACCAAATCCTTTAGGTTACAGTTGGTTGCTGCTATTAGCCTAAAATTTACAGGAATGGGTTTAATATCACCGATGCGATAAATGTTTCGCTCTTGAAGTACTCGCAAAAAAACAGGTTGCATTTCAAGAGGCATTTCTCCAATTTCATCGAGGAATAAGGTCCCGCCATTTGCGCTTTCAAGTTTACCCGTCATACCTTCTTTATTAGCGCCGGTGAAAGCACCTCCCACATGACCAAATAATTCGCTATTTAATAAATCTTTGGTAAAGGCTCCACAATTTAGATCAATAAAGGGTCCTTTATGATAATTACTGATGTTGTGAATGGCTTGTGCGAATACTTCTTTACCGACTCCTGTATCGCCTAGAATTAGAACCGAAAGCGGAGTCGCTGCAGCTTTAATAGCTTTTTCAGAACTAGCTTTAAAAGATGGACTTATGCCATAAGCATCTTTAAATGGGTTGAGTATATCGGTGGTTTTATTTTGGGAGATATTAGGTGTTAATTTGCTTTTGCTTTTGCCTGAAGGGATGTGCAGCTCAAATCCAACCATATCTCCTTCGTGTTTGATTGGTTTTAACCAATCACTAGAAATCCATTGACCATCATCGTGAGGGTAGATGATTTTCTCACCGCCAAATCGTTCGAATGATAAACGGCGTTTTTGGATAGGATCGTAATTATGTCCTAGTGAAGATAGGATTGATGACGTATTTGGGGATAATTTAAGAAGCCTACCATATCGATCAAATAACAGTTTACCAACGTTGCTCTCATTGGATAAGTTGCTACTTTTCTCTATTAAATTCCATTGTTCAGCTAGTTTTTGGGCTAGAATCGTTTGAATCTGATTGGCCCATGAAACAACTAAAGGTACATGAAATTGATCGAAAGTATTAGTGAGGCCGGATACGTCAATAACACCAATAATTTGATTGTCGTAAGGATCAGTAATAACACTTGCAGTACAAGTCCAAGGTTTTAAACCTTGGCAATAATGTTCTTCACCGTGAATTTGAATGGGTGTTTTTGTGGCTATTGCAGTACCCACTGCATTTGAGCCTGATACAGCTTCGCTCCATCCAGAGCCGTGAATTAATCCGATTCCCCTAGCTTCTTCAACCGTGCTCGGGTCACCTATTATATCCAAGTTTACACCTTTATGATCGGTAACAAAAAGGATGGTATCAAGGTCGCTAAGAAAAGTTTGGGCTTGTTGAATTATTGGCTGTGCACAATTCAAAAGTTCTTTGTTGTGACTAAATAAAGTATTTAGTTGCCCTTTTGAAGCTAAAGTCGGCACAGTTTTTTGTTCTGGATTAACTCCTTCTGTTAAACAACGCTCCCATGAATTAATTATAAGCTCTCGTATCTTAAGGTCTTCAGCATCACCACCAGAGTACAAAAATTTATCCCATGCCTTATCAACTTCTTTTTGAGAATAGAAACCTGCTTTTTGGTTGGTCATTTTGGACCGTTGATGATTGTTCATTTATTACGCCTTATATTTCAAGATTACTGATAAAAAACAAAGTTAGAAGTTAGTTTTTCAGTAATTGACTTATTACTTTTTTTCAGTAATTGACTTATTACTAAAAACTAAAAACTAAAAACTAAAAATAAGTATAGTCATGATTATGCCGCTTTATTATTATATATAAGAATTATTTGTACAAAATCCAGTCACAAACAACAATAAGAATTAGATGAAAACATAACCATATAAACATAGCTTAATAACTTTCTCAAGCCTAAACCCCTCCCTTTTTAATTTGGCCACTTCATCTTTCTTTAGGATAATAGTTACATTTCAAATCATGTACTGAACTACATACCGTCTAAAAATGGTAGGTTCTTTAAGGACTGAAGTCCTCTTTAATTCGGTGTCTTATATTATACCAATACCTATATTTACACTTAACCCTAATCTTAAAAGCGCGATTAAAATCCCGCCTACGTTAATATCAGCTAGCTAACGCTACTCATCTAAAGATGAGGGTTTAAACCTTTCGCACGGACTAATAAATTATTTATCTGCATAACAATACTTCCTACTTTTCAGTATTTCTTTCTTGTTGAACAGTTTTCACTCGTTCAAAGTTTGCTCTGTGGCGTTCAATTATAGAACTAAATACATATAATGATTTCCTTTATTAAAATACAGATTCCACTTAAAAATCAATGAGTAACACCTTTATTTTGAAGCCTGTAAGTGTATGGCATATATGTTGCTGAATAGGAATGTTGCCATATCATTGAAAAATTATATTCAGGGTAGGCATAGGATCATGTTTGCAAATAAAACAATTAGAGAGTGTAAAGATGAAAAAAAATGAAACGAGAATATTGAAGGCAGCGGGCGCTATTATGCTTGTGGGGGGAGTCATAATCACCAATACAGCATTAGCTGACAGTAGTGATTTTGACGCTAGTTTGAGCGGTTATGTCCGTACTACTGCGGCCATTAGCTTGGATAATCATTCTGAAACCAGTACTAATGAAACTGGTAAATTGACCATGCTCAGAGGTACCGTATACCTTGATTTGGATGTAACGACAGGCCCATTAACTTGGAAGGCGGTTGGGAGGTTCGATCAAGAATACCAGACAGATTATTTAGATGATTTAGATGACTTGACCCAATTGCAGTCTCCAGGTGGTAACTCATCTAACGGTAACTTTATGGATGCCTACAATACTAATCATATTGGTGAGTTTCTGCGAGAGTTCTACGTTGAGTTTGCAATAACAGACAAGTTAGATTTACGTTTGGGTAAGCAACAGTTAGTTTGGGGGGAGAGTGATTTCTTTCAAGCTATGGATGTGGTTGGTGGGTATGATTATCGTTGGAGATTATTTTTTGAAAATAACGAAGAGTGGCGAAAACCTCTTATTATGGCCAATTTCAACCTCGATCTTTATGAAGAAATGGGGGGTAATTTAAACTTTTATATACGCCCTGGTTGGGATCGTGACGAAGATATGGGTAGCAATTATAATATTGAAGGAGGGCGTTGGATTCCGCATCCTTACCGTGGCGTTGATTTTACCGCTTTTACTAAAGCTTATCAAACCGATCATAAAGATGGTGATTGGGATGATCCTACCTATGGTATCCGTTGGGATGGTACAACAGATTCTATCGGCTATTCACTTGCCTATGTAAAAACGTTTAATGCCGCTCCTATCATGAACCCTAGTTCTTCAGGAGTGCCTGGTGCATTCGGTGCTACTCCTAATTCATTTTATGGTGAAGAGCCAGAAAACCAAGTACTTGGTGATTGGATTTACCCTGAAATTGATGTTTTTGGTCTTACTGTTAACGGTTATTCTTCAACGCTTAATTCAACCTTAAGTGCAGAGATCTCTTATACACCAGATAGACCATATAACTATGGTGAATTAGATTCTTCTTTGCCTGGTTGGGGTGGAGTTATCGAAAAAGATACTATAGTAACGATGTTCCGTATTGATAAAGAGTTAAGACTAATGGATTGGTTGGGAACGAATAGACCTTCATTGTCTAGTATCCAGCTATTTGATACTTACATTATCGATTATGACAGAAATGATGAAATAGTCGAGTTTGCTTCTTTTGGAGCACCTAAGAAAGAGCATACCACCTATCTGACTATATTTTCTTTACTACAGTTTAATCGAGATACAATTCAACCATCTTTTGTGGCTGGTTGGGATCTTAGTAATGGTGGTGGTTTTGCTATTGCTGGAGTTGAGTTCGTTATGGGTGATAACTGGCGTCTTAAAGTCGAAGCAGATCTGTTTTTTGGTGATGACGCGAAGCAGCCTACTGGTACTAATCCAGACGGTTCACATTTTAATCCGTTAGGGATTAGTGAAAACAGTGCGGCATTTTTTGATTGGTTTAGTGAAGATGATCAGTTGGTTATCAAGCTTACAAGACAGTTTTAATTTGAGGTGTTAATTATGTATAAGAAATTATTAATGAGATCGTTAGTATCCTTCGGTTTACTAAGTTCTTTGATGACATTTGCTATGGCAGCTGAAGAAATGGCTGCTGGTACGGTAATTAGTAAGAGTAACTTTGACGAGGTAAAAAACAAATTATTTGAAGGGAAACGTGTAGGAGATATGATTCCAGAACGTGTGGAATGGATGATTCGCGAGCGAGAATTAACCATGAAGATTCGCCATTCTGAGAAAATAGAAATGGACGATAAATACATGAAAGCAACACAGGATGGCAAAGGGAAGGTGAAATTTGATCCTGCAACACGTCAAGCTTCTGGTTGGACTGCTGGTATGTTTTTCGATCCTCAGGATATCGATATAAACGACCCTTATGCCGGTGACAAAATCATCTGGAACCTACGTGGGCCTACTTATGGCGCCACTATGGACTTGGCAAACATTTCATTTGTATTTATTGACGGTGAAGATGGTGTAGAGCGTATACAACGTTGGGCGTCAATGCGTTATTACATGGAAGGTCGTCTTGACGGAGGCCCTGTGCAAGAGGGTGATGGCAACATCATGCAAAAAACCATTTTGGTTGCTACCAGTCCGCAAGATATCAAAGGTTTGGGTACATTTTCTATCCGTTATAATGATGCTAGTGCGCAGAAATCAGATGATACTTGGGCTTATTTAAAATCTGTACGACGAGTTCGTCGTTTAACTGGTAGCGCCTGGATGGATCCTATCGGTGGTACAGTACAGCTTTATGATGATTGGGATATTTGGGATGCTGTACCAACAAAATACAAGTCAACTAAGTTGCTAGAAACACGTTGGATATTCGCCATCGCGCATAGCCCTGAAGTGAGTGTTGATCTGAGTAAGAAAGGAACGCCTGAGGAATTCCCAAATGTAGGTCTTAATGAAGCACCATATTACTACCCAGCTAAGCATATCGAATGGGAACCAAGAGAGGTATTCGTTGTAGAAGGAACTCCTCCCGAAGGTCATCCTTATAGTAAGAAAATAGTCTATATGGAAAAAGACTTTCCACGACCTTACTTGGGCGAAGCCTATGATCAAAATGGTAAGTTTTGGAAATTCATGATTTTCCAAAATCGTCCAGATATAGGTGATGATGGCTATAAGGCAGTCATGCCAGTAATAGGTCATGTTATTGATTACAAGGCTAACTTCTCAACAACATGGTCAGCTAATATGAATGCCAATCCTGAGGGAGTGGAAGCCAATGACGTAACACTTAAACAGTTAATTAAGTTGGCTCGTTAAAAATCAAGCTCCATTTTTGCCAGTTTAATAGCTTCTGTGGAGCTGCTTTATGCTTAATACAGTTAGGTATGATTGAAATATTTCTAGCTGTATTTTTTATAACTTATTTGATATTGATGAAAAATTTTCAATAGAAATAATTTATGTGTTAAAAAATTGGTGGTAAAAATGAGTGGTTCTGATAAAGAAGTTAATGAATTGTTGTTTGAGTCTGATGCAATACATACAGATAAAACTGCGGTGAAAAAAATACTCTTAATTTTAATGTCTATTTTGCCTTGGTGCATCGTATGCGGATTATTAGCAGCTGGGATTTTTATAAAACCAACTGCTCATGTGGAAGTTGTTATTCCACCTGCGATTGAAGATCGAGATATGATTTATGGTATTTCTAGTTTAAATGCTGAACATTTGTGGCTAGCAGGTAATTACGGAAAAATATTATTTTCTGATGATAATGGTAACAATTGGATTCGACAAGTTTCATCAACCAGAAATCACTTACAAGATATTTCTGCCTGGGATGAAAATCATATTATAGCAGTTGGTAATAAAGGTGTTGCTTTGGTTTCTAATGATGGTGGTGATAATTGGAAAGAGGTTGCTACACCTAAATCGGATATAACAAATAAATTAATAAGAGTACATACCTATCAGGGAGGGGAAGCTTGGGCAGTCGGAGAAATGGGGATGATAATTTTCTCAGCAGATTACGGGAATACTTGGCAGCGTATGCGTGAGGAAGAAGATGTCATTATGAATGACATTATTAAAATTGACGATAAAAACATTATTGTTGTGGGTGAATACGGTCGAATATTTCGAAGCATTGATCGAGGACAGACTTGGAATGATTTTTACACAGATAGCTCTAGTAGTTTGACGGCTATTGATTTTAATTCTTCAACTAATGGCGTGGCGGTAGGTTTGGATGGCGTTATTCTGGAGACTAATGATATAGGAAAAACATGGACATTGATTGACAAAAAATTAACTGGCAATACCGAACACTTGATGGATGTACAGTGGTCAAAAAAATTAAATGAATGGGTCGCTATTGGAAATAAAGGTAAATGGCTCAAATTCTCTGTCAGTTTATCTGAATATAAAGCGGATAGTTTTTCAAGAACGGATTTATCTTCTCATACTGAACTTGCGCTTGTCGGTGATGGTTTGATAGCAGTAGGTTCTAATGTAGGGTTTTATGATTTTCAGACGAAAGCGTGGCAATCACTTGCTGATTAATTAATTAATACTGTTGGATTGAGACAAGTTAAAGAATATATAACAAATAGTTGATTAAAAATCAAAATGTAGTTGGAGAATAAAATGTTAGAAAAATTTTCATGTTTTTGTATAAAATTCAGAAAAACTGTAATAGCACTAGTAATATTGATTACTATTGTATTGGCTTTTTTTGCGCAGAAAATTGAAGTTAAGACAGTATTTGAGGATTTACAGCCAGGATCTCATCCTTATATTAAGGTACATGAGGATTTTAAGCAGAGCTTTGGTGGAACCAATATCATCACTTTTATGATTGAATCAAAAGAGGGTGATATTTTTCAAATGCCCGTTCTGGAAAAAATTCAAAAAATCACTCAGGGTTTATTCAAGATTGATGCTATTAATGAATTTCAGATTTATTCATTGGCGGGTAAAAAACTTAAGGAAGTACGAGCTTCCACCGAAGGCATCGAAAGTCGTCCCTTTATGTGGCCAAACTTACCTAAATCGGAACTTGAAATTGAAGAATTGAAACAATCAGTGCTGCGCAATCCTTTGATATATGGTCCCTATGTATCAAAGGATTTAAAATCGACACTAATAACGGTCGATTTCTTTGATGATCTACTGGATTATAACCTTGCTTATGAGCAGGCTTATGCGTTGATTGAACAAGTAACAGATGATTCCGTAAACATACGTCTTTCCGGTAACCCTATTCTTTACGGTTGGGTTAATTATTTTCTTCCTGAAACGGTTAACCTAGTTTTAATAGCTCTGACAATCTTTTTAGTTTTATTGTTTGTTATTAATCGAACTTGGAGGGGGACTATCCTTCCAATGTTATCAGGAGCGATAAGTGGTATATGGGCACTAGGCGTAGCACAAATTTTTGGCATTAACTTTGATCCTTTAGTGGTTGTAATTGCCATGTTAATTACTGCTAGGGCAGTTTCACATTCAGTACAAATGGTTACTCGGTTCCATGAAGAAATTGATAATGTCGCTGAGGGAGAAGATCTTTGCTCTATAGTTGCGGCACAAAAGACACTTAAAGATTTACTTAGGCCTGGTCTTTTGGGAATAGCTACGGATGCGGGTTGCGTGGCTGTAGTAGCGATAAGTCCAATACCTCTCTTACAAAAATTAGTGATACTGGCGGTTGTTTGGATTGCTACTGTAGCCGTTAGCTCAATTGTCGTAACTCCCGTGTTGTTATCGTGGGTTAAAAAACCGCGTGCCTATGCTCATGGTTTAAATTTGGATAAGTTATTTATCCGTCCTTTTTTAAACTTTTGTGTACATGTTGTAGCAACTCGACTTAGGTATGCTGTAGCCGCTATTGCTTTAGTGTTATTCGTTATTTGTGGTATTTACTCTTTGCAATTAAAAGTAGGAGATTCCAATCCAGGGTCACCGATTTTATGGCCTGACTCACGTTATAATCTCGACTCAAAAGCTATAAATAATAATTTTCAGGGTGCTGATCGTATGTTTGTTGTAGTAGGAGGTAATCATAAAAATCAGGCTAAAGATGTTGAAGTGTTAGATACCATGTTGCGTTTCCAACGTTATATGGAAGCCCAAAAAGAAATTGGTGGTACTTTATCTATTGCCGATATATTACCTGCCGTAAATCAGACACTGCGTGAAGGTAATCCACGTTATTCTGAATTAGGTGAAAATAGTATGATGAACGGTGAGTTAATGTATATGTTCGAAAGTGCAGCCGAACCGGGTGATTTGGATCGTTTTGTTGATGTTGAGCGTAGCAACGCTGCTATCACGATGTTTTTTACTGACCGCCAAGGTAATACTATTCGTACTGCCATTGCTCGGGTCAATCAGTTTATCGAAGATAACCCAGAAGTGAAGCAGGCCAAGATTCATCTTGCTGGTGGAGTTATAGGTGTTATAGCAGCGGTTAATGAAGTTATTTTATCGGGGCAAATTCAATCGATTGCTTTAGCGTTATTTATTTTAGTAATGATGTGTATTTTGGTTTATAAATCCAGTATCGCAGGTATGTTCTTTATGGTGCCTGTTGTGTTAGCTAACTTAGTGACTTTTGCTTTTATGGCCTGGCAGGATATTGGCATGAATATCAATACGGTACCTGTTGCAGCTTTAGGTATTGGTTTGGGAGTCGATTATACTTTGTATATATGTGATCGAATTATAAGTGAATTTGAACTTGGAAAAGATCCTTTGGAAGCTATATCAATATCTCTACACTGTGCAGGACGTGGCGTGTTAGTTACAGCTCTTGTATTGATTGCCAGCGTATGTGTCTGGTTGTTTTCATCACTACGTTTTCAAGCAGAAATGGGAATGTTAATTGGCTTGTGGTTATCGGTTTCTGCTTTAAGTGCTTTGTTCTTAATGCCTTCTCTAGCCTATATTTTCAAACCAAAATTTATTTTTGGTGTAACAGATAAACGTATAGAAAATATAAAAAATGCAGAGTTACTGGCGACAACAGTATCGAAGTAGACTAACCACAGGATAAACAGTAATTTTATATAATAGAGTTACTGTTTTATGACTCTTAGCGATCATAGAAGTATAACTAATACGTACCTATCAGATCCAACAATTTGCAGATAAAGATAAAATCTCTGTTGAACAAATACGACACGATATTGTTATTCATAAGCAGGCGGTTTCAAAATGATGGTTCCGCAACAAATTGATTCATTTTTATATGCAATGGTGCGGTACTACCGATGGGTGGTGCTTGGATGGAACAAGAATTACAACTTTTATCTAATAATTATATTTAAGGAGACAATAATGGCTGGATTTGACAAAATAGTATCAAGTTATGAAGAAGCTATGGCGGGTATTGAAGACGGTATGACGGTTGTGTCAGGCGGCTTTGGTAGTTGTGGCATACCAGAAAATTTAATTAAAGAAATATACCGTAAAGAAACTAAAAATCTAACCGTAGTATCTAATAATTGTGGTATAGAAAGTTACGGTTTAGGTTTGCTATTACCTAAACGACAAATAAAAAAAATGATTGCTTCTTATGTCGGAGAGAATGCTGAATTTGAGCGTCAAATGATGACGGGCGAGTTAGAAGTTGAGTTAACACCACAAGGCACATTAGCAGAAAAAATACGCGCTGGAGGGGCGGGTATTCCTGCCTTTTTTACCGCGACTGGTTACGGTACACAGGTAGCAGAGGGTAAAGAAAATCGACAATTTAATGGTCGTGAATATATTTTAGAAGAATCAATCACTGGCGATTTCGCTATAATTAAAGCATGGAAAGCCGATCGCTACGGCAATTTAGTATTTAGAAAAACGGCTCGAAATTTTAATCCGTTGGCGGCAACTGCAGGTAAAATCACAGTAGTTGAAGTAGAAGAAATTGTTGAAGTCGGTGAGCTCGATCCTGATCAAATTCATACCCCTGGTATTTATGTAGATCGTTTAATTCAAGGGACTTTTGAAAAGCGAATAGAGCAACGCACTACCCAACCTTTATCAGCTACAACAGGAGAATGACCATGGCTTTATCTAGAGAACAAATCGCTCAACGTATATCCCAAGAATTACAAGATGGCTATTACGTAAATTTAGGTATTGGTATTCCTACCTTGGTAGCTAACTATATTCCTGAGAATATGGAAGTTATGCTACAATCTGAAAACGGTTTATTAGGTATGGGACAATTTCCTACTGAAGAAACTATTGATGCTGATTTAATTAATGCGGGTAAACAAACCGTTACCATGGTCAAAGGCGCGTCAATTTTTGATAGTGCAGAATCCTTTGCCATGATCCGTGGTGGTCATGTAGACTTGACTGTATTAGGCGCATTTGAAGTAGACACTAAGGGAAATATAGCATCTTATATGATTCCCGGTAAACTTATCAAAGGAATGGGTGGTGCAATGGATTTAGTCGCAGGTGCCGATAATATTATAGTTACCATGACCCATGCATCAAAACATGGTGACTCAAAACTATTAACTAACTGTACACTGCCACTAACGGGTAAAGGTTGTATCAAAAAAGTATTAACCAATTTAGCCTTTATTGAAATTAAAGATGGTAAATTTCATTTGCTTGAACGTGCTCCAGGCGTTAGTGTTGAAGAAATAATAAAAGTCACTGAAGGTGAATTAGTGTTTGAAGGTGATGTACCTGAAATGCAGTTTTAATTGTTCAAGCGAGTACTAAATTATACTTTTTTCATATTAAAACACTTATTATAAATCAGCTTCACTTATCTCAGTGGAGCTTTTTTAAGAGCCGAACATAATATAAAAAACTTAGGGTTTGTTCCGTAATATTGTTGTCTAACCAGTACCTAGGGTGGGATTACAGCAGTTTGAAGATAAACAATCAGGTAATGTGTTAAGTGGTGATGAGCGCAGTGAGTTGATGAAACTCCGTAAAGAAAACAAGCAGCTGCGTATGGAAAAAGAAA
>Ga0209826_1001861_pt1 | contig 14308 bp, 14 predicted proteins | sample GOMGulsemesocosm_5_FD_184637 | JGI IMG/M metagenome (GOLD analysis project Ga0209826, IMG submission 184637) | Methane-oxidizing microbial communities from mesocosms in the Gulf of Mexico - GOM15C Gulf of Mexico (SPAdes) (version 2) | ecosystem: Environmental > Aquatic > Marine > Cold seeps... | reverse complement strand
CAATGATGTCGTGCGTGCAATTCCAGCAGTGGTAGAAAAACGTGGTTCGGAATTGATGGTCAAACCCTCGGGTGCAATCCAGACCGAGACAAAAGGTGTTTATCTCAAAATTCCGATGACAATCGGTAAATTTGATGCCCATGCCGATTTTGCCAATGGTCCGGCGTTGATTGCTGTTGAAGACAAGAAATATGTCAATTTCCCTGGCTGGATGCCGGAAAATTGGGAAGGATACACATCAGATCCATCCGATGAAACTGTGAACTGGTATCCCACAATGGCCGAGCTGACTGCACTGCGCAGCTAACGAAAAAGCTGTCTTGCTTTATAAATAAAGCAAGACAGCATATGAAATGAGGATTGAAATGCAGTTATTCCTGCAACAGGGCGCCAACGGCTTAATGCTGGGCGGTATGTTTACACTGATGTCGGTTGGTTTAAGCATGATGTTTGGCACCATGAAAGTCGCCAATTTTGCCTATGGCGCGATGTATATGCTTGGCGGGTATTCTGCTTTTTGGGCATCGAATTTATTGGGCGTGCCGCATCTTCTGGCCATCGTCATCGCTTTTGTTACGGCCTTCTTGCTTGGGGTTGTGATGGAGGAATTTGGCTTTTCCAAATTTCGCGGCAATGAAGAGGCCACGTTGATTTTCGGCCTGGGTGTGGCCTTGATTGCCCGCGGCGGTGCTGTTCTGGCTTGGGGGTCACAGACCCGCTTTATGCCAATCTCCTTTGACACTTACAGGGTCGCAGGCCTTGTGTTGCCAAGTGCCAGGCTGTGGGCTGCGGTTGCCAGTCTTGGTATCGTTGCGGTCGTTTATGTGTTGGTCAACAAAACGCCTTGGGGACGTATAATTCGCGCCATCTCGGATAATCCTGAGCGGGCAGCACTTATGGGGTTTAACACCCGCTTACAATATTGGCTGACTGCTGGCTTGGCGACCGGACTTGCCGGTGTGGCCTCTGTTTTGCTGATCCCGGTGTTCAGCCTTTCCCCTGCAATGGATGACGCAGCTCTCTATACTGCGATGACCGTTGTCATTCTTGGCGGGCTAGGAAGCATCACAGGCTGTTTTGTTGGTGGCATGTTGCTTGGGCTTGTTACGGCTTTCTCTTATGGGTATTTGCCCAGCCCAATCGCACCTGCAGTACCACTCATACTGTTAATCCTCACTCTGGCAATTAGACCTGAGGGTCTGTTTGGATCAAAGGATCGGGTCGTATGACAACCACAGATCTTATCAAAACCTCACCCACCCGGGTTAATCTCGACATATTAGGCTATGTTGGCCTTGCTGCGGTGCTCATTATTGCGCCATTGCTGACTTCAAATGCATATCATCTGAATGTTTTCGTAATAATGGCGGTGAATGCAATTCTTGCAACCGGTCTGGCCATTGTTGTCCGAGCAGGGCGTCTTTCGTTGGCCCAAGCAAGCTTTGGCGGGGTTGGTGGGTATACCACTGGCATATTAACCACCACGCTGTCTGTACCGTTTTGGGTCGCCTTGCCTATAGGCGGGTTGCTGGCGGCTGCCATCGGCGTATTGCTGGGGCTGACCAGTTTGCGATTGCGGGGGTTTTACTTTGCTATTGCTACATTTACGTTTAGCCAGCTGGCAATTGTTATCCTTCGTGCTTGGACCGATGTTACCGGCGGCATGAGCGGCATGTTTGGATTGCCGCATCCTACAGGATTTCTGGGATTTGATTTTTCCGATCCCCTGCAATATTATTATCTGGTTCTCATATTCCTTTTCGTCGCTGTCCTTATCTATTATGCCTGCACCGCAGGTACATCGTTTGGGCGTGGGTTATCCGTTCTTGGTGAAGACGAAGTTCTTGCACGGTCAATTGGTGTCTCGGCTACGCGCTTTCGCTTGCTTGCATTTGCGATATCAAGCGGTATTGGTGGGATCGCAGGTAGTTTTGGTGCCCACTTTATTCAAGGCGTATCCCCCTCTGACATACAGCCCATTGTATCAATCTTTATTGTTGTAATGGTTATGGCGGGCGGAGCCAAAACATTGACCGGCCCCATCATCGGAGCAGTCATTATGACGATGGTGCCAGAGCTGTTACGCGCCAGCGCACAATGGTCGATGGTATTCTATGGTGTTTTCTTATTGCTGTATGTTTTTCTTTTTCGGGAAGGGTTGTTGCCAATCGTAAGCAAGGCGGCCAAGCGGCTACTCGCGCGGTTCTCAAATGGTACGATGTCAAATTCATCCGCTGTTCCAGTACAGTTTTTATCAGCAGATCAATGCAAGCCGGATATTTCGCCCACTCCTGTCGGTTCAGGGACATTCATGGCGTTTCAGGGGCTTGGCTGTTCGTTTGGATCGCTTCGTGTTCTGTCTGATCTGAATTGGGGCGTTGAGGCTGGTTGCATCAATGGATTGATCGGACCAAATGGTGCAGGTAAAACAACATTTTTTAATGTGATGACCGGCATTGCACCACTTACCGATGGAACCGTTCGTTGGCATGGGAAAGACATTTTACCGGTGCCAGAGGAAATGGCCCGCCGGGGCGTCGCCAGAACCTATCAGCATGCCCGTGTTTTGGAAAACCACACAGTTTCCGAGACAATATCGCTCTGCGCTGAACTCTCTAAACGCAATGTATCGGATGCGCATCTCAATTGGCTAATAAGTGTTATGAACCTGAAACACCTGGCCAACGTAAACGGTAAGGACCTTACACATTACCAAAGGCGGCTGACATCAATTGCAATGGCTATGGCCAGCAATCCGGAACTTCTTTTGTTAGATGAACCATTGGCAGGTCTGGACGATACTGAAACCCGCGAACTCTCAACGCTGATTGCGAAGATTCAAAGGGAAACGGGAAATACCATTCTGCTGATTGAACATAAACTAAGCGAAGTCATGGCGCTATGCAGTGTTCTGACAGTTCTTGACCATGGCCAGATCATAGCGCACGGGACGCCGGCCGAAGTCGCCAGTAACGAAGACGTAATTGAGGCGTATTTGGGCCATGAATAATACACCGATCCTGTCACTTGAAAACGTACAAAGCCATCATCGGGGCGCACAGAACCTGTCAGGCATTTCCTTCGAGGTCCAAAAGGGCGAACTCGTGTCGATCCTGGGTGCTAATGGCGCTGGTAAAACAAGCCTATTAGGGGTGATCGCCGGACAATTTCGCGCCTCGAATGGAGTCATAAAACTGGAAGGTAGGGATGTTTCGGGGCTTCCTCCTAATATTATAAACAAGCTCGGAATCGGGTATGCGCCGCAAAACCATCCTATATTTGATTCACTCACGGTAAAGGAATCCCTCATGTTGGGAGCCCCGAACCAAAAGGTAGATGTCCTGGCGCTCTTTCCGAACCTTGAAAGAAAGCACAATCAACGTGCGGCAAGCCTTTCCGGTGGTGAACGTCAAATGTTGTCGATGGCTATGGCTCTCCAGAACGATCCAAAAATCTGCATTTTCGACGAGCCGTCTTCAGGATTGGCACCGATCATTGTTACTCAAGTATTTGATGCCATACGCAAAGTTGTCGAAGCTGGGATCACTGTCCTTATGGTTGAACAAAATGCACGCGCCGCGCTGAAAATTGCGGACCGGGCATATGTTATGGAACATGGGAAATTGACGTTAAGTGGTTCTGCAGCTGAACTTGCGAATAATGACGAAATCCGCCGAGCGTATCTTGGCATGTAATCGAATAGGAATTTCCTAAATGACTGTAACCGCAGAATATCGCACGAAACATGCTTACGATTTATTTATTAACGGCGAATGGATGCCATCCTGCACTGGGCAAACGCTCGACATGATTGAACCTAGCACAGGAAATACAATTGGAACAATTGCCTGTGGAACCGCGTCTGATATCGATGCCGCAGTTACTGCCGCAAGAGGCGCCTTTGAAAAGACATGGCGCAAGATTGCGCCTGTCGAAAAAGGTCGGATGCTGGCGCGACTTGGCCAACTCATTTTACAACATGAAGAGGCTCTTACCAAGATTGAGGCCTCTGATACCGGCAAGCCAACATCGCAGGCAAACCGAGACATTAAAGCTGCGGCGCGATACTTTGAGTATTATTCCGGTGCATGTGACAAACTACACGGCGAAATAATCCCCTACGAGGCTGGTTATACCGCTATGCTAATGCGTGAACCATTGGGTGTGACAGGTCACATTTTGCCTTGGAATTACCCCGCCCAACAATTTGGACGATCTGTTGGTCCCTCGCTCGCTGCCGGAAATACCATAGTTCTAAAACCGGCCGAAGATGCCTGTTTGAGCATTTTGTATATGGCGAAGTTAAGTCAGGAAGCGGGTTTTCCACCTGGCGTGATCAATGTGGTGCCGGGGCGTGGTAATGGCGCGGGGTCGGCGCTGGCTGGGCATGCAGGAATAGATTTCATATCCTTTACTGGGTCACCAGAAGTAGGGACACGGGTACAGGAACTTGCAGCGGCCAATTATATCGGCTGTACTTTGGAATTGGGCGGCAAGTCGCCACAGATCCTTTTTGAAGATGCTGATCTCGAAAGCGCACTTGATTGTGTTGTAACTGGTATTTTGCAAAATACCGGCCAGACCTGCTCGGCATCCAGTCGCACGCTTGTTCAATCTTCTATAATGGACACCTTCGTAACTGGCCTCCTCAAACGGTTTAACAAAGTGCGCTTCGGACATCATGAATTAGATTTGGACTGTGGTCCTCTCATTACCGAAAAGCAACTTGAAAGGGTGAAATCTCTAACGCAAGAATCAATTGATGACGGCACGCCAATTTTATTTCAATCGGAAATGCCGAGTTCAGTCCCTGAAGGGGGGTTCTATTTCTCACCGATCGTATTTGGTCCTGTAGGCAAGAACGACAAAATAGCACATCGTGAGATATTTGGCCCTGTTCTCTGCATCATTCCATTTGAGGATGAACAGGAAGCTATTGAAATTGCCAATGGCACTGAATTTGGATTGATCGCAGCTGTTTGGACCCGTGATGCTGACCGTCTAACTCGTGTATCAAAAGAAATGCGATGCGGACAGGTCTTTATGAACAACTTTGGTGCCGGCGGTGGGGTAGAACTGCCATTTGGTGGCGTAAAGCGTAGCGGTCATGGTCGTGAAAAAGGACTTGAGGCCTTGTTTGAATTTACAATGACTAAGACACTCGTACACAAACACGGCTGATTAGACTGGTAACAACGATGACACATTTTCTCGACCCCCCTACCACTGGCGTTTTGCCCGCATCGCCTATCGTCCAATCGACGGAAACTGACTTTGCGGATTTGGGTGCCCCTGACCGCAATTTGGACTACTCAGTTCAAGTCTCACCTGGGTTTGAAGCACTCAAATTCGCGGCGTCGTTGCTCACCGGTGTCTTGCTTCTTGATCTAACGGGAAGTGATAGAACCGTTCGGGATCGCGGGCTTGAGAGCAAAGCGCAAGATGCCCTGGATGAAGCGCGAGATCAGGTGTTTTCAGCACGCCCAAAGTCACAATTGGCCCGTCTTCACCATGACCATATCAAGCTGGCCCTAAGCCATCTGGAGCGCGCCGCGTATCATGTTATACGTGAGGCCAATGTCATTGTTAGCACCACATCTGATGAGATCTTTAACTTGATCAATTCCGCTTGGGACGAGCTCAAAAAAACCAGTAGCCTATTGCCGGGGTTTCATACCGTAGATCTGGCGCAAAGTTGTTGCGCATTTCATGATAAGCAACTTTCGCAAGCGGCAAAAAGATAATTCCTGGAGGAATAAATGACAGATTATTCAATTCATGCGCTCGAATATTCATATATAGCTGAACACCCAAAAAGCGCGGTCATGTATGGCCTTCACAATATGGGGACCATCAAATTACCCTTTAGCTATATCTTGATCCGAAGCGCAGAAACTGTAGCCTTGGTTGATGTGGGGCATAGTAATGCTGAAATAAATAAAGAATTTAACGTGCAGAACTGGACTGCCCCTGCCGAAGTTCTTGCCCCGTTTGGCTTGACCCCAGAGGACGTCCAGCACGTATTTATTAGTCATGCCCATTTTGACCATATGGGCGGGCTTGATCAATTTCCCAATGCTACATTCTATATCCAAGAAAAAGAGCTTTCGAGCTGGATATGGACCATGACACTTGACCGTAAGTTCAGATGGTTAATGGGTGCTGTTGATACCTCTGACATTTTAAAAGCAGTTGATTTGGCGCGAAAAGGGCGATTGGTTAGCGTCAAAGGTGCTATGGAAAATGTCATTCCAAATATTGATATTATTCCGGCCTACGACACCCATACAGCTGGGTCGCAATATGTCGTTGTCCGCAATGATGGAAAATCCCCTTCTACAGATGCCTGGGTGCTGGCTGGTGATCTGGTCTATCAGTTTGACAATCTAGATGGGGGCGATCCTGATGATCCCTATTACCACCCCGTTGGGTTGGCAAACGGTAGCCAGGAGAAAATGATCTGGGCAATACATGAAATGGTTGAGGCCGCAGCCGGAGACACAACTCGGGTTATTCCTGGGCATGAAACAAAATTGGCGGATCGTTTCCCAAGTCGTGAAGGCGCGCCGGGATTGCAGATAGTTGAACTGAATGTTGCGAAAGCACATGACAGCATTATCGACGCCTAACCTACGAGAAATGGAATGACGACAATGAGTAATCCCGAAGAATGTGACGTAGTAATTGTGGGCGCTGGGGCGGCTGGATCTGTTATTGCTGCTCGTCTGTCCGAAGACCCAAAGATAAATGTGACTATTATTGAAGCTGGTCGGGATGATCTGCATCCATTTATTCACATTCCTGCCGGTTTCATAAAGATGATCTTCAATAATAATTACATTTGGCCCTTTACGACTGAACCCTCGGCTAACACTGCTGGTCGGGAAATCAATGTATTGCAGGGGCGGGTTGTCGGCGGCTCAGGTTCTTTGAACGGGCTTATATTTAACCGGGGCCAACCCGGAGATTTCGATGGCTGGGCTCAGCTGGGCAACAAGGGTTGGGATTACGAATCCGTTCTACCATATTTCCGCAAATCTGAAACTTTTGATGGTAAGGGGGATCCCAATGTTCGCGGGTCCTCCGGACCGTTGCAGATATCAGAGCTAAAGTGGATTCATGAAATTTGTGAAGCCTTTATCGGTGGTGCGTCAGAGGCTGGACTGCCCAAAACAGCCGACTATAATAGTGGTAACCAAGAAGGTGTTGGATATTTTCAACGCATCATCAAGAACCGTTGGCGCGTGTCCTCTGCGCGCGGTTACCTGAAACCGTCGCTTCGGCGTTCAAACCTTCGGCTCATCAAAAATTCTGTCGTCAGTAAGATCCTGTTCGAAGGCAACCAGGCCGTTGGTGTCGAATATATTACCGGTCAGGGCAAGGGAGACCGACGTGTGCTGAAGGCACGTCGCCAGGTTGTTCTTAGTGCTGGAACCGTCAATACAGCCCGTATTCTACAGATTTCCGGGGTTGGAGATTCCACCGATCTGAAAGATTTGGGTGTGCCGGTCATTCATGAACTAAAAGGCGTCGGCCGAAACCTTCGCGATCACTATTCTGTTCGTGTTGTAGCGCGGGCCAAAAATGCGACCACCATCAACGAATTGGCCAAACCCATTCAGCTGATCGGGCAACAAATGCGCTGGTTGATGGGCAAGCCATCAATCATTACGCTTAGCCCGTCCTTGGTGCATATTTTTGCCAGGTCCCGCGAGGGACTTGATGCACCTGATCTTCAAGGGGTATTTTCGCCAGCAAGTTACAAAGCTGGATTTGTCAGCATGCTTGATAATTATCCTGGAATGACATGTGGCTTCTGGGCCCATAAACCATCCAGCACCGGATATGTGAAAGCCAAGTCAACAGACCCAATGTCAAAACCGGTAATCCAGCCCAATTACCTGTCCGAAGAAATTGACCGGCATACTCTTGTTCGGGGAATTAAACTTGCCCGAAAGCTTGTCAAAACGGGTCCGATGTCGAAATATTTCGATTACGAGCAGCTGCCTGGTAAAGATGTGCAAAGCGATGACGAACTAGAGAGTTTCGCCAGAGAATATGGTGTTTCTTCTTGGCATTTGGTTGGAACTGCCAAGATGGGACCGGCGTCAGACCCATCTGCGGTTGTGGACAACCGACTGCGCGTTCATGGCCTTGAAAACCTTACCGTAGCCGATGCGTCAATAATGCCTACAAGCCCGTCAGCAAATACTTTCGCATCGTCAGTGATGATCGGCGAAAAGGCTTCTGATATGCTGAAATTCGATCTTAGTCAGTAAACCGGAGATAAAGAATTGGCAGAATGGAGCAGCCTGGGGCTGGATTTTGTAACTCTCCGCGTCTTTAAAGCTGCGGTTGAGGAAAAGAGCTTTGCCAATGCGGCAGAACGAGAGCATATCGCCGCGTCAGCGATCTCACGGCGCATCTCGGAATTTGAAAACCGCATTGGTATTACCTTACTGGAACGCCACGACAGAGGGGTTAAACCAACTGCGGCCGGTAAGGTTCTTATGCGTCACGTCGAATCCCTATTTGATATTGTCCAAGGCACAATGAGCGACCTGCAGTCTATGACCCAGGGCCAAACCGGTGAGGTGCGTATTCTTGCCAATTTGGCAACAATTTCATCCACCTTGCCAGAAACACTAGGGACCATACAAAAGGAACACAGTGGTATTAGTTTGAAATTGGAGCAATGCAACAGCGAAGATTCGCTTCAACGTATTCGCCACGGTGGCGCGGATATAGCAATAGTATCTGGATGCGACAATTTCCAAGGACTTACTGCTTTTGAATATGCGACAGAGCCACTTGTTGTTGCTGTACCTCCAGATCATATCTTATGTGAAAAACGTGACGGCCTTACAATAAAGGATCTCAAAAACGTAAACTATATCGGCCTGCGCGCAAATCTTCAACTCCATGATCTCGTTGTTCGAAAGGCAATAGGATATGGTTTCGAACTGCAGACAACGATCATTGTTGATGGCTTCGACTCGGTTGGAAAATATGTCGCTGCCGGATTGGGGGTCGCTGTAATGCCTGAATACCATGCAATTGAGGCTACGCAAGCACGTGGAACTGTCATGATACCACTTTTAGATGATTGGGCAATTCGCAAAACACATATTTGCGCAAAATCCGTTAGCAGCCTGGCGCCATCTGTTCGCATTGTATTGAATGCAATGCTTGGTGCCAAAAATATATCAAAAATTGAACAGGGATACAATATATGACGAGTGATGCTAATCAAGTTAGAATTATCGAAGTTAGCCCCCGTGACGGCCTGCAAAATGAACCGGGTACTGTTTCAACGACAGAAAAAATTGCGCTCATAAACGGATTGGTTGGTGCTGGTGCACGTGAAATAGAAATTGGATCCTTTGTTGCGCCTAAATGGGTTCCGCAAATGTCTGATACAGTTGATGTTGTGACCGCTACGCGGGATTTGCCGGGCCTGCAAGGCATTGCACTTGTACCTAACCTCAAAGGTTTGGAGCGGGCAATTGAGGCAGGTGTTAAGCGTATCGCCATCTTCCCCGCCGCAACAGAGAGTTTTTCCAATAAGAACCTTAATGCCTCCATGAATGACAGCATCTCCTCATTTGAAGAAGTGGCTCGCGTCGCATTAAATGAGGGAATTGCAGTACGTGGTTATGTCTCAGTGGCGTTCCATTGCCCGTTTGATGGGTGGGTCGAACCCAGATCAACCGTCGATGTCGTCAATAGGTTAATGGATTTTGGTTGTTATGAAGTTTCGATTTGCGACACGACCGGCAAGGCGACGCCTGGACATGTAATGCCAGTTTTGGAACCTGCTTTGGGGCGTCACGGCCCAACCAAAGTGGTCGCACATTTCCACGATACTTACGGGCAGGGGCTCGCCAATGTATTGCAGGCTTGGCGGGGGGGGATTGCTGCATTCGATGCCTCGACAGGCGGCCTGGGCGGATGTCCGTACTCTCCCGGCGCAACCGGAAATGTTGCCACCGAAGAGCTTATTTATATGTTCGAGGGGCTGGGGGTTTCCACGGGTCTGGATTTAAGCAAAATTCTTGACGTCGCACGAGAAATATATTCGAGTTTGAACCGTGACAGCCGCAGTTCATTGATGAATGGGTAATCCCCTGAAAGTTTGTGGTGTTCAACCCAATATTTCCCAAGTAACTTGACGTTTTCGCTCCTCTGATTGCCAGTAATGTGCTATATTTCAGCACGTTACCTGATCTAAAGGCGGCGGATCATGGATCACCCTGAGGGTGCAAGCGAAACGGATGATGTTCGGCTTGGTTTTGACCGGCAGGTGCGGCTGGAATTTCATGGTTCCAAGATCAGTTCTGACGGCGGTCTGCTGTTGTTCCGGGAATTGGATGAAGTCCTTGGCCTGCACGACATTGCGCGCGGATTTCTGAGAGACACGCGCACTGGCCACAACGGCCCTGTACGCACGAGGTGGTGTAAAAACGGCCAGATTTTCATGAGAGATGGGTTGACCGTTTAATTCTGTCGATTGTTGCAACGCCGACGTTGAAGTGGCGGGCGATGGCGCGGATGGATTGGCCTTCTTTGAGCATCGACCTTACCTGATCTTGCTGGTGTGGTGTTAGCTTGAATTTGCGCCCGAATTTCACGCCACGTTTTTTTGCTGAAGTTCGACCTTCGTCAGTTCGTTCGTTGATGAGGTTGCGTTCGAGTTCGGAAAGTCCTGCAAAAACAGTCAGTAAGAACTTCCCCATAGAGCTTGTGGTATCCGCCCAGGGTTCACGAAGAGACCGGAATGTAGCCTCTCCGGCCTCAATTTTTTGGGTGATGACAAAGAGATCGTGTGTGGATCGCGCCAGCCGGTCCAGGCTGGTGACGATGAGCGTGTCGCCAGATTGAAGCGATTGGAGCATCTTTTCCAGCTGTGGGCGGCGGCGGTCAAAGCCGGTGAGTTTTTCCTGGAATATCCTGTCGCAGCCCTTGGCCTGGAGGTGCTCAATTTGGGTTTCCAGGTTTTGTCCTGTCGTTGAAACACGTGCATAGCCGATCAGCATGGTTTTTTGCCTGTTTTCTGTACGTAGATACGGAGCTGAATTACGGATTCTGCAAGATGTTGATATTGCCCGCAGAAAAAGGTGTTCCGCATATTATAAGTTTCGGAACACATCATGCGGCCTCCGGCATATCGTTGAGGGGCAGGCGTGTATTCATATCGAGATCAAATACCCCATATGGGTTGATGTGACTGTGCGGCAGCGGGTTCAGTGCTGCCATGTCGCGGGGGGTCATTTTCCTCCGCCATGCTCGATCTGCCAAAACGTCCTGGATCATGAGTGTGTTCACGTAGACCATGCTGGCCTGCAGCAAATGCAACGACAGCACAGAAATCTCCTGATCATCTCGTCGGTTGGAGACCAGTTCATTTCCATTGCCATAAAAGATGAAGCCGTTCACCCCGTTCCAGCGCTCGATCACGTTGAGCCCGGAATTGATCTCACGGCGCAGCTCTTCATTGCCGAGATACCGACAAAGGAAGATGGTTTTTACAGCTTTGCCCAATTCCAACAGAGCTGAGAAGACGGGATGTGTTTGACCCCGAGTGAAGCGGCGCAGGATGGCTTCGGCATCAGCGGTGCGCAGTTTGAGCGCACTCGCGAGCCGGATCATCTCATCATAGTGCAGCGCGATTAAATCCCAGTCGATAGGCTTGGTCATGCAGATGGGCTCGATATTGGCATAGCTGTGACCGATCTGCCTATCAGCACGGGCGAGCTTCTGGTTGGCGATGCCTTTCAGGCGTGGCATCAGATCAAAGCCAAGCAGGTGACAAAAAGCGAACCCAACAACGCTTTGCCCATGCGTGTCGACAAACTGACGGTCGATATCCAAATCTTTTCCATGGTGCAGGACGCCCTCAATCATCGCGGCAACCTCAGAAGATGACACCTGTTTCAACTGTGAGTGCACGCAGGTGGCGCGTTTATCGACATGCCAGTAGATCATAACACCGCGCCCACCATAGCGTTGATGCCACTCCGTCATCAGGTTCTGATCCCAGGAGGCCAGTTGGGTGGAATCCGACGCGCAGCTTGTGCTGCCATCCCCCCAGATGTCAGTGTTCCGGATACGATAAGTGGCATTGGCGATCCGGCGCGTTGCATCCTGCAGCGCTGTTTTGTGGATGAAGCGTTGGCGGATATAGAGCAGCTCTTTGTAGCTGACATTATGGGGACCTGCCGCGATGGCCTTAAGGCCGATATTGGTCCCGATCCCGAAGAGAGCCAGTAGAAGACGCCGGGATACTTCGTTCGATGACAAGGATTGACGAGAGCCTGCCGAGCGGAACAACGGGGTGAACTCCGTACGCAAATCAACCTCTTTCAACACATCCAAAAGACTGGTCATTGGCCAGCGACGAGCGAGCTCAGACTTCAGATCCTCAAGGGCTACGGGGTCGGCCTGGGGGCCAAACCGGCGCAGGGAAATCTGCGTTTTGCCACCTCGGAACCTGAGTTTGACGTCCTTGTTGGCGGGAATGCCCTGGTCAAATTTTTGCATGGCCTCTTGCAAGTCTTGCCGCAACGACTGCACAAATTTGTTTGGATCCATTGGCTGATTAAGCAACTCGAAATATTGCTCTTTGTTCGTGTCAAAGTCTGGGGGCAAGTCCTGGTCCGGGTCGCAATACCGCTTGGCGCCCTCGATCCAAATCTCCTTGGTCCGTAATTTATCGCGCAGCGTTTGCAGGACGCAAATCTCGTAGTTGATCCGATTGATGCGCGTCTGGTCCCCAGGACCAGCTTCCAGAACAATATCGCGCAATCTGGGACGGATAACGCCTTCGACTGGGACCTCATCCTGCGCATAGTACTGTGGTTTGTGCTCTGCTGTTTGGGTCAACACTGACAGTGCCTCCAGCAACGGTTTTGCGCTGGAGCTGCTGGCCCGAAATGTCAAAGCGCGCAAAATTACTGGCAGGACCCGACGATAATGTTGGGCATAAGACCGCCGAATGGTGCGATGCACGCGCGTTGTAAACGACGGTGTATCCGCCAGATACGCCTGCGCCAATTCACGGATTGTCTCGCGCGGGACCACCGGAAAAATCACCTGCGGAATATCCCCTTCTGGATGTCCATCCACAGCAACCGCAATCTTGCCAAGAAGGCTGTCCTTGCTTTCGACTTTGCGAAAATCAGCGACGTATTCTTTGATCACCTTACTTTCAGCTCGGGCCGAAATCTTATGGGTGATGCTGACAACGAGATCACCCAGATCATCTGTCAGTTCAGCTATTTTGACCGCACAGAAGCAGCTGAGCAGGGCATATCGCACCGATTCAGGGTGGCGGCGCATATCCTAAGCATCTTCGCTGGCTGCGCGCCGAGCAAAAGTAGCCACATGGTTTGGGTGAATGTCGTTAATTATGCCCTGGTTGAGGCCAATGCCGCGAACCACATCCAATCGCGCAACGACATCCTGTACTGCCTTCACGCTGGCTCCGTTTGGGCTGCGATCCAGCATGGCAAAAGGGGACGCGGCTTGCCCTGTCACCAGTAATCCATCCAGATAGCGCTTATGCTGAGCCGAAAGCCGAGCCGAAATCTTCTTGTGGAGCAAATGTTCTAACCTGCGCTCCGCTTTGGTGGTAAGCGCGTCCAAACGCACTGTATTTGGTCGGGTAACTCGGTTTTCCAGAAACCATGCGGTCATTTGGGTGTCCAGGGTCGACACTTGTGGTGCATCCGGCAAAGCCTCCACAACAAGCCAGTCCAAAAAAGCAGCCGACTTTTCTACGTCAAACCGACCAAGCCTCAAAAATGTTTCAACCGCACGTCGATAACGGCGATCCGAACGCTCAGGCACATGCGAAGGCAACCGCCCGCTATACGCAACCTGCTCTCCCAAGAACCAAACGCCGCCGGGTCGACAAACCCTCAAGCAATAGCAACTCCTGAGGCGTCAATACCCAATGCACTCTCAGCGCTTCCGTCGACCAAAGCTGCTCCATGTAGTCTCCCTTACCTCAATATAGGGAATATAGATTCGGAACACTCACAAATGTCAAGTCGAGACACAAGCCTCAGAATTTGGCCGTTTTTACCCCACTTCGTGCGTACAGGGCCAACAAGGTTGAAATGTCCGCCTTTGTGCAAAGTAGAAATGTCACCAAGGGCGCGGAATGGACCTGTCGCGGTATCGTGCCGCCCCAAGTGCTCGTTTAAGCCACCTTCCGTTCGAAGGCGACAGGGCTTTTCCAGCCTAGTGCTGAGTGGCGGCGACGCGGATTGTAAAAGCCATTGATGTATTCGAAGATTGCCATCTC
>Ga0209826_1001860_pt1 | contig 14309 bp, 23 predicted proteins | sample GOMGulsemesocosm_5_FD_184637 | JGI IMG/M metagenome (GOLD analysis project Ga0209826, IMG submission 184637) | Methane-oxidizing microbial communities from mesocosms in the Gulf of Mexico - GOM15C Gulf of Mexico (SPAdes) (version 2) | ecosystem: Environmental > Aquatic > Marine > Cold seeps... | reverse complement strand
ATTCCCGCCTTGTCGAGACTGGCCTGTGCCGCCGGGCCAATACCCCAGATCAATCGCACGGGCTTGTCATGGAGAAAGGCAGCTGTTTCAGCCTTGCCAATCACCGAATAGCCGCGTGGTTTATCCAGGTCCGAGGCCACTTTGGCGAGAAACTTATTATAGGAAAGACCAATCGAGCCGGTGATCCCCAGTTCCTCCTTCATCCGTTTCACCAGCCGTGCCAGCATCACAGCCGGCGGTGCGCCGTGTAGTCGCTGGGTGCCACCCAGATCCATAAATGCCTCGTCCAGTGACAGCGGTTCAATATCCGGGGTCAGTTCATCCATCAGAGCGCGGATCTGGCGCGACGCTTCGACATAGGCTTGCATCCTGGGTTTGATCACCACTGCGTCAGGGCAGAGTTTCAACGCCTGGAACATTGGCATTGCTGAACGAACGCCTCGAATGCGCGCTATATAACAAGCCGTCGAGACCACCCCACGTTTGCCGCCGCCAATGATGACTGGCTTGTCTGCCAGCCCTGGGTTGTCGCGTTTTTCGACGCTGGCAAAAAAGGCGTCGCAGTCCATATGTGCGATGGTGAGGGAGAACAGTTCCTCATGGGCCTTTATGCGCGGGCTGCCGCAATGCGGGCAGCGGCGCGTCGGTGTGATCTGGCTTAGGCAATCTCGGCATATGGCGTGCATTGGGGGCGCTCATCGGGGCTGGGTAATTGGTGTCCTTGGAAGGTGTCTCAGCACTCTAGCTTGCCGGTAGGGTATTGTCTTTATCCCGCTGGGACGCCAATCATTCCCTGATGATTTATTCTGGTTCAAAATTGGCCTTGTTTCTGGGCCGCGATCTGTTGGTGATCCTGCGGGATGACAAGGTGGATATTCCGTACCCTGGGCATTGGGACTTGCCGGGGGGTGGTCGTGAAGGTGACGAAACCCCAGCGGAATGTGCATTGCGCGAAACCTATGAAGAGGTGGGTCTACAGTTGCAAGTGCAGGATTTGGTCTGGGAACGAGAATATCATCGATCCATAGGTCCGATGTGGTTTTTTGCGACCCATCAATCAGAGTCAATGGTGGAGCAAGTTCGCTTTGGTTCTGAAGGTCAGGGCTGGAGACTTATGTCACCAGCGGAATATTGCAGTCACCCGTTGGCGGTGCCGCATTTCACAACCTATCTCAGGGATTATCTGGAAGATGTTGAGCTTTGAGCCACAAGAGGGCCTTAAGAAAAATCCCCCGCTGCTGAGGCGGGGGGAGTTAACGAACCTCAGGAAGAGAGCTCGTCAGGGGAGTGTCTTGAGTAATGCTTCGATTATTTTTGCCGTGAGGCAAAGGCTGGATTGCCAGAAGTCGTTATGAAACATAAGAAATGTGCCTTTGCCGGCACAGAGACAAAATGGCGCGCTTTTTGCGATAGACTGTGAAGTTTTTGTTTTTGGTGAAGGGGTTGGTGCAGGGTTGGTTGAGCCGACATCAAAAAACCAAAGAAGATTTTGCACAGGCTGCGGGCTTTTTTTCTGCCCGCGTATTGGCCTCTTGTCGGCGCCAAGCAGCGAATTTCGCGCTGCTTGGTCACCTGTAGGCTAGGTTGTCTGTGGGTTTTTTATGTCATCCAGGATGGCCTGCGCGGCGGCACGTGGATCCTGAGCCTGCCAGATTGGGCGGCCCACCACGATGTGATCGGCGCCGTCTGCGATCGCGCTTGCTGGGGTGGCAACGCGTTTTTGATCGCCCAGAGCAGCGCCGATGGGACGCACGCCGGGGGTCACGATCAGGCGACCTGCGGCCTCGGGCAGGGCGCGGATCAGCGCCGCCTCTTGTGGCGAGGCAATGACACCGTCAGCACCAGCGGCAAAGGCATTGCCGGCCCGCTCAAGCACCAGATCTTGCACTGCGCCATCTTTGATCAGTGCGCCATCCAGATCCTGCCGGTCCAGCGAGGTCAGGATGGTCACGGCCAGGATTTTCATGTCTTTGCCCGCAGAGCCCTGTTTGGCGGCTGACACCACGTGCGGGTCGCCGTGCACCGTCAGGAAATCGAGATCAAACTGCGCCAGACCGCGCACGGCGTTTTCTACCGTGGCCCCAATATCGAACAGCTTCATGTCCAGAAAGATGCGTTTGCCCATTTCCTGCTTTAGCTCGTTCGCCAGCGCCAACCCGCCGCCAGTCAGCATACCCAGACCAATTTTGTAAAACGACACCGCATCGCCCAGCTTCTCGGCCAGCTCTAGGCCTTGAATAGCGTTGGGGACATCCATTGCAACAATCAGGCGGTCGTCAGACATGGGGGCAGCTCCGTTTTTTGGTGGGGTTGCGTCTGTCTATGGGCACCGGCGCTGTGGCACAAGGGGTCAGGTTTTACCGTAAATTCACCGCAAGTCGGGGGATTCGGTGCAGTACATACGAACCAAATTTAGCCTGTAAACATTTGTTTATAAATGATTTGGTCAAAAAATTTCAATTTGCGCCCCACAATTAGCCCCACACTTAATCGTCGGTAGGAACGCGCCCTTCGATCCAATCACAAACCTCGGAAATCTTTAAAAGTGACCGACCGCCAGCCTTGTGAATGGTGATCTGGCCCTTTTTCGCGGCCCGGTAAATTGTATTCATGGACACCGAGAACAACGCCTGAGAATCCTTGATTGATGCGTAAATCCGTTGCTCTCCCATCTACGCTCCCTCCTTGCTCAGCACTGCGGTAATTCTGGCAGCGAGTCTGTCGCCTTGATCTGCCAGCCCTTCGGTCATTCTTTTGATCCATTCCACCGGGTCGTCATCAAGGATGGGGAAGGGGGATCGAAACGCCTTTAGCCGTCCAGCGGCGGCGGATGCTTCAGTGGCGATGAATAGCTGTAGCCGCTCTATCTCTGCGGCCTGGGCTGAAATGTGAGTTTCGTAAGCTGTCACCGAATGGACTATATGATCTGCATACGGCCCGACTTCCTTTGACCGGCGCTCGATCCATACGGACAGGTTCAGGATTGGGTCACTCATTGGCGGGCCTCTTTCTGTTCGGGTTGTGTGTTGGCGACCAGGTGGGCGCAGTTGGCGGCGGCTAGCGCTCGGGCGAGGCCGGGGCAGACGCTGTTGCCGACGCAGCTGATCTGCTGGTGCTTGGTGAAGGGCTTGAACACCCAGTCTTTGCCGTCTTGCTGCCAGACGCCTTCGATCACGTAGTCCGACGGGAAGCCCTGGGCGTTGAACAGTTCGCGCGGGGTCAGCATGCGCATGCCGATGTCGACCACCACGTAGTCGGTGCCCTTGATGGTGAGGGTGACAAATTCGCCGCCATCCCAGACGCCCTGGCTGCGCAAGAACTCGGCCACGTCGCGGGCCCTGTTGTGGTGTTCTGTCGAGAACTCGGGCGCGGCCAGTTCGGCCTGCATATGTCCCATGCGGTCTTTGGCGGTGATTGTGTGCAGTGGTTCATCGCTGCGGGCCCCATCGCCGGTGCCGTAGTATTTGGCGAACCAAGGGGCGATAACGCTTTGCTGCGATCCGGTGGCAGTGAGGGGGGAGATTGGCGCGTTGATGGCGCGGCCCGGGTTGTGCCCGGCACGGGCCTTGTTGTGCTGCGCTAGATAGGGGGCGATCACCGCGTTCTGATCCTTGGTGCTGGCGGCAATCGTGTGGTGGGGCTCAGTAATGTCGCGGGACCGACCGCCATGTTGCGCATAGGTCAGGACCGGGGCGATAATACTCAGGCCGCTGGCGCTGGTGATTGTCCGCGCCGGTTCCTGTGTATCCCAGACATTGGGCCCTCTGCCTGTGGTCTTGCTGTTTGCCACGTTCATCAGAACCGGGGCAACAACGGTCAGGCCAGCACCGCCAGCGGTGATCGTATGTGTCGGCTCATCAGCGCCGTTGAACGGTTTCTGAGAGTTGCGCATAGTCATGATGTGTGGGGCGATGATCGCGGAGTGGCCACCACCGGCCAGAACGGTTGGGTGTGGCTTTTCGATGGAGCAGGAACGCCGGGCTGAGTTTTTCAGGCTGAGCAGATGCGGGGTGATGATGCCAAGCGGTGCGGCGCCACCCGGTTTCTTGATCCAGCTGTTGGCGGTGATCGTCGCCAGCGGGTCGCGCAGATCCTGACCAGTGGCGCCAGTGTTGAAGCGCTGGACCGAGGGGGCGATGGTCTGACCGCCTGGCAGCGCGACCACATAGGGATCGGCGGCGTTTAGAACATAGCGCTGCATGCCGCGCGCCACTCGGGCCATGGTGTTGACGGCCAGCGGGCGCTTGGCGCGCAACCCGTGTTTGGCCTTGATCTGCTCGGCGGTGTCGAAGATCGACGGGCAGGGCCGCGACCAGTCAATGCACTCTGCCGCAGTGCGCCAGGGCAGCAGCTTGCCCTTTTTGATCGCGGCGCATTTGGGATCGCCATGGCTTGGTTTGGGCCAGACAATTGGCCGGCCGTCGCGCCGGGCCACCATGAAAAACCGTTTGCGGATGGTTGGATCGCCAAAATCGCAGGCGCGCAGCTCGCCCCATTTCAGTTTGTACCCGGCCTTTTTCAGGCGCTTCATCCATAGCTCAAACGTGATGCCAGCGAATTCTTTGACCGGCTGGCCGTCCTCGCCCACCGGGCCCCATATTTTGAACTCTTCAACGTTCTCCATCAAGATGACATCGGGTTTCACCTTCTCGGCCCAATCGACAATGACCCATGCCAGATCGCGGATATTGCGATCACACGGCGCGCCGCCCTTGGCCTTGGAGAAATGCTTGCAATCCGGACTGGCCCAGAGCAGGCCAACGGGGCGACCCTGAACCAATTCGGATGGTTCCACCTCCCAGATATTGCTATCCAGATGAACGGTGTCGGGGTGGTTGGCCCCGTGCAACGCCAATGCTGCGGCGCTGTGGTTGATGGCATAGTCCGGGCTGCGGCCCAATGCCATTTCAATCCCGGTGCTGGCACCACCACCGCCCGCGAAACTGTCGATTATCAGAGGGAGGGTCATGTGGTTCTCCAGAAAAGGGGGGTAGTTGGATCAGTCTTCGAAGTGGTGCTTCTGGCCACATGCTTTGCATTTTGCGAAATCAGGAACGTCCTTTTCCGGGTCGGCATCAGCGCTGTTAAACACGGGATCGTAATCGGTCATCACCGCGCCGCACTTAGCGCATTTGGGCAGGTCATTATCTGGCATGGTAGCCTCCGGGCAGATCAGGAACCCCGCCGCCTCCCGGCCAAGGGATTACGGCGGCGGGGGTAGTGACCTGAATGGCCGCTATGGGGTTCAGGCCGCTCGCAGAGACTGGCTGTCTCGGGCGGCAAGATTGCGGGTGATGGTTTCCACAGCCGATTTGCTGTCTGGATCCAATTCACGAAAGGCTGCCAAATGGCGCAGTTCTTTTGCCTCCATGGCTTGAGGTGCGGGGGTGTCAGCGCCATCCAGGCCGCTAAAGAAGAACGCGACCGGCACCGCCATGGCGGCTGCTATGTCAAACAGACGGGACGCGCTGACGCGGTTGGCCCCGGTCTCATACTTCTGGATCTGCTGGAACTTGATGCCGACCCGCTCGGCCAATTGCTGCTGGGTCGTGCCTGCCTGCCAGCGCTGGTGCCGAATGCGTTTGCCTACGTGGATGTCTACCGGGTGGGGCATGGTGATCTCTCCCTGTTTCATGTCAGTGGTTCCTTTCTCCCGTCCCAGTGCATTCACTCACTGAAAAACTGGGGCGGGTTTGGTTATGGGGTGCGGACGCTGGCAATCAGCGTGCCGGTGATTTTTTTCGGGCCGATGGCGATGGTGGCGCGGCCTGTCGGCTCTTGCTGGCCGGTGTGAAAATTCCGCAGCCCTACAATCTCGGCATCACCCTGGACGATGGGGCCGTTTGTGCTGATCTGAATGCAGCGGATCATTGTTCAATCCTTTCCTCAGTCCATGAAATCCAATCGGTGTCAGCGCCGTAAAGCGTCCGCCAGCGTTTGGGCTCGCGGTGGATCGCAACCTTGGAGGTGTCGAACCCGCCTTGGTGATGGCCCTCACACAGCGGCATGGTCATGCAGTCAGGCGCGCGTCGGTTCCCGCCCCGACCCATGATCGCGTGATGCACGGCGGTCGGGCTGTTCTGGGTCATGCCGAACTCGTTGCAGATGCAGCACGGGAGCGCGGCGACAGCGGCAAGGCGCTTGGGGTCACGCTTGGCGCGCGGTTCCTTGAGGCCGAGAGGGGGGCGGTTGAGGATGTTCATGCAAATTCCTCCTCATATTTCAGGGCCTCGGGGTCGGTTAGCCGAACACTGAGGCCGGACCAGTGACGCTGCATTTTGTCCATGAAATCGGTCATCTGCTTGGCAACCATCAGGCGCGTCACAGGCAGGTCAAACGCCTCTATCGCGGCCAGCTTTTCCTCATATGTGAGGTTGAGCATTGTCCTGTCATACGACTGCCGGAACGCCTCGTTCTCCGCTCGCAGGATCGGAACGGCCATCGTCAGCTTGCAGTATGTGCGCACCTCTTCGTGTGTCTGGTCGCCAAGCTGGCGGGACACGTCAGAGAACCAGCGTTGCGCCAACCTGTTTTGCGCGCCTGACCGGTTTGCACCCTGCGTGATCGTCACAGTCACCGGGTACTTGGTGCGCGCTGAAATGAGCCGGGACAGGGCGTCAATGTCACCGGATGAGCGGAGAACGCGGGTGGTCATTCAGAACGCCTCGCGCTCGGTCCAGACGCGGACGCCTGCAATAGTGCGGGTCTTGTGGTTCTTCTGCACGTAATCATCAATGAACGCGGTCATAGCCTCGGGGTCGTTCTGGGCTATGTCGTTCAGCGCCAGCCTGCGGCCACCGCGCGGGTTGTCTTCTGTCGGCGCAAAGTATTCGTGCTTTGTGACCTTACGCATCTTCGGCACGGTGATCTTTTGCGTGGCGCTGGCGACCTTTTGCTGTTCCATCACCTGCTGTTTTGCGGCTGCGACCTCGCGCTGTGCCTCAATATCTCCACTGGCGGCTTCAGCGTCTTTGGCCTCGGCCTCGCGGCGCAGCTTGTCGAGCTTCTCCCATTCGAGGCGCTTTTCCTCGTCTTGTTTGGCCTTCAATTTTACTTTGAAATCGCCACCCAGAAAAACAAGGTTCTTGATCTGCAATCCCAGGTCGTCAATCGTCGGTTTCCAGCGCGCTTTCGCGGCCTTGTGTTGGGCAGTGAGCGGGGCTGTTTCGGCTGTTTCACCGGCCTTGACGGCTTTCAGCACAGATTTCATACTCTTGGCCAGAGCATCGACTGCTTTCATCTGGCCTTCGTTTTCAATCTTCTCGCCATCCTGCCAGCTTTCGGCCTCGGTGATTGTGTCGCCAAACTTGGCCAAGATTTCGTCAATTGCGCTCGGGGGAGAATTGTCACCAGCAATCGCGCGGGGGTTCATGTCGTTCATGGCTATCTCCCTCAGTACGGAATTTCGTCGCCATCGATCAGCGACGACGCGGCGGGCTGGTTGGCTTTGCGCCATGTCTCAAGCTCGACCTCGACCTGGGAGGCAATCTCGGGGGCTTCGGCCTTCATGGCGTGAAACGCGGCGGGGAATGCAGGGTCAGACTCAACGGCTGGCGCGCCGTTCTGGCGAATGCCGCCAATCATCCGGTCTGCAATCGACCGATGATTTGGCCCTTGGGGCTTCTGCTGGGGTTTGTGGTCCTGCTGCGTGTCAGTCTGACCGCTTCTAGGCGCGGCGCCTTGTCCGTCGTCGTCAACCTCTGCTGACAGCCCGAGTGCGGCCTTGAGCGTGTAGCGCTGTAAATAGGTCACTGCGCTACCCACAGCCTGAAAGCTGTTCTTGCTGCCCGATCCATCTGGCGCGCCTACAAGAGAGGTTTCTTCGCTGTGCCCTTCGGCGTGGGCAATGATGCAGGTGACGCGGACGCCGCCCTGTCCTTGATCTGTGCGGAAGCGGTAGGAGAGGCCATGCTGGGAAAGGATTGGATCAATGGCTTTTGCAATGCCTGCTAGCGTCTCGTGCATATAGTGAGTGCGGCCCTTGCTGGTTTTGAAGTCAACTGAGGCGTCTTTGATGATTGGCGGGATATCAGCGCGCGCCATCGATAACGCACGGGCAAATGAAACCCGCGCCAGGTCTTTTTCATGCTCGCGCTTGAGGGCCAGCATCCGTTCCAGCTTATCCAAGTCCGCGGCAGGGTTCAGCATGACGCGCTCAATCATGGAAATCATCGGGTCAGCGGGAAGTGCGGCCACTGTCACTTGCGGGTCAATCTTGGTGACTTCGTTCATCGTTCAATCTCCTGTAAAAAAGCCCCGGCGATTTCAGGGAGGGGAAGCCGCCGGGGGAGGTGGGCGCGCGGGACAGCTGCGCGCCACAGGGAGGTTCAGTAATTCCAATAAAAGGCGATATTGCCGATAATCTTGTGGGGGCCATCGCCAGCGATGAATGCGAGGCACAGCCCGGCAAACAGGACCGCGAGAAATCCAATCACTATCCCCATGACGCGCCGGGGAAGGGTGTCTTGGCGCATTTGCGCCCCGTTCATTTCTTCGAAGTCCTCAACAATGGCGGCGGAAATCTCGGGGGTGATATCGTGCATAGCCATTTACTCCGCTGCAATGAGGTGAGGCTCAGCGGCCCGGAGGATGGCAGCAGCGTCAAACGCCGCGCCGTCGTCGTCGTAAACGGTGTCGAACTGGTTGAGTTCTTCGGGGAGGGCCTCGCCTTCGAAGTACGCTTCGAGGCGGGTGACTTCCTCTTTTCCAAAGCGGTAACCGAGTTCGTCTCGGGTGTAGAGAAGGCCATCAACGAGGATGTAAGCGAAGCTGGCATATGCTTCCCAGCCGCCCAGTTCGCCGGACTCTGGGGCGGTTTCAAGCATGACCGCAGTCCAGACCAGCGCTGCGGAACCCTCGAAGGTTTCGCCACTGGCGCCGGTGATCTCAATTGCTTTGAAGGACGTTCCGTTCATGTCTACTTCTCCCGTTTGCTCGGGATGAAGTTAGTACATTAAATATGTACCGTCAACATGATTGGTAAATAATAAATGTACTCACTTTGGTGGCGCAACATCACAATATCAGAATCAATCACCCCAAAGGCGATGTCAGTCATTCCGGGTGACGTGCTGGCGCAGGGTGCGGGCAAAGAAAAACCCCGCACAGCGCGCGAGCGGTACGGGGATAAAGTGAGTGTCGGACCCGGGGGGAGGGAGGGGTCCAACACCTGTATCATCGGACAGGATCGCGGCATATTCCGGGATGATCTGTGGCAAGAAGGTAGCCAAAGTGGGGTATTCGGGGCAAGGTACTGCGCTATTTACTCTAGGCCGAAGTGCTGGTTCGTTTGGTGGAGTTTTAATAGTAAGACGGGCAAAAAGAAGGCTGCAAGAAGCGAAAGAGTGCTGGTAAACGAAAATAGACCGCTCATAACAGGCATAGCTTGGAGCGCCTCTGGAATCTTGTCGGTTACCTTGAGGGCTATGCCTAGCATGATGGAGATAAGAAATAGGGAAAGCATGATGCTTTGCCTGGCGAGGACGGTGCTGTTGCCAGACGCTATATCCTTTTTGACCTGTTTCTCAATTAGTGGATCATTGGGGCGGTTGTCTCGTAGGGCGTCAGTTTTGCGAGATGCCAGCGAGTACACAGCCATCGATAGCCCGAATATTATGCTGAGTGAAGTAACAACGGTGTCGGTCACTGAAACAACTGCCTTCGGGAAGCTATGGCCGACTGCTCCCGCAGCGGCGGCAAGCGCAACGCAAATCAAGAAGACAACAAGGTTTCCGAAAGTGCTATTCATTTAAGTGATCAACCCGTTCTCCTTTAGTTCTCTTAAGTACGCTATCATCAAAAGGTGCAAGTGGTCCAAGTCAAAAGTTGTAGATTTCTTTTTGACTTTTACCTTTGTATTTAAAACCAGTGAGTTTGCGGATAGTTCATTACCGTTTCCGAGCACAATCCGATAGCTGGGAACTTCTTCGTCTTCCATGGCTGTGATGGCCACGTCGTTAATCCAGTCTTCTTTGGAGCTAGTGTCGTATTCCAACTTCTTGTTTTTGATCGTCAGGTTGGCGGTGACGCTGCGCTTGAGCTCGTGGTCGGAAACACCTGGAACCGGACTGAAGAGCTTACCGATAAACCCTTCCTTCTGAAGCGCAGGAAGAGACGCAAGCATGTTCGTGACGTTCAGATCGATGCTGGCTACGCCATGATCAATAATGTCTTGCGCCGTGGCGTTGTGAGGAACCTCAGAAATCCGCCCAGGCGAAGTTGACGAAATGACGCCAGCTCTGAGGGCAAGGTCCAGTATCGATTGCATAATTAGGCTCGCTCTCTTGCCCATGCCGCAAGCGATAAGGTGATTGCCTTCCACAAGTATCGAGATATTGATACCAAGGAACTCCTCACCTGCGCCAGCTTCCTGCTCGCCTTGCCCCAAAGCTGACTGAGAGTTTTTGAAGTCGAGAGTGCTGGTTTTGGCTCCGGGCTCGTAAGTGCTGAATACGGCCCCAATTGCCGTATTTGCAGGCGCATACTTGAATTCTGACAGTACGATGTTGTCGAACAAGCTAGGGCCATTGCCTACTCGATCATGGTGGTCCGGCAGAACCTTGTCTATTTGCTCCAAAATCTCCTGCAGAGAAACTGAGATGTCGTCTGGAAGGTAAACGCGAAATGCGGTTAAACGTACCTCTTTAAATTTCGGCGCCATAAAATGTCCCTAATATAGGAGTGCAGCATTCGTGCTAAATTCGCCGACCAACGCAGATGCGCAGGCGGTCTTCCTGCACCCCACCACACCCCGCCAGATTCGGCAATCGGAACGTGTAAATCCCAAATCAACATCTAGGATCTGCGTTCCAAAATGGCGATGAATCACCATATATTGTGCTAAGGTGCGCAACCTACATGACCCACAATGGCGATCCACAACATCTTGCGGGTAGCTTTCTTGAATGATGTTCGCTATTTGTTCCCCATTGGGTGCGGGGAAGGGATTTGATGAAGAAGAGGTCAATCTTGAGTGAGGCTGGCGGAAGGTTTGTATTTGCAGCGGGTAGCCAGTTGGCTCGTGTGGGGGTCAATCTGAATTGGATATTTGACCCGGTTCACTGCCTGCGATCACTAATTTCTCGAAAAGACGATCCTGAACATCCTGAGGAAGTTGAACGAACTCGCCCACGATCAGGAAGTTGAAATCAACTCGGTGTTCGCGGTGGAGGTAGATCATTGCGTCGCGTCCAGGAAAGGCCCTGGCTTTCTCAGCGTTATTGATTGCGGCCTTTCCAACGCCAGCCTTAAGGCCGAATTGCTCTTGGCTTAGGCCGGTAAGGAGTCTTGCAGCTTTGAGGCGGAGGCCAGCGGCCTCCTTGGAGCTATTTCTTGTCCTTGCGAGCTGTTCTTTTTCTTCAAAAGTCATGACTAATATTTAACGCTGGTACACAAAATGTGAACGTTTCAATATTGTGCGGGTTGCAGGTACATATAATATGTACTACAAGGCTTACATGATGACAGTTGAAAAAATCTGCGATCAAATCGGACGCAAGCCACTGGCCGAGGCTCTTCACGTCTCCAAGGCCGCTATCACTAACGCTATTTCGGAGGGGAAATTTCCTCCTCGCTGGTATCGGGTCGTGTCCGCGATCTGTCGGGATCACGGAATAGGCTGCAGGGATGATCTCTTTGCATTCATTGAGCCGCCGGAAGACGCCGCCTAATGCGCGCTGATCGATCATATCCGGTTTCTCCATACCCATCACCTAGGGCGGATACCGCCCGTGCCCATCTGCAATTAAAATTAGCCCTGGTGCCTGTGATTACACGGCAAATCACCCGGAGAACCTTGCCATGAGGAACGTCAAGCCCGGCTCCATTCAAGCTGCCGTTCAAGCGTCCATCAAAACCGCTGGCGGGCTTGAGGTTGCTGGTGATGATCTCGGCATGTCCACATCGAACCTGTCTCGCGCATCATCGAATGACGAGGACAGGCCGGGCGGGCTAGGGGTGAACCATCTGCACCGCCTCGGGCGCATCCACCCTCCGGCAGCTGAGCCGATAGCTGTGCATTTCGCTGCTTTGGCCGGCGGGGTGTTCCAGCCAGTCGAGAGCCACAAGGTCACCAACCTATTTCAGCATGCCAGCGAAACCATCATTGAATGTGGTGAAGCGCAGGCCGCCATGGTGCGCGCGGCGGATCAGGCCAATGCAGGCAATTGCGACGAGGCTGAGCGAGAAATCGACGAGGCCGTGAGTCATTTGCTCGCGTTCAAGGCGGCGATGCGGGCCAAGCGGGAGGGCGCTGCATGACCGACCCGCACCTAATCCACAATCCTTAAACCCCTTGGAGGAAAGAGAATGGCAGTTATTCAGTCAGAAGTGATTTCACGTCTCGAATGTGGCGAAACCATTATCCACGTCCTTCCAAAGGGGGATAGCGAGAGCGAGCAGCCCTACCAGTATCTATCTGGGGGAGGGTGGGTCACTGGCGCCACGTACAACAAGCTCAAACCAAAGCTAAGGCCGGTCAGCTCCGGCCTGTTTCCCGATGCCGAGCCTCAGGAATGGGAGCGGGATAATGGGTAAGGCCGGCTCAGTGCGCGAAGAGGACGGCATGGCGGTCATCTGCATGCCGTTGGATGAAGTGCATGACTTTTGCGTGGTGCTGGCTCCATGCCCCTGCCGTGCAACCAAATCTCACTCCACCACCAACATTAGAGCCCGCCTTTTGTTGGCGTTGGGCCGTCTTATCTCAAAGAAACGTTAAGGGGGAAACTTATGGGTAATACTGTAACGCAGGACTTTGAAACATTGGCCGACATTGCGTCTAGCTTGGGTTTTCAACGCGAAGAATGCGTCAATAATCCGGCTGACGACCTGGAATTTCTGTGGTTGCGCCCTGATCAACTCGTCATCGATAGCTCCTATCAGCGTCGCGTCTCTGACGGTGGCAAGGCGCGTATCAAACGCGGGCTCAAGGCATTCGACTGGCGTCGATTTGGAGCGATTACTGTGGTCCCGGTTGGTGATGACAAATACGCCTGCATCGATGGTCAGCATCGCGGCATCATGGCTTGGGCTGCTGGCGCTTCGGTCGTTCCTGCTATTGTATTTAAGGCCGACATCGCAGAACAGGCCATGGCCTTCGTTGGCGTCAATGTGAACCGCACCTCTGTTGCGAGCATCGACAAGTTCAGAGCCCGTGTCACAGCCGGTGATGTTGCTGCGGTTACGGTTCAAGAGATTATGGAAAATCTCGAAATCAGCGCTGATGTTCCGGCAGGGTATGCACTGGCACCGCATCAGACCCGCGCCGTGGCTAAGCTGGAAAAGCTGGTGAAGAGCATCGGGCGCGGCCTAACCTTCACGACGCTGGAAATGCTGAGGGACGCACAGCCTGACCAAAAGAACCTGCTGACGGCATTTGCCATCGAGTCAACAGCCGGGGCGGTGGCTAAGGTGGTGGATGCAGAGGGTGATCTTGATCGGCTGGCATGGGTGCTGACCGAAACGGATTTTGAAAGCCTCAAGGGTGACTGCATCCAGCTAACCAAGCTGCAAGGCGGTCAACAAGCGCGCCACGGCGCAAGCATGCTCCTACGTCATTTCAACAAGGGATTGCGCGAGAAAATCGCGGCCTGAGGGAAAATGATAATTTCATCGGAGATAGGTGACCGAAGATGCTGAACCAGACCAACAGGCCCAGTTGTACAGCGGCAATCGCTGTACATGGCGGGATTGGACACAACGGTTGTCCAGATGCAGAAGCGCTGCGCCTGTTTGACCTGTTGGGGCCACGCCGCACGGAGACAGCGGCTCCCTTCGAATGTGGAGCGCCTTGGACCGGCCATGCTGACGAGGCCGAACTCCGTCGCCTGGTCAAGCTGCAGCGCCGTATCGAACTGCGGGAACGCGCACTTCACGACCTGAAAACTGAGCGGCGCAAGATTATGAGCCGATGCATCCGCCGGATGCGCCGAGCAAGTGGCAAGAATTGAGTAGGAAATAACATGGGCAAGAGGTCAAATTTCAAACGGCGTCCCATGGACACCTACGACACGCCGGAGGCGGCGGTCCTGCCGTTGCTGCGGCATTTGCCGTGGGGTTGCCGGTATTGGGAACCATGCGCGGGGCAGGGCGACTTGGCCCGGCACCTCATGCGCTATGGCGTTGAGTGCATCGCGGCTACGGATATCGAGCCCCGTTGTGAAACCATCTATCGCCTGGACGCAATGACGGCCACCAGCGCCGATCTGGACACCACAGGTGCTACCCACATCACCACCAACCCGGTTTGGTCGCGCCCGCTGATGCACGCGATGATCGCGCATTTTTCGGCGATGCGGCCAACTTGGTTGCTG
>Ga0209826_1001858_pt1 | contig 14327 bp, 18 predicted proteins | sample GOMGulsemesocosm_5_FD_184637 | JGI IMG/M metagenome (GOLD analysis project Ga0209826, IMG submission 184637) | Methane-oxidizing microbial communities from mesocosms in the Gulf of Mexico - GOM15C Gulf of Mexico (SPAdes) (version 2) | ecosystem: Environmental > Aquatic > Marine > Cold seeps... | reverse complement strand
CTCAAGTATTCATTAATTAAATCACTATGACTCAACAATCTCCCGAAACATGGCTAAATGATTATGGCGATCTTTTATATCGTTATGCATTATTACGTGTCCGCTCTGAAACGACGGCTGAAGATCTCGTGCAAGAAACAATGCTTTCTGGATTGCAGTCTTGGGATTCGTTTTCAGGCAACTCGACTGTCAGCACTTGGCTTGTGGGTATTTTAAAACACAAAATCATCGACTATTTTAGAAAGCACAAGCATGATCTTAATCAACCGCAAGCAAATGAAACAGCTGAGGATGTTTTGGCTTATCAATTTGATAGTCAAGGTAACTGGCAAGTTGATTTAATTGAGTGGGATACACCTGATACACAAATTGATAAACAACAATTCGCCAGTGCGTTTAATCTCTGCATATCTCGCTTACCTCAGCGCATGGCAGATTTGCTATTTTTACGTTCTATTGAAAATGTGCCTATGCAAGAGTGCTGCGAACTATTGGGTTTTGAATCGGATAATCAATTATGGGTGACTTTATCTCGCACGCGAGTAAAACTAAGACAGTGTTTAGCAACACACTGGTTTGACAAAGGATAATACTATGCAAAATTGCCAACAAATTGTTGAGTTAGTTTCACAAGAAATAGACAGGAAGCTTCCATGGAAAATTCATCTAGAAGTAAAAATGCATTTACTCATGTGTAAAAACTGCCATCGCTATGCCAAGCAGGTGCAATTCATGCACTCTGAACTGAGTAATATTGAACAAAATCTAAATGCTATTTCACTCTCCACCGAGGCAAAAGAGCGTATTCAGCAATCATTACAATTAGCCCAAACAAAGAAGACTTCATGATTAATTTTTTCATTCAACTGCATACTAAATTTATGCTGATTGGGGCTTAGGTTTATTACATTTCCCTTTTAAATGAAGCACAGAGTACGCTGGAACTGATAAAGTTGCTGAAGGCAAAGATAAAGAAGGTTCTTGCGGCGGCATGATGAAAACTATGTCTGGCTGGTTTGAGTAAATAAGCAAAGAGCGGCTTTTAGCTGGCACTTCAAACCTTTGCTAAAATGCTCCTCATAAAAATTCTTGAACCGATATAATATTAGCCAAAATCACTTTCAGGTAAAACATCATGCAACACACACGACATTTAGTTGATGGCGCAGGGTTAGGTTTACGCCGCTCTTTTATTGAAGAAGCGATTGCTAATCCTTTGGAGAATGTGAGTTTTTATGAGGTTGCCCCTGAAAACTGGATGACTCTCGGCGGCAAGCTAGGCAAGCAATTTAAAAGCTTAACTGAACGCTACCCCTTTGTTTGTCATGGGCTTTCTCTGTCTATCGGCAGCAGCGATCCATTAGATGAAGAGTTCATCCGCAATTTAAAACTGTTTATGCACTCGCATAAAATCAAATTTTATAGTGAGCACCTAAGCTATTGCAGCCACGATGGACACCTTTATGACTTAATGCCAATTCCATTTACTGAGGAGGCTGTGCATCACGTTGCTAAGCGTATTCAACGCGTACAAGATATTTTGGAGCAAAAAATTGCGATTGAAAATGTCTCTTATTACGCTGCACCAGGGCAAGAGATGTCAGAAATCGACTTTTTTAATGCCGTCGTCACTGAAGCAGATTGTGATGTCTTACTGGACGTTAATAATATCTATGTGAATAGCATTAACCACAAATATGATGCTGAAGACTTCTTACGCGCCATTCCTGCTGAGCGTATTAGCTATGCCCATATTGCAGGGCATTATGTCGAAGCGGATGATTTTTTAGTCGATACTCATGGGGCTGATATTATTGACCCTGTTTGGGAGTTACTCAACAAGGCATATGAACTATATGGTGTTTTTCCTACGCTTTTAGAGCGTGATTTTAATATCCCAAGTGTTAAAGAGTTAATCAATGAAGTCAGCACTATTAGAAGTATTCAACAATCGTGGTCTACCACTGAAAAATTGAGCGCTTAATATGGATTTTAAAAGCAAACAAGCTGAATTTTCTGCGTATATCCGTAACCCTGATACAAACCCCTGCCCAAACGATGTAAAGCCTGAACGTATGCAGGTGTATCGTGATTTATTTTTTAATAATATCGAAAGCTTTTTATCCAGTAATTTCCCGGTTTTGCATAGTTTATTTACACAGGAAACTTGGCAGCAATTGGTACAGGATTTTTTCGAACATCACCCTTGTACTACGCCCTACTTTGCCGAAATCCCTGAAGAATTTTTACTGTATGTTCAAAATGAACGCACCGCGAGCGAAACAGATTTTCCATTTCTTCTAGAATTAGCTCATTATGAGTGGGTAGAGATGGCTTTATCGGTTTCTACTAATAATTTACCACCCGCTAAGCCAAGCGCATCGCCTTTGCAGCTCGATGATAAAATCAGCCTTTCAGCATTGGCATGGCCTTTAGCCTATCAATTTCCTGTGCATAAAATATCGCCAGAGTACTTGCCTTTTCAAGCGCCCGAAGATGCCAGTTATCTTGTGGTTTATCGCAACCAAGAAGATGAGGTCAATTTTATAGAGCTTGCCGCTATGAGTTTTCAATTATTACAAGCATTACAAGAAAAAAATCCCATCAGCGTTAGTGATTATTTAAGCCATGTTTTAGCTGACAATAACTCTGAAGCTTTACAGGCAATGGCGCTGGATGCTTTGCAGAAGTTTGTCGATAAGCAGATTATTTTACTGCATTAATATTTGTGCTTTAATAGGCACTTATTTAATTAGGAGTCGCCTGACATGTCAACGCCTGCAAAGCAATTATCACTAACTGCGCAAGAATTTTTAACTTGGGAAGAGTCTCAAAAAGAGAAGCACGAATTTCTGCAGGGCGAAACCTTTGCCATGGGCGGCGCTAGACGTGAGCATGTTGTCGTCACGGGTAATGCATTTGCCGCTTTAAAACAGCAACTACGCAACACCCCCTGTTATGCTTATATGTCTGATATGAAGCTGCAAGTTGAACAACTTAACGCTTACTATTACCCTGATGTGATGGTTTCTTGTAGCAAATCAGACCAACAAGCCGAGCAATTTTTAACACAGCCGCATTTAATTATTGAAGTCTTATCTGATTCTACTGAAGCCTACGACCGCGGCGATAAGTTTGCCGCATATCGTCAAATTGATAGTTTAAAAGAGTATGTCTTAATTGATATTAAGCATAAGCGTGTTGAATGTTTTAAGCGTACTGAAAATAATGATTGGTTACTGCATGATTACAGTAATGAAGAGAGCTGTACCTTTTCTAGTTTAGAACTAAGTATTCCTTTAGATGAGATTTTTGAAGATATAACCTAGCTATATCGCCATCTCTCCTGCAATCGCAAGTGCTTCTAATTCTTGTAGTGCCGGCATATCCTCTAAAGAAGCTAAATTAAAATAATCTAAAAATTCTTTAGTGGTGACATATAAAGCAGGCCTACCGGGCACTTCTTTATGCCCTGCCACTTTAACCCACTCTCTATCTAATAAAGTTTCTATCATATAAGTGGAAACGCTCACACCACGAATTTCTTCTATATCACCGCGTGTCACGGGTTGTTGGTACGCAATAATCGCAATCGTTTCTAACAAAGCACGAGAGTATTTAGGGGGCTTTTGAGTAAATAAACGCGCCACCCACGTCGCCTGCTCGGCTTTAACCTGAAAGCGCCAGCCACTTGCCACTTGATGCAATTCAATAGCCGAGGCTTGGTAATCAATCGCAATCTCATCAACCACTGCGTGTATCGCTTGCTTAGAAGGCATTTCCAATTCAGGAAAAACAGCTTGTAGCTGCTGCAATGTCATCGGGCTATCACTGGCAAACAATAACGCTTCAATAATTTTCTTTAATTCCGTATCGACAGGGATATTTTCACTCACACCAACATCTCTTTTCTCATCGCTTTTGCACAAATACTCAGCTCAGCAAAAGGCTCGGTTTGGGTTATTTCTATCATCTCAGCTTTGCTTAGCTCCAAAATAGCTAAGAAGCTAACCACAACGCCCGCTCGACCTTCTTCAGAACTAAATAAGCCACCAAACAAAACCCGTGATTGCTTCTGTAGGATCATCATAATTTGGCTCATTCTGTCTTTTACCGATAATGGCTCTTTGGTAATGACATGATGGCTGAGTTGATTCGCACGCTTTAAAACACCCTGTAAAGCGAGCACCAACTCTTTAAAATCCACTTCAGCTTTCGGGCGATGTACTTTAACTGTCGAGGTATCGATACTGGCAGGAAAAACATCTCGCTGCATTCGCGGCAATTCATCTAATGCTTCAGAGGCATGCTTTATGCGTTCATATTCTTGTAAGCGACGGATAAGCACTGCACGCGGGTCATCTTCATCGCCTTCTATTTGTTGCGCTTTTCTCGGTAATAAAAGACGTGATTTTATTTCAGCCAGCAACGCGGCCATCAATAAGTATTCCGCGGCTAGCTCTAATTTAAGCTCATTCAGTAAGGAGATATACTCCATATATTGCTGGGTAATCTTCAAAATAGGAATATTAAGAATATCTAAATTTTGCTTTCTTATCAGGTACAACAATAAATCCAGCGGCCCTTCAAAGGTATCTAAAACAATATCTAAGGCTTCGGGAGGAATATACAGGTCTTTAGGTAACTCTTCATAAGGCTTGCCATCAACGATAGCACGAAAAGGAACCGCTTCTTGTACCGGCACGCTTTCCTTCATTGCGGGGCTGACTCTATAATCCTGCTATTGAAAAATAGAAGGCTTTAACGTAGCCAATGGGGGCACCTAAAATATCACCTAATACATCGGTCATCATCAAAGCAATCAGAATAAAAAAACCGTAACGCTCAATATATTGATAATAACTATCCCATTGCACAGGCAATAGCCAAGATACAATACGACTACCATCTAACGGTGGGATCGGTAACAAGTTCAATAAGCCAAGTACAATATTAATCATAATACCGGCAATACCGACATAGATCATCGGCATTGAGTATTCGACCATATTAATAAAAAGTGCTAGTCGAATAAAGATTACCCAGCCCAATGCCATTAAAAAATTAGCTAAGGGTCCCGCAATAGCCACTAAGGCCATATCTCTTTTGGGGTTTCTTAAATTTCGACTAATGACCGGAACCGGTTTGGCCCAGCCAAAAACAAAGCCAGTCGTTGCTAGCATTAAACCGGGGACAAGAATTGTGCCCACAGGGTCAATATGTTTAATCGGGTTAAGCGTTAAACGCCCCAACATCCACGCGGTTTTATCGCCACAAAGTTTTGCCACCCAGCCATGCGCCACTTCATGCACGGTAATTGCAAAGATAACCGGAATAACCCAAACAACTATTTTCTGTACTAACGTTAAATCATCCATTGCTTAGCCTAACATCGGTGCTTCGCCTTTACCTTGGCGTATTAACTCTATTTTTCCATCAGCACAGGAAATAATCGTACTCGCTGCGCAAGTAATAATGCCTGCATCAATAATCAAATCTAATTCATGTTCCAGTAACTCTCTGATTTCATATGGATCACTCAAGGCATGTTCAGCCTCTGGCATAATCATCGTGGTACTTAAAAGCGGCTCACCTAATTCTTCTACTAAAGCCAAGGCAATATTATTATCAGGAATACGGATACCAATGGTTTTACGTTTAGCATGCATCATGCGCTTAGGCACTTCTTTAGTTGCATCGATAATAAACGTAAAGGCACCCGGGGTAAGGTTTTTAATTAAGCGATGTGTATCATTACTGACTTTGGTAAAGGTAGCGACTTGCGCAAGGTCTTTACAGATTAAGCTAAAGTTATGCTTGTCATCCAAGTGTCTAATGCGCTTGATTTTATCCAACGCCGTTTTATCACCAATCTGGCACGCTAAGGCATAAGCAGAATCCGTTGGGTAAACAATCACCCCGCCTTTACGCAAAATATCAGCGGCTTGCTTAATAAGTCGCTGCTGAGGGTTTTCTGGGTGAATTTCAAAGAATTGAGACATAGACCTTAGCCTTTATTTTAAATTGATTTTTGCGCTTTTAATGCCATGCGTTCGGCTGTTGTTTTTGCTACTTTGTTACGTAAATAAACGGGCATCGCTTGCTCAACTGAGACCGTTTCATTACGCTTAACGCCAACAGCACCTAACAAGGCAATTTCTGCCGAACGAGGCAAGTAATCAGCATCACTGCCTAATATTTGCGATCCTAGTTTTTCTGCTAATACGGATTCATATTGCGCCCAGCCAGAACCGATGCCATAACCACTTAAAGATAAAGCATCAACATCAGTTGCAGGCTGAACTTTTTCTTCACCCACAAGCGCTGCATAGCCCTCAGTATCACGCTGATAAACAGCCCAGTAGATTTCACTCATGCGCGCATCTACCGCTGTAAAAATCGTATCATAAGCTGTTTTTTGCAAACAAGCTTGGCTAATCGCAGCCAAAGTCGATATAGGAACAACCGGCAAATCTGCACCATAAGCGATACCTTGCATCACGCCAGTTGCTACCCGCACCCCAGTAAATGAACCCGGACCACGGCCAAAAGCAATCGCATCTAGCTGTTGTGGTTTTAGCGAGGCTTCAGCCATCAAGCTATCAATCATTGGCAGTAGCAACTTAGCGTGCATTCGCGGGGCAATTTCAAAACGCTCTTGAATCTCACCCTCTATATAGAGAGCGGCTGAACAGGCTTCAGTTGCCGTATCGAGTGCTAGAATTTTCATAGTAAGAAGTGCCGCGGTCAAACAGAAGAGCGAGAAAACTCCCGCTCAAAGAAATGAATTATTGCTTAAAGTAATTTAAGAAACTGCTTCTAACGCAGCCTCATAATTAGGTTCATGCGTTACTTCTGTTACTAATTCTGTGTAGATCACTTTATCTTTTTCATCAATAATAACAACAGCGCGCGCAGTTAAGCCTTTTAGCATGCTATCCATAATTTGCACACCGTAATCTTCAGCGAAACTAGAGCGAAAAGTTGAAACAGGAACAACATGTTTTAAGCCTTCTGCCTCGCAAAAACGGCTTTGTGCAAAAGGTAAGTCGGCAGAAACCATTAAGATCACTGCATTATCAAAACGCTCTACCTTTTCATTAAAGGTTCTAGCAGATGCCGCGCAAACGGGCGTATCTAAGCTAGGTACAATATTCAGGATTTTCTTTTTCCCTGCATAAGTACTTAAGTTCACATCATTTAAGCGTCCATCGACTAAGCTAAAGTCTGGCGCTTGTGCGCCAACTGCGGGCAACTCGCCATTAGTGTTAATAATAAGCTCATCACTGCCTGGTTTAAACGTAAGTTCTGCCATGTTCCTATCCTTTTCTTAAAGTGTCGCGACTATTTTTTTTCTGCTTTAAATCTTTTTTCTTTTTTCTATGATGCTCAAGTAAACGTTTTTTCTTATGTAACTGCCGACCACTGAGTTTATTTTTGACTTCTTTATACGGATTTTCAGCCGATTTAAAGACTATACGCACCGGTGTTCCATCTAAGCCCAGTTTAGTCCGATAATAATTCATCAAATAGCGTTCATACGCCGCAGGTAATAATTCCGTCTGATTACCATGAACAACAATCACAGGTGGATTTCTTCCGCCTTGATGCGCATGTTTTAACTTAATCCGACGCGTATTCACCATCGGTGGCTGATGACCAGCAACCGCATCTTTCAAAATTCGTGTTAGTACTGAGGTGGACATATCCACCATCGCCGCTTCATAAAGCTTATGTACAACATCAAATAATTTACCCACACCACTGCCATGTAACGCAGAGATAGGATGTTTTTCAGCGTAATCTAAAAAGGGTAATTTGACTTCTGTTTGGCGTTTAATAAGTTCACGCTGATCAAAATCTAATCCATCCCATTTATTAAATCCAATAATTAAAGCACGTCCCGCTTCAATCACCATGCCTAATAAATGTGCATCTTGATCGGTAATCCCTTCACTCGCATCAATTAAATAAATAACCACATTCGCTTGTTCTACCGATTGTAGTGCTTTAATAATACTAAATTTTTCGACCAACAAAGTAACTTTTGCACGGCGACGCATTCCTGCCGTGTCTATTAAAGTATAGCGTTTCCCATTACGCTCAAAAGGAATATAAACACTGTCTCGCGTGGTTCCGGCTTCATCAAAAACCACCACTCGCTCTTCACCTAAGAGGCGATTAACTAAGGTGGACTTACCTACATTAGGACGGCCAACCACAGCAATAGAGACGCCTTTATAACGCTCCTCTTCATCAGCATCTAAAACTTCATCCTCTGCCGGCAAGTCTTCACTAACGCGTAATAATAATTCATTAACACCGCGTCCATGTGTTGCGGCAATAGAAACTGGATTGCCCATACCTAAGCTATGGAAATCAGCGACAGCAAGCTCAGCATTAATACCGTCAATTTTATTAGTGACTAAAATAACAGGCTTACTTAAACGCCTTAACATAGTAGAGATAGCTTGATCTGCGCTATTTAAGCCCTGCCTTGCATCCACAAGAAACAGCACCACATCCGCTTCGTCTAAAGCAAGTTCTACTTGGCGTTTTGCAACCGAATCGATGCCATCAACATCATCAGTAATACCGCCGGTATCAACTAATAAATACGCACGTTCCCCACGTTTTACACGGCCATATTTTCTATCGCGCGTTAGCCCTGGATAGTCAGCAACCAAAGCATCTCGCGTACGCGTTAGATAATTAAAAAGGGTTGATTTCCCAACATTAGGACGACCAACTAAAGCGATAACGGGTAATGACATACAAATTCCGAAAAATTAAAACAATTAGCTACATACCTTTGTATGTAACTTAAAACAATAAAGCCCTAACTGCGGCTAAAGTACCATCACTGGCATAAACATACACCACATCATCAACAACAACAGGGGCTGCAACAATAGGTTCATTAGTAATTTCTATACGCCCTAATAAGCGTCCATCATCTTTGGATAACCAATGTAAATATCCTTCATAGTCACCAACGACAACATAATCACCATAAATAGCAGGCATTGATAAACCACGCTGATGTAAATCCGCTTGTTTCCAATAAGATCGCCCATTATCTTGGTCTAATTGCCAAATATCACTCACCGAGTCCGTTGCATATAAATAAACACCGTCATCAGCAGCAAGTCCATGGTCAGAAGAAATATCTTCATTACGCCATAAAATCCCGCCATCGATGGTGGTAACGGCGGCAATCCCACTTTTATAGGTGCTAATAAACACGGTATTATTTTTCAATAAGGGCGTGCCATTAATATCCGTTAGCCTTTCGATTTCAGAGCGGCCTCGGGGAATTGCAATACTGGTTTCCCATAAGTGCCCGCCATCTTTTACATTCAGTGCGGTTAATTTTCCATTCGCCGAACCAATAATTAGGGTGTCATCATCAGCAACCGCCGCTCCATCACCACGAATACTGAGTGCGGGGGTTGTATTTTTGACATGCCATACCGGCTTTCCATCCGCTTTATTAAGCGCGATTTCCCTACCATCGGTGGCACGCAGCAATAACAGATCATCGACAATAACTGGTAAAGCTAAGACCTCACTGGAGACAGTTTGCTTCCAAACTGCTTCTCCATTTTCCACATTTAAAGCCAATACTTGCGCTTTACTGGTAGCAACAAATAATAAATCATCTGCAATCACAGGGCCAACAGAAATAGGCAGCTCTGTTTCTACTTCCCAAAGTGTTTCACCATCACTAAGTCGTCTGGCTAAAATTAGCCCGTCACGATCTGCAATAATAATTTTATCATCAACAATGGCAGGAACTAAATTAACGGCTTGCTCATCCAGTCCATCACCATCCGATTCATCCCATAGAATTTCAAACTTTAACTCTGCCTTATATTCTGTTAATTCTGCGGGTGGCTCTGAATTATCGGAATCACTAAATAACCCGCCCACTGCATCGCCTATAGGCTTTAATGTGGCACAAGCAGATAAATTAAGCAAAAAGCATATCGCTAAAATTCTACGCATGAAGGAAACCATGATTTTCTTAACCTTTGCTGCTATCAGCCGCAGTTAAATCATCTAATTTAAACTGCAATAACGGTGAGCTTTTACCTGATTTTAATGCCGACTGGTAAGCGGTTCTTGCTTCCCCAATACGTGACATAGCAACATATAAATCACCTTTTAACTCGTCATAAATGCCTTCAAAACCACCTAATTTAGCTTGATCCACATTCGCAATTACTTGTAAGCCTTGCTCATATTCAGTTTTAGCCATTAGAACACGTACTAATCGAGCTCTTGCGACATGCTTAACCTCGTCATCTGAGCTAGTATCAATGGCTTGTTGTAATAAGCTTTGTGCCGCAGCTAAATCATTTGCATCAACTTTAGCTTTTGCTTGAAACAATAAAGCATACGCACCATAAGCCGTACTTCCATACGTGCTAACTAATTTTTCTGCAATTTTATCAACTGAATCAGCTGTTTTTGATACATTCGCTTTTAATAGCTGCTCGTAAACAGTGGAAGCTTGCAGCATTTTATCTTTTTGATAACTTTGCCAAAAATTCCAACCACCCACAATAACAATCGCCGCAACAACGCCTGAAATAACGGAAGAGCCATTTGCTTTCCACCAATCTTTTAATGCTGCTACTTGTTCTTCTTCTGTTTCGTAAATTTCCACGTTGATACCTTTTTAGTCGTATTTTATGAATTTGTTGTTTGTAAAAAACTAATTAATTCTGCTACTGTGAGCGTTTTCTGCTCTGCATCAGAGCGTAAAAACTTCAAGCCAATCACCTTATTTTGTAACTCATCATCACCTAAAATTAACGCGTAATCAGCACCACTTTTATCGGCTTTTTTAAACTGGCTTTTAAAACTTCCCGCACCACAATGCATTTGTAAACGAAGTTGAGGCAGTGCGCTTCTTATTTCTTCTGCTAAAACAGCACCGGCTTTTTCTGCCGCATCACCAAATAACAGTAAATAAGCATCAACCGGCTTTTTTATACTTAAGTCGCTGCGCTCTTCTAATAATAAAACAAGACGTTCGATTCCCATAGCAAAACCAACCGCATGATTCGCTCTGCCACCCAATTGCTCAATCAAACCATCATAACGCCCACCAGCACAAACCGTTCCCTGGGCACCTAATGCCGTCGTGACCCATTCAAAAACCGTTTTACTGTAATAATCTAAACCACGAACCAGTCTTTGATTAACAACATAAGCAATATTCAATGCATCCAGTGTATCTGTCAGTGTTTTAAAATGCGCTGTGCTTTCTTCACCTAAAAAGTCCATTAAACTAGGTGCATTTTCAACCAGCTCTTTCATTGCGGGATTTTTAGTATCTAAAATACGCAATGGATTACTCGTTAAGCGTCTTTGGCTATCTTCATCTAACAATTCTGGTTGTTGATTAAAATATTCAACTAATTTTTCACGATACACTACACGCTCTTCAGACGTACCTAATGAATTAATTTGCAACTCTAACTGATCACTTAAACCCAGTTTTTGCCATAAACGATGACTTAATGCAATTAATTCCGCATCAATATCTGCACTGGCAATACCGTAAGTCTCCACACCTAATTGAGTAAATTGGCGATAACGCCCTTTTTGCGGGCGTTCGTGACGAAACATCTGGCCATAATACCAAAGTCGATGCGTTTGGTTATGTAATAAACCATGTTCTAAACCCGCTCTTAAACACCCTGCCGTTCCTTCAGGTCTTAGCGTTAAAGAATCATTGTTTCTATCATCAAAAGTGTACATTTCTTTTTCAACGATATCGGTGACTTCACCAATAGATCGCTTAAATAGCTCTGTTTTTTCGACTATGGGTAAGCGTATCTCTGAGTAGCCATAGGCACTCAAAACATCTCTTAAATTTTGTTCCACAAACTGCCATAACGGAGTTTGCTCAGGAAGTATATCGCGCATGCCACGAATAGCCTGAATATTCTTTGCCATTTTTTTAATTAACCGTGTTGTTATATTTTATTTTTTCAGCCGCTTCAGAAAAGGGGTAAGCTCTCGTTAGCTCTAATTGGTATTGCGCAACCATTTCATCATCGCCTAGCCCTGTTTCTATTTTTATAGCTAAAATTAAACCTTCCAGTGATTTTCCAGCTTGTGCAAAATAACGTTCGATAAAGCCACGTGCGGACATCATATCGGCTTTAGCATAACGAATTTTTGCCATTTCAAATAAAGCAGGCGCATAATTTGGATTATTTTTTAAAGCCTTATAAAAGTCTTTTTCCGCATCACGCTGCCTATTATGCTGTAAATCAACCATACCTAAATAGGTAAATGCCGTCCATTTTCTTTTATAAAAAGGGGTTTCAATAACGCGTTTAAACTCAGTTATTGCCTGTTCCTTTTCACCATTTTCATACAAAAAAACAGCATAGTCCGTTAGGATATTACTATCCTCTGGGGAGAGTTTAAGTGCCTTCAGGAAAAAAGTTCTTGCTTGTTCAGGGTGGTTTTTCTTCATCTGAATCAAAGCTAAAGTTTGGTACGTTATCGCATTTTTCTCATCCAATTTTAATGAGCGTTTTAAATTTTCTAATGCGTAACCATATTTTCCTAACTGATAATAAGCAATACCTAATGACGTTAAAGATTTTGCCCGCTCTGAAGCGGGCCTTATCTTAGTTGGCGCTTTTTCTTGTGCCGCGTAATTCGGTGCCTCCTCTTTTTGAAAAGAGGAACAGGCCGATAATAAACAAACAAGACTTAATAACATTAAGTGCTTTTTATTCATTAAGCAATACCCATCTTTTGTAAGCGCTCTAAGCGTCTACTTTTATCTTTTACTTTTCCGACTAATTGCCCACAAGCTGCATCGATATCTTCACCGCGTGTTTTGCGGATCGTCGTTACGATACCGGCGTTATGTACAACATCCCGAAAGCGCTCAATCGCGTGTCTCGATGAACATTTATAATCCGTATTAGGAAAAGGATTAAAGGGAATTAAATTCAATTTTGAAGGCACATCCTTCAATAACTTCACCAGCTTACGCGCATCAGCGACAGAATCATTAATACCATCAAGCATCACATACTCAAAAGTAATAAAACCTCTTGGTGAGTTTTCTATATATTTATTACAAGCAGCCATTAATTCTTTTAATGGATACTTTTGATTAATCGGCACTAAAATATCGCGCAATTCATCCGTTGGTGCATGTAATGAAACCGCCATACTCACATCGCAAGACTCTTGTAAGCGATACATTGCAGGCACAACACCTGATGTACTAATCGTTACGCGTCGTTTTGATAATCCAAAAGCATAATCTTCTGTCATTAAATTCATGGCAGCAACCACATTATCAAAATTTAATAACGGCTCACCCATGCCCATCATAACAACATTAGTGACTCGCCCTTCGTCACCCATACGGTAGTTAGCCGCAATCACTTGGCCAATAATTTCAGCCGTCGTTAAATTACGATTAAATCCTTGCTGTGCCGTAGAGCAAAAGGTACAAGCTAATGCACACCCGACTTGCGAAGAAACGCAAAGCGTTGCCCGGTTTTCTTCGGGTATATAAACCGCTTCTACTTTATTGCCACTGCCCATTTCTATTACCCATTTACGCGTACCATCACTGGCAACTTGTTCTAGGATAATTTCAGGCGCAACAATACAGCAATTCTCTTTTAAGTAAGCACGAAAAGACTTACTGATATTGCTCATATTATCAAAATCCCACTCACCCTCTTGATAAATCCATTTTATCAATTGGGTGGCACGAAAAGGCTTTTCGCCCCTTTCGGCAAGAAAAGCTTGTAGGCCTTTCCTGTCGAAATTGAGTAGGTTTATTTTTTCTTGATTAACGAGTGCGGTCACAAAGTTCTTCATTAGAGAAAAAGTAAGCGATTTCACGCGCTGCAGATTCAGCTGAATCTGAACCATGTGCTGCGTTTTCATCAATGCTAGTAGCGAAATCTGCACGGATAGTGCCTGCTGCTGCATCTGCTGGGTTAGTTGCGCCCATTAGATCACGGTTTTTTAAGATTGCGCCTTCGCCTTCTAAAACTTGAACCATTACTGGGCCAGATGTCATAAAAGAAACTAAAGCACCAAAGAAAGGACGCTCGCTATGTTCTGCGTAAAATCCTTCTGCTTTTTCTTTAGAAAGTTGCATCATTTTAGCTGCAACAACGCGTAAACCATTTTTTTCAAAACGACTATAAATCTCACCAATGTTATTAGCCGCAACTGCATCAGGTTTTACGATAGAAAAAGTACGTTCAACTGCCATTTTAAAACTCCAAAAATTATATAAATAAAACTAAAAAAACTGTTTTTAA
>Ga0209826_1001857_pt1 | contig 14334 bp, 12 predicted proteins | sample GOMGulsemesocosm_5_FD_184637 | JGI IMG/M metagenome (GOLD analysis project Ga0209826, IMG submission 184637) | Methane-oxidizing microbial communities from mesocosms in the Gulf of Mexico - GOM15C Gulf of Mexico (SPAdes) (version 2) | ecosystem: Environmental > Aquatic > Marine > Cold seeps... | reverse complement strand
TAATCCACACGGCCTCGCTTGGCTCAAGCTGCCACCACACGCTAAAGACCAGCGCGGAGACCAGCAATACCGCCGCCACAAAGTAGACCGACAGGCGGTCTGCCATCGCCACCAATGCTGGCTTATGTTGCTGGGCCTGATCGACCAGCTGTTCAACAGCCGACAGACGTGTCGCCGCGCCAACCGCCGTCAACTCAACGACTAGCACCGAGTCTGTATTGGTGCTGCCAGCAATGACCGTATCGCCGGTCTTTTTTAATACCGCATCCGGCTCGCCGGTCATTAAGGTTTCTACCACCCCACTGCAACCGCTCAACACCAGGCCATCACCTGGCAAGGTACTACCCGCCGCAACGCGGATCACATCCCCGCACAGCAATGCTTTAACCGGCACGCCGTCCCACTCATAACCCGACATCATATCGGCGCTGACGCTACCCTCTGAATCAGCTTGCCTTGCGCCGCGCTTCTCGGCCGTTACCGGCAAGAGCTGCGCCATGCGACCGCTCTCAATACCGTTGCGGTGGCGCGCCCGCATCTCTAAATAACGTCCCCACAGGAGGAAAAAGGTAAACATGGAAACCGAGTCGAAATAGACCTCACCACCACCAAAAACCGTGGCCCAGCTACTGGCGCCATAAGCGCCGCCTATGGCCAAAGCAACGGGCACATCCATGGTGAGGCTGCGGCTCAGCAGAGCGCGTTTGGCATTGGCAAAGAAAGGCGCTGCACTGTAAAAAACCACCGGTGTGGTGATCAGCCAACTGAGCCAGCGCAGAAAACTTTGCCAACTGGCATCGGCGCCAGTGTAAAGCGCCACCGCCACCATGCCCACCTGCATCATGCCAAAGCCGGCGATGGCCAAACGCATCAACGCCTGACGGTTTTCTTTCTCTCGCAGAGCCTGCTGGCGGTCCTCCGTGGCCGGCATAGGTTGATAACCAATATCGCCGATGGCCGCCATTAATTCACTCAAGCGACAGACGTCGCTCTGCCACTGCACCCAACAGCGATGAGTCGAGGCATTGACCCGAACCTCACTAACACCTTCGATAGATTGAAGGTGTTGCTCAATCAGCCAGACACAAGCCGCACATGAAATACCTTCAATGAGCAGCTGCGCCGAGCGCTGGCCATCCTTTTTCGACTGCACAAATTCCGCCTGAACATCCTCAAGATCAAAGGCCTCAAAGCGTTGGCGACTGCTAGCGGATGCTGGATTCACATCTGGGCGCAGGCTACTTTGTGCGCGAAAGCGGTAAAAACCTTCAAGCCCACCCGCCACAATCGACTCAGCCACCGCCTGACAACCTGGGCAGCAAAAGTGCTGGGTGCGCTCATCAATCAGCAGCTCAAAGCCGCTGTTCCGTGGCACATTTAAACCACAGTGGTAACAGTCGGTCATAGACGAGAGTACTGCTGCAGAGGAAATATCATGCGTCGATTACTGATGCTGTGCGGCCGCTTTGGCTGCTGTGACCTCAACCGGCTCAACACCAGGCGGAAGGTCAATTGTGTGTGATGGGCTCGGCTCGTTGAACACCAAACGCGAGCCTAATGCGAGATTCAACTCACCATTGAGACGCCAAGCAGCTACACCCGGCTGCCCATCAAGGGTGTCGATGGCTGCGGCACTTAAGCGCACGTACCAACGGTTTTCCAAACGTTTTTCCAGCTCGCCCATATAGCGCCCTGGCGCCACCTCTTTCAGTAATAGGGTAAGATCCTCAGCGGATTCAACAGGGTGACTCAGCTCCAATGTCAATTGCGCTGGCAATGCCGCCAGTGAGCGCAAGTCCAACACCACATCACCTACCTGCAGATCAATCTCTAGCTGGCCGTCCAACTCTAACGCCTTGGCTGTTTCATCCAAGCTAAAGTGCTGATTGATGGTCCTCCCTTCTTTGTAATAGTCATCCATCACCACATCGTCCTGGTGACTGAATGCAATATAAACAAAATTCATTGAGGCAATCACCACCACAATCAGCGGGGTCAACACAAACCAAGCCCAAGTCTGCTTATACCAGGGGCCAGTGTCTCGATCGGCAATATGGGTCATAAATATCCTCTGCAACTCGTTTGTGGGACCGCACTGTCTCGATGATTAAGATCAGCGCTTACCTATCATATTAATGTTTTATTTAAACTATTTTTTCGCTGGGCCAATAAACGTGGTCATTTGGCTGGCCATAACATCACTGTCATCATTACTGGTGACAATGATGTTTATTTTCATTTTGGTTTTTTTCAGCTGTTCTTTAGGCACCGCAATACGAATTGGAAAGGTAAATACCTCACCCTCTTCCAACTCCATGGCTCGATAGCCTCCAACCTTAAAATCGAGGTCACCTTCAACGGCGATGTTATAGGTATGAGCAAGGCGATCCATGTTGTTAATCTTCACCGTATAAACATTCTGTACCTGCCCACCACTGACTCGATACATGCGCACACCTCGGTCACGAATAACATCCACTGATAGGGGTTCACGCACAGCCACCTTGTAGCCAAACGCTGCGACCATAAGTATCAATATCAGCGCATAACCAAATAAACGCGGGCGAATAAAGTGGGTTGTACCGCTCTGTAGTGCATCTTCGGAGGTAAAGCGAATCAATCCAGGCTCATAATCCATCTTTTCCATGACTTGATTACAGGCGTCAACGCACAAACCACAGTTAATGCATTCGTATTGCAAGCCATCACGGATATCGATGTCCACTGGGCAGACCTGCACACACCAAGAGCAGTCGATGCAATCTCCCTTGCCCTCAGCTTTATAATCATTCCCTGTCTTGCGTGCCCCCCGCGACTCACCACGCGCAGCATCGTAATGTACCGCCAAGGTATCTTCGTCATACATCACCGATTGAAAGCGCGCATAGGGACACATGTACTTACACACTTGCTCGCGCAACCAACCGGCGTTCAGGTAGGTCATGCCCATAAAGAAGAACGTCCAAAATGCGGCAACCGATGAAACATCAAAGGTAACAAAACCCGCATGACCAACCCTTGGCCAGAAGCCCAATAGCAGTTCTCCTATGGGCGTAAAGTAGCCAACAAAAGTGATGCCGGTAATAAATGAAATCGACAACCAGAGTGTATGTTTACTGCCTTTACGCAATACTTTTTCTGTGCTCCAGCCCTGCTTATCGAGTTTGATCATTTTATTGCGATCACCCTCACAAAAATGCTCGGCCCAAATAAACATCAGCGTCCAAACGGTTTGCGGGCAGGTAAAACCACACCATACACGCCCCACCAGCACGGTGACCGTAAACAGCGCAAAGGCCGCAATAATTAACAACCAAGCGAGGAACATGCCGTCCTGCGGCCAGAAGGTCATCCAAAGAATATGAAACTGGCGTTCGGGGAGATCAAACAAGATGGCGGGACGACTGTCGATTGTCAGCCAAGGCATCAATAAAAAACCAATAATGAGCGGCAATCCAGTATAGCGGCGCACGCTCTGAAAAAAACCAGATACCTTACGTGTGTACACCCTCCCAGTAGACTCATAGAGGTTGGTATAACGCACCTCTTTCACTTCGTCGTGTATTTCAACGGCTGGAATCTTCTCACTCATGGAGTACACCCTTAACGGCTATAAAATTCTAAAAAGTCTGCGTTGCCCCAAGCAACCACTCGCGTCTCATTACTCAGCTAGAGAAGTAATGCTTTACGATGAACACACCATCACACTTGTCGCCATTGTTGATTATCCGCTTTTTGATTAGCCCTAAAACCAGCGCTTAAAAGTCGCTTTCAGAAATAATTAAAAAGTAGACACGCCTACCCACAAAAAATTGCATATTAACAATCTATAAATACAACAAAGCCCCGCGGGCGGGGCTTTGTCTAAGCGTTAGCTTGGGTCGCAGCTGGACAGTTCACGACCTAACCTAAACAGCCCGATCACTCAACCTCCGCATCCTGTGACAAGCCATACACATAGCCAGACAGTAGATGAATCTTCGCTTCACTTAACATATCTTTTTGAGCTGGCATGATACCGGCGCGGCCGTAACGAACTGAGTGACGAATTTCCTTCGCCAAGGTTTCATCATTGCCCGTTCCATACAACCAGATATCATCGGTTAGGTTCGGCGCGCCCATCGACTGCTTACCCTTACCGTCAGCACCGTGACAAGCGGCACAGGTCTGGAATACGTCCCGACCTAATACGGCCTTACCTGTATCGTGGTTTTTTCCCCCTAGACTCAACACGTATTCAGTCACGTTAACTACCGCTTCCTCACCCAATGCGTCACCCCAAGCAGCCATACCGCTGGCCGTACGGCCGTGGGTAATGGTCTGTTTGATCTGTTCTGCGCTGCCGCCGTACAACCAATCCGTATCGGTCAGATTCGGGAAGCCATAGTTACCGCCGCCGTCAGCGCCGTGGCAAACCGCGCAGTTGTTCGCAAACAAACGCAGGCCCATCTTCTGAGCACCAGCGTCTTGCGCCAACTCTTCCACGGTCATCGCCGAGTACTTGGCAAAGACTTCACCGTAGCGTTCATTGGCTTTTTCCTGCTCACGCTCCAACTGGTTAACAGACGTCCAGCCAATAATACCCTTCCAGCTGCCCATTCCTGGGTAGACGATCAGGTAGCCTACCGCGAATATAAAGGTCGCGATAAACAGCTGGAACCACCACTTGGGCAGCGGGTTATCGTATTCTTCAATACCGTCGTAAACGTGACCGGTGGTTTTATCTTCCGGATCAGCATCATCATCAATGGCGACCTTGCGGTTTGCCATTAAAATCCAGAACAAAAGGATCAAATTGACACTGGTCAATATGATGATCCACGAACTCCAAAAAGTACTCATAATCAATCCTGCCTTTTCTCGTCATCCCCAACAGGCTTTGGGGTGCGTTCTTGTGCGTCGATGTCATCGGCAAATGGGGCATTCGCCGCATCTTCAAATTGCTTTTTGCGGCTGGGGCCAAAGGCCCACCAACATACACCTGCAAAAGCGATCATCACCAATACGGTCGAAAAACCACGTAAGTCATTAATATCCATGATCGACACTCGGCTTTAATTAGCGTTTTTGCTGCAGTAAAAGACCCAGCTGCTGCAAATAAGCAACCAGCGCATCCATCTCATTGACGCCTTTTACAGCATCCGCAGCACCGGCAATGTCTGCATCGGTGTAAGGCACACCAACAGAGCGCAGTGCAGCCATTTTCTTACCGGTATTTTCACCGTCAAGAAGGTTATCGAATAACCAAGGGAAGGCAGGCATATTCGATTCTGGCACCACATTGCGCGGGTTGTATAAGTGCGCTTTGTGCCACGCATCAGAGTAACGACCGCCAACACGAGCCAAATCAGGGCCAGTACGCTTTGAGCCCCACAGGAACGGGTGATCGTAAACAGACTCACCGGCTACCGAGTAGTGACCGTAGCGCTCAACTTCTGCACGCAGAGGGCGAACCATCTGAGTGTGGCAGACGTGACAACCTTCGCGGATGTAAATATCACGGCCTTCAAGCTGCACAGCATTCCAAGGTTCCATGCCTTCTAATGGCTCAGTGGTACTCTTAAGAAAAAACTGCGGTACGATTTCCACTAGGCCACCGAAGCTGATCGCCACAACAACCAGTACAGCCATCAGGCCAATATTCTTTTCTACAATGTCATGATTCTTCACTGTCGCGACTCCTTAAGCGGCTTGCGGCTGTGCGTTGTCGGCTTCTTCATTAGAAGCCGCAACGGTGCGATAAGTGTTGTACGCCATCAGCAGCATACCGGTGAGGAACATAGCGCCGCCCAGTACACGTACAAAGTAACCTGGGTAACTGGCTTCAACCGACTCTACAAAGCTATAGGTCAAGGTGCCGTCGGCGTTAAACGCACGCCACATCAAACCCTGCATAATGCCGTTAACCCACATGGCAGCGATGTACAAAACTGTACCCACAGTGGCCAACCAGAAGTGCGCATTGATCAAACCAGTACTCCACATTTCCTTGCGGTTGGTCAGCACTGGCAGCAGGTGATAAACAGCACCAATGGAGATCATGGCAACCCAACCCAGTGCGCCTGAGTGCACGTGGCCAACGGTCCAGTCGGTGTTGTGAGACAGTGCGTTGACCGTCTTAATCGCCATCATCGGGCCTTCAAAGGTCGACATGCCGTAGAAAGACAAAGAAACCACCAAGAAGCGCAAAGTCGGATCGGTGCGCAGCTTATGCCAAGCGCCAGACAGCGTCATAATACCGTTGATCATGCCGCCCCAAGATGGAGCCAGCAGAATCAAAGACATCACCATACCCAAGCTCTGCGCCCAGTCAGGCAGTGCTGAGTAGTGCAAGTGATGAGAGCCAGCCCAGATGTAGAGGGAGATCAGTGCCCAGAAGTGTACGATCGACAGCTGATAAGAGTAAACCGGACGTCCGGCCTGCTTAGGCACGAAGTAGTACATCATGCCCAAGAAACCTGCCGTCAAGAAGAAGCCTACGGCGTTATGGCCATACCACCACTGCACCATGGCATCCATCGCACCGGAGTAAGCCGAGTAAGACTTGGTCAGGGTTACCGGAACAGCCATGCTGTTAACAACGTGCAACAGCGCAACGGTAATTATAAAGGCGCCAAAGAACCAGTTGGCCACATAGATGTGCGGCGTTTTACGCTTGACCACGGTTCCGAAGAACACCGCCGCGTAAGACAGCCACACCAGAGTCAGCAGAATATCGATTGGCCATTCCAGCTCGGCGTATTCTTTCGCAGAGGTATAACCCAAAGGTAAAGTAATCGCCGCTAGAGCAATAACCAACTGCCAGCCCCAAAACGTAAAGGGAATTAACCAGCCGCCCCAGAGCTTCGCCTGACAGGTCCGCTGCACAACATAGAACGAGGTGGCCATCAAAGCACAGCCACCAAACGCGAAAATGACCGTATTAGTATGCAGTGGGCGCAGACGACCAAAGTGTGTATACGGCTGAAAAAGATCATTCAACTCTGGCCACACCAGCTGGGAGGCGATTAGCACACCAACAGACATTCCGACCACGCCCCAAACGACGGTCATAATGGCAAATTGGCGTACTATGTTGTAGTTATATGCAGGCTGCTCTCCAGCCGCTGCCAAATTACTACTCATAGTGACTTTCCTAATTAATTTTAAAATATTCGAAAGTAGGTAACGCTTACAGGATTTCTGCTGTCCTATCTCTGCTGGCTTGCAGTGCGCAATGATCGCTGCGCGGATTGTGTCCTAAGCGAGTGTATTAACGCTTGATACGGATCAAACATTCGTCACGACGCATGCACAAACAGCCTCAGCACTGGCCTATTGAGAAACAAACCGCCTCTCAAAAGTGCCAACACTGAAGCTGGTATACGGGTGTTAGGTCGAGGCCAAGCCTGCGATTTAACCTGTTAAGCCAGTAGCGGCCTGCACAAAGTGTAGGCCATAGGACATGCTTTGCTGCGGTTGCGAATAAGCCTATTAATTCACTCTAAAGTGTCATAACACGCTTATTTCTCACACTTTTCTCGCACTCACAGCAAGTGAGCGCCCCCCTTAGGTTGGCGCTCGGCAGATTACAGCAGGTCGCGACCTTTGCTAGCGGCAATCTTCATACGCAGAGCGTTCAATTTAATGAAGCCCTCTGCGTCTTTCTGATCGTAAGCACCGGCATCGTCTTCAAAGGTGGCGATTCGCTCGTCGAACAAGCTATCTTCTGAGCGACGGCCTACGGCTGTCACAGAACCCTTATAAAGTTTTATACGCACGTCGCCATTGACGTCCTTTTGGGACTCATCAATCGCGGCCTGCAGCATTTTGCGCTCTGGCGTCCACCAAAAACCGTTGTAGACCAACTTAGCGTACTTTGGCATTAACTCATCTTTCAGGTGAGCCGCTTCACGGTCCAGCGTCAGTGATTCAATGGCGCGGTGAGCGCGCATCATCACGGTACCGGCTGGTGTCTCGTAACAACCGCGGGACTTCATGCCGACGAAGCGGTTCTCAACGATATCTAGACGACCAACACCGTTGGCGCCGGCTACCTTGTTGAGGTATTCCATCACGGTGGCTGGGCTCATGGCCTTGCCATCGATCGCAACTATGTCGCCCTTCTCGTAGGTCAGTTCCAGGTAAGTCGGCTTATCTGGCGCCTCTTCTGGAGAAACGGTCCACAACCACATTTCTGGGTCGTTGGCTTCCCACCAAGGATCTTCCAGGTTGCCGCCCTCGTATGAGATGTGCAGCAGGTTGGCGTCCATAGAGTAAGGCGAGCGCTTTTTATCTTTGGCGCGATCAACGGGAATACCGCGCTCATCACAATAGGCCATCAGGCTTTCACGGGACGTCAGGTCCCACTCACGCCAAGGTGCAATCACCTGAATGCCCGGCATCAGTGCGTAAGCACCCAGCTCGAAGCGAACCTGATCGTTACCCTTGCCGGTTGCACCGTGGGAGATGGCGTCAGCGCCTGTCTCTTTGGCGATCTCGATCAAGCGCTTAGAAATCAGCGGGCGAGCGATGGAAGTACCCAGCAGGTACTCGCCTTCGTAGATGGCATTGGCGCGGAACATCGGGAATACGAAATCGCGGGCAAACTCTTCGCGCATGTCGTCAATGTAAATTTCTTTAATGCCCATGGCCTTAGCCTTGGCACGCGCAGGCTCAATCTCTTCGCCCTGACCCAGGTCAGCGGTAAAGGTAACAACTTCACAGTTGTAGGTTTCTTGTAGCCATTTAACGATTACTGTCGTGTCCAGACCACCTGAGTAGGCCAGTACAACTTTCTTCACGGATGACATAAGCATCTCCACGTAACCAGAGTCTTGTTCGCCTTAGTGTCAAAACGACACTAAAACACATGAAATTTTGGGCGCGAATTGTAGCCCGTCTACGAGTTAAAACCTAGAAAAATTAGGGACTTTAATTGCGTCAGTCTATGAAATGTTTGAGTACTTGCAGGCAACGACCGACGAACGGCCGCAATTGAAACCGAAGAAAAGGCATCGACAGACTGAGCTTAGCAGACACATCCTGGGACGACGCCAGAAACCTAAGGGTTGGCTGCCAGTGTTGGCAGCTTATCGTTTCTCGGTGGGATACTCGGGCCGCCCTCCTTCTCCAAACGAATGGTCACACGTCGGTTCTGTGCCCGGCCCTTGCGGGTACGATTGGTCGTCACAGGGTAGCGTTCACCGTGCCAGCGGGTAGCCACCTGATCGGAAGGTATACCTTGATCGGTTAAAAACTTGGTGACTCGTTCAGCTCGCAACTTCGACAGGTCAAGGTTTTCACCACGACCGCCGACACCGTCGGTGTGGCCATCAATAAAGAATGACGTTACGCTGGGGTCGGCCGCAACATAGGTGATGATGTGCTGCAACTTAAGCATTTCACTGGGTTTGAGTTCTTCGCGCCCGGAGGGAAAGTAGATCGCCGTACGGGCAATCTGCTCAAAATTAACCGGCAATAGCGTGGCTAAGCAATCGAGGTACTGCCGGTAAGCCGCCTGAAAACTGACCGTGCTCAAGGATACCCGCAGTGATTCCTCGTCCCCGTACCAAGGTTTGCGGGTGATGGTAATTTCCTGCCCCTGCGAAAGCTCCGCCAGCATGCGCATGGATTGGCGTGAACCAACCAATACCGGCTGCTTGCCTTGCGCCACATCAACCCAACCTAGATTGTCCCTTTGACCATAGGGCTTCCACACCGGGGCCGTTGCCTCCAGTGAAGCTTTACCTGTTCTCATGCGTGCGGTTTTCGAATTCAAATAGAAGCTTGAGGCTTCACCTGCTAAACGCTCAAACACCGCCTGACCAAAATATGGAATGTCTTGGGTCATGCGACACTCAAAGATTGAGCCATCAACCGCCCAGGACGATTCATCCATCGGCGATTGAAAATTAATCGCTGCGGCTGACAAAGACAGCAGACTGGCACTCAGGAGCGCCGCCATCACCCCCAACTTGCTCCACACCCAGCTCAACCTATTCATGACCCATACCCCACTACAGCCTTCACCCAATACACGCCCAAGCCATGAGCGTGACACTATAAGTCCGTTATCGGCCCCCGCTGCTCATCCTTTAACCAGCGGAGTAAACAATGCCCAAGACTAGCGCTCTATACTGTTCGCAGAGGGCTCTGTAATTTAAGGCCAATTTTCGGTAGGATGCGCCTCATTTAAGGGCTCAGACAAAGCCTCAGTGAACATCATCAAAATATCTAAGGGTTGCACGCAGCGCATCCCCTACTGTTCAGCAGGAAAGACTCATGACACAACGCCTCACCATTACCCGCCCCGACGACTGGCACCTACACCTGCGTGACGGCGACGCCCTCAGCAGCACCGTACCAGATGCCGCCGCGACCTTTGCCCGCGCGATCATCATGCCAAACCTGGTTCCGCCGGTGATGAACGCCGAACAGGCGCTGAGCTACAAAGCCCGCATCCTTGAGCAGCGCCCGGCCGGCAGCCAATTTGAGCCTCTTATGGTGCTCTATCTCACGGACAACACCACTGCCGACGACATCGAGTCCGCCAAGGCCGCCGGGGTGGTCGCCGCCAAACTCTACCCTGCGGGCGCCACGACGAACTCAGCTTCTGGGGTGACGGATTTAAAGAACCTCTATCCGGCCCTTGAAGCCATGCAAGCCCAAGGCATGCCGTTTCTGCTGCACGGCGAGGTGACCGATGCCGACATCGATATTTTTGACCGCGAGAAGGCCTTTATTGATCGCACTCTAGTAGGGCTGGTGAGAGACTTCCCCGAGCTGAGAATCGTCATGGAGCACATCACCACCCAAGACGCGGCCGAGTTTGTCGCCAGTGCAGGCCCCAACATTGCCGCGACGATTACCGCCCATCACTTGTTGTTCAACCGCAACCACATGCTGGCTGGCGGCATTCGCCCACACTACTACTGCCTGCCAATTCTCAAGCGCAACAGTCATCAAGAAGCCTTGATTAAGGCCGCCACCAGCGGCAGCCCGAAGTTCTTCTTGGGCACAGATTCGGCGCCACACGCCAAGGACAAAAAAGAGGCTGCCTGTGGCTGCGCCGGTGCCTACACCGCGTTCCACGCACTGGAGCTCTACGCCACTGCCTTTGAGAATGCCGGCGCTCTGGATAAGCTGGAAAACTTCGCCAGCGGCTTTGGCCCAGACTTCTACGGCATGCCACGCAACAGCGACACCATCACGCTGGAGAAAACCGAGTGGCAACTGCCAGAGACACTGCCGCTGGGACAAGATACCCTAGTACCACTGATGGCCGGTGAAACGCTCTCCTGGAAGCGCGTGTAAGCCAAAACGCTCAAAAGGGTGCTACTGCACCCCAGCTTAATGCCACCCACTTAACATAGCCGATCATTACTAAGGAAATCGTGTGACCATCCTCGAGCAAGTCGTAGAACCAACCGATGCCGCTGACAAATCCCTGCTGGCACAACGCTTCCGCGGCTTTTTGCCCGTGGTTATTGATGTTGAAACCGGTGGTTTTAACAGCGACACAGACGCCATGCTGGAAATCGCTGCGGTCACTTTACGCATGGATGAAGATGGCATATTGCACCGAGATCAGACATTCGATTTCCATCTGGATCCGTTCGAAGGCGCCAACATTGAACAAACGGCCCTGGACTTCACCGGCATTGATCTGGAGTGCCCAGAGCGCCCAGCAGAGCCTGAGTTCATGGCCATCCCGGAACTGGTGAAACACGTGCGCAAGGCCGTCAAAGAAGCCGGTTGCACCCGTGCGGTGATGGTCGCTCACAACGCTCACTTCGATCTCGGTTTTTTCAACGCCGCGATTGAGCGCTGTGAAATCAAGCGCAATCCATTCCACCCCTTCAGCTGCTTTGACACAGCCACCCTAAGCGGCCTTGCGTTTGGGCAAACGGTATTGGCCAAAGCCTGCCAGGTTGCGGGCATCGAGTTTTCCAACTCAGAGGCCCACTCAGCTGCCTATGACACAGAGAAAACCGCAGACCTCTTTTGCATGATCGTCAACAAGTGGAAGGATCTGGGTGGCTGGCCACTGGCTGAGGCCGACACAGCCGACGCTGAAACAGAGTAAAAGCGCAGCGCCCATAAAGAAGGCCCGCCCCAGTAATGCGGCGGGCCTTCTTTGTTTTTGTGTACAGCGTTTTAGTGACTGGCACTTTTTTGCGTCAACAGTCTCGGTGTAACGTTCAACCGCTAGCGATCAATCAGTAACATGGAAGTGCGCCGCAGGTTTAGCGACATGATACGCGCGACGCCCTTTAGCACTTTAACCCCAATAGCTGGGTGCTCTAGGCACAGTTTATCCACATTTTCCTGAGAGATAATCGCCACCGACGTGGGTTGTATTGCCCGAGCCGTTGCCGAGCGAGCATACTGATCGAACAGCGACATTTCCCCAACCATACGCCCAGCGGGTATTTTCGCCAAAGTGCTCTCCCCGTTATTACCCTGCTTGCTGATTTGCACGGCACCTTCGACGATAAAACACAGGTAGTGACTGGACTCGCCCTCCTCAAACAACACCTCATTGAGCGCCAGCGTGTGCAAACTCATATAGCGTGACAAGTGGTGCAGCTCATCGGAAGACATCTGATCGAACATTTTCACCCGCACCAGCAGGTCCATCATCTTCGCTGGCTTGGGCTTGGGCTTGGGCTTGGGCTTGGATACAGTCATGGCCACTCCATGAGATTACAGCAATAACTCACAGCTTAGATGCTACGGGTGTCACTGACGCAAACTTTGCCAGGCATTACACAGAGTTTTAAACTTTTCTTCATCGCCACCCGCCCTATCTGGGTGCCAGCGAAACGCCAAACGACGCCACTGCTGGCGTATTTGTGTGGTACTGGCGGTTTCATCCAAATCAAACAACGTCAAGGCCTGCCGTCGCCCCATGCCGCCAGAATCTGGACAGGCGCCATGTTGTTGGCGAAAGGCCTGCCAAAAACTGCTCAACAATGCATCCACCTCGGCACCACTGACCTCAAAGTTTTGCCAGTTTAGATAATATTCACCGAGCCTGTCGCACTCGACGATGGCCGCTGGCTCTGCCCCGCTAGCGGGTTCAAGCGTCAGCAAACGGATATCCAATACCGAAATCATCAGCCGCTGGGTTGCATCGAGCAACTCACGCAGCTGATACAGGGCGTTCATCAACAGAAAATTCATTTTGAAAAGTTGGCGCTGCGGATCATCAGCCAACTGACTCATAAGCCCTTGCTGCTGCAGCTCTGCGTAAAGCTCATTGAGCTTCCAGCTCTTGGGCTTTCGCTGCAACAAGCCATAGATTGGCCAAATCAGCGGGTTATCCACAGCGTTTGAAGTGTCCTGCATACTAAATAATCTTATCTAAAGGCATAAGATTATCGGTGAGTAGGTGTGTAATCAGAGGGCAACCACCCTGAGCATTATCACGATCGAAGGCGAGAGCAGCAGATGAGGGCAGAAAAAATCGGTAGGGTGAGTTCTTAAAGCTTAACCTTGGGCTTACCCCTGCCGACCATCAAACCACTTTAATGTGCCAGGGCTCGAAGCGGACACCTAAGCGGTTGTCCTCTGTGTAACGAATCTGTACATAACCCAAGTCTTGCATGCGCTTGAACTCATCAGTTTCAGCGAACTTACCAGTGAAGTTCATACCGCCCCAGCCCACGCGACCAACATCAAAGTCGCCTATACCATGGTAGGAGTGCCCAGGGGGTGCCAAAGATCGAGAAGCTTTCGAGAGGTTGTAATTGGCCGACCTCGCCTTGCCCAAGAACAAGTGCAATTGCTTCACGTTACTGCGAATACCTGAGGTCAGAATAATACTGTGGCCAATATCACTTTTCAGTTTTTCGTAGTAGTTAACCGACTCACCCTTGAACAGGTAGTGGCCCGAATAGGGAACCTTAACGACATCTTGCTTGGCGATGGAGTCGGTCAGCTCTTTGCTAACCTTGTCGCCAAAAAAACCGTAGTCATGGGAGTTGGTAAAGAACAGTTTTTCAATGAACGCCAACTCTTCTGGGGTAAAGGCGCCCACCGAGCTGTAGCCACGCGCGTAGGTCAAGGCATCGTCAAAGCCCAGAACATTAAAGTTACCGTGACCCACCACCTTCTGAATGCGCTCTAACCGCAGCACCACCGACTGAAAGACGGTATGTTCTTGCGCTTCTAGGTAAACATCGTCATCAAACTCATGCTCAAAAAAACGCACTTTATCGCGCAGGGTGTCGCCTGCGCGGCGCGGCGCCTCAGAGTCCTGCAGTAGCTTATCCACCTGCAGCGATTCACTCATCGACAGAGGCTCATTCATTGGCAGCGACAGGGCGCTATCACCAAACTGCTCAGGCG
>Ga0209826_1001856_pt1 | contig 14337 bp, 10 predicted proteins | sample GOMGulsemesocosm_5_FD_184637 | JGI IMG/M metagenome (GOLD analysis project Ga0209826, IMG submission 184637) | Methane-oxidizing microbial communities from mesocosms in the Gulf of Mexico - GOM15C Gulf of Mexico (SPAdes) (version 2) | ecosystem: Environmental > Aquatic > Marine > Cold seeps... | reverse complement strand
TGGTTTACATTTATTTCACTTTCACCGTCAATTTGACTTTGACAAGTTTGGCAAAGGTAGATGCACTGTTGCGCACTTAAATCGCTCGTTGGTGGTACAGGATAAACAACTAAATTATCAGTAGAGGCACACAGTTCACAACTACTATTACTACGTTGTTTTAACGCTTGTTCGCTAGGCATAAATGTTCCTAATATAAATAAGATTGATACACATTTTTAATGTCGTGAGTATAACATGATTTATATATAGTCGTTTAATGCGTTTAATAAATACGTTTAATACGTTTAAAGAAATCGAGGTTAAAGCCTCGCCTACAAGGATGTCTATTTTGTTGTTGTAATATCAGTATTTTTATACGCACCATTTATTATCGATATTGGCAGAAATGGTTTATTTTTTTTGCAAACAAAGTAACCAATGGCGGCAACAAGCACCCCATCATAATATAAAAAAGGGATGCGCTTTCGCTGCCATGGTGGAATATTTAGCTCTTGTAGTACTTTTTTTAAGGGGCGGGAATGATTGCGATAATCGGGTAAACAAGTGGGGTTGTTATGACTAAAACGAATAGAAACATGACTATTTATGCTTGGTAAAGTTATCAGTAAATGTTTACTGTCACTTTGCCTAACTTCTACTTCACTTTGCTGATCCTTATTTCGTTTAGGTTGATTTACAGAAAACTGAAGTTTGCCTAAATTATCAGGCAACTCAATTTCTTGGTTTCTATTTAATGTTTTTAGCTCTACAGACCAGTCACTAATATCTTTGAAATTTTCCGTTAAATATAAAGCACTTTTGTAACGCCGAAAATAGTTTTCTCCGACTTTAACCGCAGGATTTTTATCACTGCTCGCGTTTAATTGTTGTTTCAGCTGATTTAATTGTTCTGTACTTGGCATTAAGCAGCGGTTATGCGCTAAAAAATAACGAATTAAATTATTAAAGCGAGCAGTCGATAATTGCTGCAAGGCTTTTACAGACAATATTTTTGAAGTTTTCGCATTTTTCGAGTTTGTCACAGTGTGCTGTTGACACAAAATGAGATCTTCAGCGGCCAGTTCGTCAAGTAGTAATTGACCTTCTCGACAATGGTCACTACTGCGATTAATAGTATTAGCCATACTAGGCCAACGTTTCGTGATTAATGGCATCACTTTTTGTCGAATAAAATTACGATCAAAACGAGTATCTACATTAGATTCATCTTCAACCCAAGTTAAGTTATGTGCATTGGCGTATTCAATAATTTGTGCGCGTGAAATAGCAAGAAATGGACGAACGAGTAAGTCTTTGCCCTGCTGTGTTTCAGCGACCATAGCCGATAAACCTTTTAAACCTGAACCACGCTTTAAAGCCAATAAAAAGGTTTCAGCTTGATCATCGCTATGGTGTCCTGTAAGAATTATTGACGATGATAAAGAGGTACTTTGTAAGGAGTTATATCGAGCATCTCGCGCTAACGCTTCTAACGACTGCTGTGCTTGTGCTTGAATATCAACCTGAAAAACAACTAAAGGGAGGTTTACTTGCTGGCATTGTTGTGTAGCAAATGCTTGCCACTGTTGGGCATTTTCACTCAAACCATGATTAACATGACACACTGTAATAGTGTTTTTCAAAAGTGCTTTAGCTTTTAATGAAGCTAAAGCGTAGAGTAATACTTGTGAGTCAACGCCTCCACTGTAGGCAATAACAAGTGGTGTTTTGGGGTGCTTACTAATAGCATCAAAAAGTGAGGATTCTATTTTATTCATAAGTATGATTAATTCTCACTTACCGTTTGTCAAAATTCATTAACAAATTGGTGGGCAAAAATATTGCCCACTCTACGGCTAGGATTTTGCTTTTTTAACAGTAACCAAATGACATTAATTTTTCATAACGTTTTTCAATTAATTGGTCTTTATCTAATTTTTCTAACTCAGTAAGATCATGCTTAATTGCTTGTTTTAATGTAGCGGCCATTTGATCCATATCACGATGAGCGCCACCTAATGGCTCTTCAACAATATTATCAATCAGCTCTAATTCTTTAATACGTTGTGCTGTAATACCCATGGCTTCTGCTGCAGTGGGTGCTTTTTCAGCCGTTTTCCATAAAATTGAAGCACAACCTTCAGGTGAAATTACTGAATAAGTAGAATATTGCAACATATTGACTCTATCACCCACACCAATAGCTAATGCGCCACCTGAGCCACCTTCACCAATCACTGTACAAATAATAGGAACGGTTAAACGAGCCATTACTTTCAAGTTACGAGCAATAGCTTCACTTTGGCCACGCTCTTCAGCCCCAATACCTGGATATGCACCGGGGGTGTCGATAAAAGTAATAATTGGCATGTTGAAACGTTCTGCCATCTCCATTAAACGTAAAGCTTTGCGATAACCTTCAGGGCGAGGCATAGCAAAATTACGTTTTACTTTTTCAGCTGTTGAACGACCTTTTTGATGGCCAATAATTACTACTGCTTTACCGTCTAATCGAGCGGTACCACAAACAAGAGCGCTGTCATCAGCATAAGCTCTATCACCAGCTAACTCATCAAACTCAGTAAAAATACGTGGAATATAATCAAGTGTATAAGGGCGCTGTGGGTGACGAGCAACTCGCGCTGTTTGCCAAGGATCTAAATTAGAAAAAACTTTCTTAGTTAGCTCTTTATTTTTTTCGCGTAATTGAGTGATTTGCTCTTCTAAATCAAGATCTAATTCTTGACCTGTATTAACAAGCTGTAACTCTTCAATTTTCGCATTAAGTTCGGCAATAGGTTGTTCAAAATCTAAAAAGTTTAATGACATAGTGTTCTCTGCACTTAATAATTTTTGTTTAGGGTAATTTAATTTTTCAATTTACATTTTTAAATTTACTTAAACTGCAAGGTGACGTTGTCTGCACCTAATAGTTCTTTTAAATCATATAATAACACATCAGCAGGAGAAACCCGCCATTCTACACCAAGTTCTAACATACCATACGCTTCTTTACACTGATAAAATACTCTAACAGGGCAAACACCTTCTTTGTATGGTGTTAATATATGCGTAAATTGATCGATAAAATCAGTAGCAACTTGTGCTTTATCTACGTGTAAATCAAGTGAAGTCACGTAATTTTCTCTTGCGCTAGCAATGGTCATGACATCTCTGGCGGTCATTGTATTACCTCCAGAGTAATCATCAAAGCTGACCTGTCCACTACAGACTAAAATAGCATCAGTTTCAAGTAATTCAGCAAATTTATCATAATCGTCTGGAAATAAACGCACACTCAAACGAGCACTTTTATCGTCTAGCGTGACTAATGCCCAACGGCGACCACGCTTATTAACCAAAACACGAACATCAACAACTAAACCAACCGCAATCGCTATTCTGTCTCGACCTGTGGGTTGCATTCCGACTAAGCGGCTTGTTGCGTATTTTTTAATTTCTGTTAAATAACGATCAATAGGGTGACCCGTTAAATAAAGTCCTAAGGTTTCTTTTTCGCCATCAAGCCATACTTCTTCCGACCATTTTTTTACTTGTTTAAATGACTGACGAGAATCTGTTTGTTCATCGTTAATTAAACCAAATAAATCATTTTGTCCCAATGACTCAGCTTTGGCATGTTGCTCAGCAGCTTTTATCGCTTCTGGTAAGGTTTCAAATAACGCTGCGCGATGTGGTAAATTTTTACCGTCTTTTGTTAAGGTGTAAGTTGGACCAAGCGCATCCATTGCCCCTGATTTAATTAATTTTTCCAGCACCCGTTTGTTGGTTTTCTTTAAATCTAATCGAGCGCAAAAATCAAATAAATCAGTGAATATTCCACCAGTTTGGCGTGCGGCGATAATAGCTTCAATAGGGCCTGCACCCACACCTTTTACTGCGCCAATACCATAAATAATTTGATCGTTATCATTAACAGTGAATTTATATTGACCCAAATTTACATCAGGTGGCAGTAAATCAATATTCATATTGCTACATTCATCAACTAAGATAACAATTTTTTCGGTGTTATCCATATCCGCTGACATCACAGCTGCCATAAATTGCGCTGGAAAATGGGTTTTCATCCACAGTGTTTGATAAGAAACCAGTGCATAAGCGGCCGAATGAGATTTGTTAAAACCATAGCCAGCAAATTTTTCTACTAGATCGAAAATTTTCATGGCTAGCTCGCCATCAACGCCTCGGTCTATTGCACCCTGTTCAAAGCCTGCACGTTGCTTAGCCATTTCTTCAGGTTTTTTCTTACCCATAGCACGGCGGAGCATATCAGCGCCCCCAAGAGAATAACCTGCAAGCACTTGCGCTATTTGCATGACTTGCTCTTGATACAAGATGATGCCATACGTTGGTTCTAATACGGGTTTTAAGTCTTCATGTTGCCATTTTTCATCAGGATAGCTAACTTCTTCACGTCCATGTTTACGTTCAATAAAGTTATCAACCATGCCTGACTGTAAAGGTCCAGGTCGAAACAGTGCTACTAGGGCAATAATATCTTCAAAACAATCAGGCTTGAGTTTATCAATAAGCGATTTCATACCGCTAGATTCTAATTGGAATACTGCGGTTGTTTGTGAGGCAAGTAGTAATTTAAAACAGGCTTTGTCTTCAAGATCAATCGTAGTGATGTCAATAGGCTCTTTGCCTGCTTCAAGCAGTTTTACATCCGCCATTTCTATTGCCCACTGCAAAATAGTCAGTGTTCTTAGTCCTAAAAAATCAAACTTGACTAAGCCAGCATCTTCTACATCATTTTTATCAAATTGTGTTACGGGATTTTTGCCTTCATCATCACAATACAATGGCGCAAAATCAGTTATGGTGGTAGGAGAAATAACCACGCCACCGGCATGTTTACCCGCATTTCGTGTAGTGCCTTCTAAAATACGGCACATATCAATAAGACCTTTTACGTCAGTGTCTTGTGCGTAAATTTCGGGCAGCTTAGGCTCTTCTTCAAAGGCTTTTGCTAGCGTCATGCCGGGTGTTGGTGGAATAAGCTTTGAAATTCGGTCAACAAAACCATAGGGATGCCCAAGCACACGACCCACATCTCGAATAACCGCTTTTGCTGCCATCGTACCAAAGGTGATAATTTGTGATACCGCATCGCGACCATAAAGTTCGGCAACGTGATCAATCACTTCATCACGCCTGTCCATGCAAAAATCAATATCAAAATCAGGCATAGAAACCCGTTCTGGATTTAAGAAACGTTCAAACAGTAAATCATATTCTAAGGGGTCTAAATCCGTTATATCTAAGGCATAAGCGATCAATGATCCTGCACCTGAACCACGCCCAGGGCCTACTGGAATATTATGGTCTTTACTCCACTGAATAAACTCCATCACGATTAAGAAATAACCAGGGAAGCCCATGTTATTAACCACTTCAAGTTCAATCGCTAAACGTTCATCATAGGGTTTTCTTATTTGTGCAAAATCATCCGCCTTACGATCAAACAATTTATCAAGGCGTTTTTCTAAACCTTCTTGTGAAACTTTGATAAAAAAATCATTAATTTCTAGCCCGTCTGTGGGAAAATCAGGTAAAACATATTCACCTAAAGTCACGGTAACATTGCATCGTTTAGCGATTTCTACAGAGTTAGTTAACGCTTCGGGAATGTCGATAAATAATTCACACATTTCTTCTTCTGAACGAAAATACTGTTCAGGACAATAACGTTTAGGACGTCGTTTATCATCAAGTGTAAAACCATCGTGAATAGCGACGCGAATTTCATGGGCATCAAAATCATCAGGAGAAAGAAACATCACTTCATTCGTCGCAACAACGGGCAAGTTATGTTTTGTTGCTAAATCAACGGCTAAATGGAGATAGTTTTCTTCATCTGTTCTGCCCGTACGAATAAGTTCAAGGTAAAAACAATCGCGAAAATGTTCTTGATAAAAACAAACCATGTTATTAACAAGTTCGGCATTACCTTTAAGTAGCGCTTTGCCTATATCTCCTTCGCGCCCGCCAGAAAGTAATAGTAAACCGACTTTAAATTCAACAAGCCATTGCTTATCTATAACGGCTTTATTTTGTAAATGACCACGCATATAGGCTTTAGAAATTAATTCTGTAAGATTCTTATAACCAACATTATTAGTCGCGAGTACAACTATGCGTGAAAGCTCATCACCTAACTCATCACTTTTTACCCAAAAATCACAACCGATAATAGGTTTTATACCTGCATTATGCGCTGCATGATAATATTTAACTAAGCCACATAAATTAGTTTGGTCGGTAAGAGCTAGCGCTGGCATATTCAGCTCAACGGCTTTAGCAATAATCGCTTTAACTTTTTTTAAACCATCACACATCGAATAATCGCTGTGTACACGTAAATGAATAAATTTAGGATCGTTTGTTTCAATCATGTCGTAACCCTAAAACTCTCGCAACGGGTTTGAAGCTTTGACGATAACAATCTAATACACCGTGCTCAATTATTTTGGCTAAATGCATTTTGGTTGGATAACCTTTGTGTTGCGCAAAACCATATTCAGGATGAAGCTTATCAAGCGCTATCATTTCATTATCGCGAGCGACTTTTGCTAATATAGAGGCGGCGCTGATTTCAATAACGCGATCATCACCTTTGACTACTGCTTGACTGTTAATGGCGCCCTGTTTACAAGCAAAGGTAGGTGTACGATTTCCATCAACCAAAACATAATCAGGAGTTACATCTAAAGCTTGCACGGCGCGTTGCATAGCAAGCATAGTGGCATGAAGAATATTTAAGGTGTCGATTTCTTCTGGGCTAGCTCGCCCTATTGACCAAGATATCGCTTTTTCTTTTATTTCTTCACTGAGTAACGTACGTTTTTTTTCTGATAGCTTTTTTGAATCCATCAGTCCCTCAATAGGGTTGTCGGGATCTAAGATCACTGCTGCGGTAACCACATCACCAACAAGAGGGCCTCGCCCTACTTCATCAACACCCGCAATACAGTAGGCTATGGGATATTCAAATGGCGGTAATAGCTTTTTGGTTGTCATAATTACGGGGTATCATTCTTTATAGCTGCGTATTTATAGATGCATTTTAATTACGTATTAATTACATATTAATTACATATCAATTACGTATCATCTGCATCTTAGGTCTTGGTAAATTTTGCTGAAAGTAAGGCAATAACGGCTTTAGCCGCTTGCTTACTTGCATTACACTTTAATTGTTGATGAATAGCGATAAAGCTCTCATTGAGCGATGTTTGGTCTTGATAAAGGCGTTCTTTTACTAATGGAATAATATTTTCAGGGCAAACTGCATTTTGTAATAACTCGGGCACTAATGATTTATTCACCAATAAATTTGGCAGTGAAAACCATTTTAATTTCACTAATCTTTTACCTAAAAAGTAAGTCAACGGACTGAACTTATAACAAATAACCATCGGTCTTTTAATTAATGCAGCTTCTAAAGTAACCGTACCTGAAGCCGTTAACAAACAATCACTTGCTGCCATGACCGATTGCGTTCTATCAATAATGACTTTGATCGTTAAATCTGGAGCAAGCTCAGCTTTAAGTGTATTAAATTGTTCTGCGCGTAGTTCACTCACCATTGGGGCAACTAATAGTAAGTTTTTATCTTCTTGCTGTAACTGTCTCGCACTTTGAAAAAAGGGTGTAAGTAAACGAGATAATTCACCACCTCGACTACCGGGCATTAACGCTAATATTTTTGAGTTGGGTGGTAAGTCAAGCTCAACTCGCGCTTGTTGTTTATCACTAAACATAGGAATATCATCAGCTAAGGGGTGTCCAACAAAAGTACAAGGCACTTGATGTTTGTCATAAAAGGCTTTTTCAAACGGTAACAGTGATAACACCATATCAGTGGCTTTGGCTATTTTAAAAATACGCTTTTCACGCCATGCCCAAACTGAGGGGCTCACATAATGAATTGTTTTAATATCTTGTGCTTTGAGTCGTAACTCTAAGCCGATATTAAAATCAGGCGCATCAATACCAATGAAGACATCAGGTTTGTTAAGGGTAAAATAATTAATTAATGATTTTCTAACATGCAGTAATCGACGTAAACGCCCTAACACTTCAACTAAGCCCATCACGGCTAATTCTTCCATAGAGAATAGACTTTCAAAACCTAGTTTGTGCATTTTAGCGCCACCAATGCCAATAAACTTAGCATTAGGGTAATCTTTTAGTAATACTGACATTAAGCCAGCACCCAAGGTATCACCCGAGTGCTCACCAACAACAATACCGAATACAGGTGCTTTAGAAGAGGCAGTTTTAGAATGGGTAGCTTTAGAGTAGCTAGCTAATAAAGGTTCTGTCGCCATTATAATTAACGGATAATACCGCGAGTTGAGTTTTCAATGGAATCAGTAAATGCCGTTAATTCAGGAGAGGGGTTATCTCGTGAGGATATTTCTAACAGTGCATCGACAATAGATAATTTTTTTCGATAAATACTTTTGTAAGCGCGTTTAATCGACAAAATGGTATCACTTGCAAAGCCACGTCGTTTCAAACCTTCACTATTTAAACCAAAAGGTTTAGCTGGATGACCCGAGGCCATCACATAGGCAGGAATATCTTTTAACACTAAAGCGTTAGCTGCAACAAAACTATGGGAGCCAATATGACAAAATTGATGCACGCCTGACATGCCTCCAATAATAACATAATCGCCAACATGTACATGACCCGCAATAGAAGCATTATTAGCCATAATACAATGGCTACCTACCATACAATCATGAGCGACATGCGTGTAAGCCATAAATAAATTATTACTGCCAATTTTCGTTAAGCTATTATCTTGAATGGTACCTCTGTGAATGGTACAACATTCTCTAAAGGTATTATTATCACCAATAATTAGCTCCGTAGGCTCTCCTGCATATTTTAGATCTTGGCAATCTTCGCCTATGCTAGCAAATTGAAAAATTCGATTACCATCACCTATTTTTGTTGGGCCATTAATCACTACATGAGCGCTAATTTCACAATTATCACCAATAACGACATTACTCGCGATATAAGTCCAAGGGCCAATGGTGACGTTTTTACCAATAACAGCACCAGCTTCAATAATAGCTTGTGAGTGAATCATAAAGTATCCTAAAAAAGCTCGCAGTTAAAACCACTCCTGCAAAAAATTAAATCTATGGTTTTCTTCGTGCACACATAAGATCTGCAGAGCAAACAACTTGCCCATCGACTTTAGCTTCGCCATAAAACTTCCACATACCACGGCGCTCTTTAATAAATTCAACATGAAGGTGCATAGTATCTCCAGGTAAAACAGGCTTTTTAAAGCGGGCTTTATCAATAGAGGCAAAAAGATACATTTCGTTCTCATCGCGTGCTTCTGTACTTTTAAAGCCTAACAGCCCTGTTGCTTGAGCTAAAGCTTCTAGAATCAAAACACCTGGAAAGATAGCCAAATCAGGAAAGTGTCCTGTAAAAACCGGCTCGTTAATGGTGACATTTTTAATAGCATGTAAATATTGACGTGGTTCATAATCAACAACCTTATCAACCAATAACATAGGGTAGCGATGAGGAAGAAGTTCTTTAATTTCATTCAGTAAGATTGGTTTTTTTATAATGTCCAACTGATTTATCCTTTCATTAATAGATTGACTTTATAACCTGTGAGGCTACTTGTTTTCTAACTGTTTTTCAAGCGCTTTCACGCGTCTAGTTAAACTATCAAGACGCTTAATTCTGGCATTGGTTTTATGCCACTTATGATTTAATTCAACCGGCATACCCGATGAATAAACACCTGCCTGAGTAATGCTTTTGGTTACCATAGACATACCTGTAAATATAGTGTTATCGACAATATCAATATGGCCATTAATCCCAACAAGCCCTGCTATAGTACAGTTTTTACCAATACTGGAACTACCCGCAATAACACTACAACCCGCTATAGCGGTATTTTCACCAACAATGACATTATGCGCAATTTGAATTTGGTTATCGAGAATAACACCATTATGAATAACAGTATCTTCAAGTGCCCCTCTATCAATCGTGGTACTCGCACCAATTTCAACATGATCACCAATAATAACACGACCTAGCTGCGGTATTTTGTGCCATTTACTCTGTCCAGTAGCACCTTCATTAAGTGGCGCATAACCAAAGCCATCCGATCCAATAACGGTATTTGCTTGTATTAAACAACTCTTGCCAATTTTAACTTCATGGTAAATGCTGATATTACTCCACAGCTGAGTGTTTTGACCGATGTGAACATTCTTACCAATAAAACATCCCGCCCCAATGCTAACATTGTCACCAAGCGTAACACCTGACTCAATCACTGCATTAGCGCCAACACTGACGTTATCACCCAGCGTAACATTATCACTAAAAACAGCGCTAGGGTGAACACCACAAGCTGTTTTCGGTGTGGTATCTAGTAAATTAGCTAACAAAGCATATCCCATATAAGGATTGTCCATCACTAAAGCAGGAACTTGACATTCTGATAACATTTCAGGCGCAATAATAACCGCACTCGCTTGTGTTACCGCTAATTGAGTCGCGTATTTATTATTAGCGAGAAAAGCAATTTGCCCTACTTTAGCATTAGCCAGTGTTGCTAAACTTGTGACTTTAACATTTGCTGATGCATTATCAGTTTTGTTTTTAACCACGAGTTCAGCATTTAAGCGTTCGGCTATTTCTGCTAGTGTATAGTTTGTCATACTAATCAACTACTTAAGCTTACTAACTTGTTTGACAACTTCAGAAGTAATGTTATATTCTGGTTTTGCGAACATAACAGCTTGTTTTGACAACACTAAGTCATACCCTTCTTTGGCCGCTATATTGTCTACGGCTTGGGCAACAAGTGCAAAAAGTTTATTTGTTTCTGTATTTTTGCGTTGAGTAACTTTTTGTTTAAATTCTTTTATTTTAATTTGGTATTCTTGGTACAACTTAGCCATTTTCGCTTGTAATTCTTGTTTTTCTTTATCGGCCATTAAAGAGCCATTACGCTTTAAATTCTCATCTTCAAACGTTAAATCTTTTTCTAGTTGAGAAATTAGCGTTTTTTCATCTTTAAACTCAGCCTCTAAAGTTTGCATCAATGTTGCAGATTGAGGAATTTGGTTGATAGCTTCTTGTACATTAACAAAAGCAATTTTGTCATCAAGAGCCATGGCACTGCTTGTTAATAATAAGGTTGATGCCGCAGCAGTTAATGTTATTTTTTTGATCAATGTATTCAATTTCATTTCTTATTACCTCTTACTGGTTATTTACTGATTATTGACTTACTTACGCTAAAATAAGTCACCTTAAAAATTAATTACCTTAAAACGTTTTGCCAATATTAAAACTAAAGAAGGCGGTATCATCATCATCTTCTTCTTTAATTGCTCGAGCAAAACTAAATATCATAGGTCCCATAGGCGATAACCATTGTATGGATAAACCACCTGAGGCACGAAAACGGCCAACATCGGAATAATCGTCAAGTTTAGCAAATTCTTCCGCGGCTAAATCTTGATAATCATCCATATTAAATTCAGTATCCCAAACACTGCCGACATCAACAAATAAACTTGTTCTGATACTATTGCTGTAACTCTCATCTAAAAATGGTGTTGGTACAATTAATTCAATACCACCAATAGCAATAGCATTACCACCAACAGAGCGTGGTGAAACCTGAATATAGTCATGATCAGGGCCTAAACAACAAGCACCTCCGCCAGTAGGATTAGGTGTACCACCAACTTGTGTAGGGTAGCGGTAAACAGCTCTTGGACCAACGGTGTTATTTTCAAAACCACGTAAGGTATCAGAGCCACCTGCTCTAAAGTTTTCCCAAAAAGGTAGTAATTGATCATTACCATTTTTATCACCATAACCATTACCATAACCTAACTGCATTCTAGCTAATACAGTCCAGCGTTGACTTCTTGTTAGTGGGAAATAAAACTTTGTATCTAAATTTAGCTTAAAATACTGTATATCTGAAGTATTTGGCGTGGTCATTTTCATTGACAGGGTTTGTTGAGAGCCTGCAGATGGAAAAGTACCACGATTTAATGTTGACCGTGAAATGTTTGCACTTACATCAAAGTTTTTAAAAGCAAGTGGTGCGCCTGGGTTATTCGGATCAGCATGCAAATCATAAAATGTTTGAATCTGCTCATAAGTTTCTAATGACGTTATTTCATTATTTTTAAAACCAACACCAAACCCTACACGCACATATTCATTAATAGGAAAGCCCCAATTAAGACCTACGCCATACGTTTGATTGTCATAATCGACAAGGTTAGCACTACCTGCATCAAATGATTGATAGAATATTTGCCCTCCAAGCGATACTCCATCAACGGTAAAGTAAGGATCAGTATAAGAAAGGCTGACACTATTTGAATAGGTGTTCGTATTAACATTAAAACCAAGACGATTACCTGTACCTAAAAAGTTATCTTGTTGCACCCCTGCATTAAGGCTTAACTTAGTTGAATCCCCATAACCTACGCCTGCGGTAAAAGAGCCAGAAGCTTGCTCTTTTACATTAAAATCTACGTCGACTAAGTCTTCTTCGCCTGAAATTTGATTGGTGTTAAATTCAACAGCTTCCATATAAGGTAATCTCGAAAGACGTGCCTTTGAATGTTCAACCAAACTATTAGATAACCAAGCACCTTCCATTTGTCGTAATTCTCGGCGCAATACTTTATCAGCAGTAACATGGTTACCAGTAAAGTTTATTTTATTGACATAAATACGCTTACCCGGATCTATTGAAACAGAAAGTTTTACCGTATGATTTTCATCATTGATATTAGGAATAATGATCACTTTAGGATAAGCATAACCAAAACGCCCTAAAAACTTACTGATCACTTCTTCTGTGTAAGTAACCTCAGCACCATTATAGAGATCATCGACTTGTAGTGGGTTAATTGTACGAATAGTTTGTTCAAAACCAGCCATATCACCAATAAAGTCGATTTCAGAGATACTATAAGTTTCTCCTTCATTAACATTTAAGGCAATATAAACAGATTTTTTATCTGGTGTCATAGACACTTGCGTAGAATCCACTTTAAAGCGTAAGTAACCACGGTCTAAATAGAAACTATTAATCGTTTCTATATCACCTTGTAACGTTTGTTTTTGATACCTATCTTGCGCCATAAAGTTCCACCAAGGGGAACTAAAAGTTAATTCGACTCTATCAAGTATTTGCGCATCGGTAAAAACTTCATTACCAACAATATTAATCTGTTTAATAGCCGCAGCATCACCTTCTGTGAATTTAAATTCGAGGTTTACACGGTTTCTTGGTAGATGGGTAATCGTAGTTTTAACATCTGCATTGTATTTACCAACACTGTGATAGAAGTCTTCTAAGCCCATTTCTATACCAGAAATAACGGTACGATCAAGCGTTTCGCCTACTCGTATATTACTACCATCTAAACTTTCAGTCAGTTGCTCGTCTTTTAAGTCACTATTACCGTCAAAAGTAATTTCACTAATAGTTTCACGCTCTCTAACACGGAAAATAACCCTATTACCATCACGATAAACGCGAATATCATTAAAGTGGCCTGATTTATATAAAGCTTTAATTGATTGAGAGATTCTGAACTCGTTTAATTGATCTCCAATATTAAATGGAAGATGCGTTAATGCCGCACCTAAAGCAACACGTTGCAAGCCCTTTATTTCTATATCTTCAACCCGAAATTCTTCAGCAGCTAGTGCTGTTGTACTTAAAATACCTAATAATAAGGCAAAGGCTAATTTTTTAATCATCATAAATATTTACTTTATTACTTCTTTTATGGTTCTACGGTAGTTGTTAATTTTCTGTCTAGGCGAATTTATTCATCTGAACTTTTGATTTCGCGATTAAAATCGCTCCTACAATTTGTATACGATACCCAACATACTTAACTTCTGCTCAGTTAACTCAACACCCTGCTAAAATCATTAAAAATAGCAATACTCATTAAGGCTAATAACACTAAAGATCCAAACTTAAATCCTGTCTCTTGAATATTATCTGGCACAGGCTTTCCCGTTAAAAGCTCTATAAGTCTATATATGGACATAAGAGTAAGTGCCCGCCATCAAGTACTGCTTCACTTGGGTAAAGCGTAAAAGATTAATTATTCCTGCTAATTTAACACACGACTAAAATCATTAAAAATAGCAATACTCATTAAGGCTAATAACACTAAAGATCCAAACTTAAATCCTGTCTCTTGAATATTATCTGGCACAGGCTTTCCCGTTAAAAGCTCTATAAGTCTATATATGGACATAAGAGTAAGT
>Ga0209826_1001853_pt1 | contig 14341 bp, 9 predicted proteins | sample GOMGulsemesocosm_5_FD_184637 | JGI IMG/M metagenome (GOLD analysis project Ga0209826, IMG submission 184637) | Methane-oxidizing microbial communities from mesocosms in the Gulf of Mexico - GOM15C Gulf of Mexico (SPAdes) (version 2) | ecosystem: Environmental > Aquatic > Marine > Cold seeps... | reverse complement strand
TTGGAAAAGCACTATTCCCCACCATATTTGGTCACAAGTACAAAGTGATAAGCACAGCTGTTTAAAAACCTTGAGCGAGCACCATCATTGCCCATTTCATAAAGCACGTGAAACTATGGAGCAAGCCCATGTTTTGGTGGTAAATCATAGCCTGCTATTGGCCGACCTTGAATTAGGTGGCGGTAGAATATTATCTGCTCCCGATGAAACCTTTTATATTATTGATGAAGCGCACCACTTGCCCAAAGTTACCCGAGATCATTCTAGTGCTAATATTACCTTACGCGGTGCGATTGACTGGTTAACTAAGTTAAGAGAAACAGGCGATAAAATGGCCAAGCTGATAAAATCGCAACGTGCCATTTCACCCGCTTTAAAACTCAGTGATGATTGCCAAGATTTACTGATAGAAATGCAAAAAGTACTCACCTTTGTTGATAACAATGCCAGTGTTTATTTTGGAGAAAATACCGATGATAAGTTTTCAAAGCAAAGTAAGAATGACGAGCAAGTTTATCGTTTTGATAATGGCATTATCCCCAAAACATTAAAAAACTGGGCAGAAGATTGTCATGAGCTCAGTAAAAAATCGTTAAGCCATTTAAATAAATTGTACAACGCTTTAATTGAAGCGGTAAAAGATGGCGATTGTCAAATGTATCTTGCGGAGCCAGTACTAGGTGAAGCGGGCTTTATGTTGCAGCGCTTAGAAAACTTAGCAGCACTTTGGTTTATGTATGCAAAAACCGACAGCGAAAAAGCAGCGCCCATGGCTAGGTGGTTACAAAAGCAAGAACCAAGTAAAGCCAGCGCCCGTCAAGATTATTTAATTTGCGCCTCACCCATAGAAGTTGGCTTTACCTTAGAAGACAAACTCTGGAGCCAATGTGAAGGCGCCGTTTTATGCTCAGCAACATTACTAGCACTAAATTCATTTGATCACTTTCGTTTTCAAGCGGGTTTAAAAAATAACGACGGTAGCCAATACCAACAAGTCACCTCGCCATTTGATTATCAAAACAATGCTCAACTTGTTGTCGCTAAGATGGTTAACGAACCAAGCGTGACACAATTTACCGATGAACTCATTGAAAAACTACCTAAATATTTAGCACAAGGCAGTGCCAGCTTAGTGTTATTCTCTTCCTATTGGCAAATGGAAAAAGTCGCCCAAGCACTAAGAGAGCAGCACAAACTCGACATTGCCGTGCAAGGTGAACATTCTCGCCAACATATTATTGAAAGTCATAAAAAGCATTGCGATGACAATAAAGAAAGCATTATTTTTGGCACGCAAAGTTTTTCTGAAGGTTTAGATTTACCCGGTAACTATTTGAATAACTTAATCATTACCAAACTGCCCTTCTCAGTACCAACCTCTCCTGTTGAACAAGCGCAAGCTGAATATATCAGTGCTAAAGGGGGTAACCCTTTTATGTCTTTATCTGTGCCCGACACCTCAAAAAAATTGGTACAAGCCTGTGGCCGCTTACTGCGTAATGAAATGGACGAAGGCGTGATCACCTTGATGGATAAACGGGTCGTGACCAAACGTTATGGCAAGCAACTGTTAGACTCTTTACCACCGTTTGAGCGAGTGTTTGAAGGATAGGGAGCTGAAGGATAAAATCATCATTAAATTTGAGTTAATGACATTAGTGAACAATAATTAAACGCGAAGTAATTTTAAGAATGACGTCTTAGGTGTTAATTTTCTACCTTTGTTTTCTTTAGGCAATTAATTAAGGAAAAACTATGAATAATTTAATGAAGTTTACAGTCGCCTTAATATTTATATTTAGCGCAAATTGTTATGCGGGTTCAACTATTGTAGATGTTTGGCAATGCAAGTTAAAAGAAAATAAAACCATGAAAGATGCCGGTGTGTTAAACGATAAATGGGTAAAATTCATGAACGCAAATGTTAAAGGCGGTGGCATAAACTCCTATGATATGGAGCCTAGAGTTGGCAACCATGGCGGATTTCTTTTTGTCGATGTTTATCCCAATATGCAATCTTGGGCGGCAGGTGAAAATATAATGGAAAAAACCGAGCAAGGTAAAGCTTTATTGAAAGAATTTAGAACACTGGCAAAGTGTTCAAGCAATAGCCTCTATTCATCAACAAAGCACTAGCTGTGTATTAATATTGCACTAGTTGTGTATTAATATTGCATCAGGTGTCAGCTCATAACAGTCACTAGGCCTATAGCTGACACTTTATCAATCTTTATCTAAAGCTTCCTTCTCTAAAGTAATAGCTTAAACAGCTCACTTTTACTGCCAATATTAAATTTTGGCAAATACGATAAAGATGATTGGAAACTGTAGAGGGCTATAAACCAAGCTCTCTTACCGCCTCCTTAAAGGTTAAGTCCTTAGCCAAATTTCAATAATCACTAAATCATTAAAAGCCTTAAGTTGCACTTGCAAACCAACAACTTCGTATGTTTTCTGGACTAAATCTAAAATAAAAGGTAATTTCAGAAAACGCTTGTTGCTGCCATTATTTACAGGATAGAAGCTTTAATTTTGGCGGTGGCGACTCAAATGGTGAAAAATCATTAGAAGGTACCTTTTTAGCTGGCTGCCTACTGGCTGCACAACAAGCCGCAAAAAACATAAATAACATAAATAACATAAATAACAACAAGACAACAAATACAGATAAACAGGAAGCTAAATCATGAAAAAAACAGCCGCATGGTTAACACGATATGCATTAGAGCAAATTGGTGTGAAATATACTTTTGGCATTCCCGGTGTTCACAATACCGAGCTTTATGACGAATTAAATAATTCAGCGCAAATCACCCCGAATTTAGTGATGCACGAAGGCCATGGCGGCTTTATGGCGGATGCCATTAGTAGAGTTACTGACACTATCGGCACACTGGTGATAGTGCCAGTAGCAGGTGTAACTCATGCAGCGAGTGGTATCGCAGAAGCTTATCTTGATGGTATTCCTATGCTTGTTATTACCGGCGGCATTCGTAATGATTCAAATTTTGATTATCAACTGCATGAAATGGATCAACTTAAATTAGTCGCAGGTTTTACCAAAGCCGCGTTTAAAATTAATAACCATGATGAGGTCATTAAAACCATCTACAAAGCATACAATATCGCAACATCAGGCGAGCCTGGTCCTGTATTTATTGAATTGCCCGTTAATTTGCAGCTTGATAAAGCCAATGTAAATGATTTACCAAACTATATTGCACCTTTGCAGCCACCTTTATCTGCAAAGGTAATTGCACAAATTGAAAGCGCAGCAAAAATGTTGATGCAAGCGAATAATCCGGCAATATTTGCTGGCTGGGGCGCAGTACACGCCAGTGAAGAATTAATTGCCATTAGCGAGCAAATTGGCGGCGTCGTTGCCACTACCATGCAAGGTATTAGCGTCTTTCCTGCTAACCACCCCTTACATGCTGGTTTTTGTTTTGGCCCTGCCGCTGCGCCTGCTGCACAAAATGCCTTTGATAAGGCCGACTGCGTATTAGCCATTGGTACACGTTTTGGTGAAATTGCCACGGGTAGTTTCGGCGGAGAGTTACCTGAAAATTTAATTCATATAGACATTAATCCTCAAGTTTTTAACGCTAACTTTAAAGCGGCTATTGCCATTGAAGGTGACTCAGAACAAATTTGCCAACAATTACTGATCGAATTAAAACTGTTAGGCTCAGCCAAAGAGGCTAGCCAAGTTAGCCAACAAATTGCCGCTGATAAAACAGCTTATCGCGAATCTTGGTACCAACATGACTCAAAAAATAGAGTCAACCCAGTCCTTTATTTTGATGAACTTAGAGCGCAGTTAGATGATGATGCCCATTTAGTGGTTGATGATGGCAATCACACTTTTTTAACCGCCGAGCTGATGCCAATTCATCAAGCTTATGGCTTTATTTCACCAACAGATTTTAATTGTATGGGCTATGCTACTCCCGCCGCTATCGCCGTCAAAATGGCCAAACCAAATCAAGAAGTGCACGCCATTGTGGGTGATGGTGCGTTTATGATGACTGCAACCGAGCTAGCCACAGCCGTAAGTCAAAATTTAGGATTAGTGATTGGTGTCTTTAATGATGGCGAATTATCCCAAATTGCTCAAGCACAGCAGATTCCTTACAACCGTAAAACCTGTACTGTGTTGCCACAAACTAAGTTAAAAGGTTTAGCCATGGCTACGGGCGCAGAATATGTGCGCATTGAAACTAATAGCGATATTAAATCAGGCTTAACCAAAGCTAGAGCGCTAGCCTTCGATAATAAAGCCGTGATTTTAGATATCAATATTGATTACTCAAAAGCCACAGCTTTTACCGAGGGCGCAGTAAAAACCAACTTAAAACGTATGCCACTACCAACTAAGGTACGCATGGTGGGTAGAGCAATGGTGAGAAAAGTGACTGGTTGATTCGAATTTTATTTTGCATGACTATAATGATGACTCAGCTCCAAGTGTAGATCGGTATTTATGCCATCAAATTGACGGCATAAATACCATTACCCAATAAACCAATAAACCAAAGTCAACTTCTCCTAATACCGATATAAAAAACGCCGATATAAAATGCTGCTTCTTTATTGACTCAGTTCAAAATCTAACTTTCTTACTTTTACCTTAACACCAGCAGAGGTTAACTCTTGATAAAAATCAATAACATTACATGAGTTAACTTGTTTGCAAACTATGCCATATTTCAAAATAGCAGGCTTATAACTTTGTAGTGATGCCTGCTTAAGCCAATAAAGCGCCAGCGCTAAATCTTTTTCAACGTATAATCCATTGATATACATTTTAGCGAGGTTAACTTGCCCATTTACATAACCAAAATTTGCCGAACTATGGAAAAGTTTAAATGCTGTTTCTAGGTTAGTTTCACTAAATTTTTCTTTTAAAAAGGCCTCACCTTTACTATTTTCCTTGGTGCCATAAATTAAAGGATTAATAAGCACTCTAGTTTTTTCAGGGCCAACCAAGTTGCCGTATAATTTATTTCTAATCGGTCTTTTAGCTAAATAAATAGCTTGATTGCTGTGCATATTTTTAATGGTATGGTGAGAAATATCATATCGTTTTGGCTCAAAATAATCTTTGTAGCTTAACTGACCATATTGGATGCTATTAATAGCCGCATGTTGTCGTTGATAAAAAAAACCACCGTACAGCAACGTCACTATGTCACCGGTAATATCGACAACCTTGGCAATTCGATACTTCTCGGTAGGTCTTAATTTATCACTTAAGAGCCTAAAGTCTAAAAAATAAATATCATTGACTTGTGGGTTGGCAATAATAGCTAAGGTTTGATGTTGTTCTGTTTTATAGGCGTCGTATTTCATAACGCTAAAATAAGCTATTAATAGTAAAATTAATAACGTGGTCGTTTTGAGCGGCCTTATCAATTTTTTAAAGTTTACTGTCTTTTTGGCAGTAATAACTCCATTAACATACATTTAAGTTAATCCTTATACTTTTTATAAAATGATTTAATTGCCGTAGTTTTGATAAAACAAAATTCATTAATACGGCAAGCATACATTGATATTACTGAAACTATTCAAGCCCCGCAAACTTTTAAACAACCAACCGCTCTATTATGCTAAGAATTCCTATCCCTATTTTAAAAACATAAAAAACCGAGGCTTGGTCAATACACATAACCATGCCTCAGCTTTGCTCTATAACATCTTTTATTTTCTTGTACTAATAACTAAATTAAATTCTGATAAACACCTCCTACATACCTGCATAGGTATAAATATTGCTATAAAGCACTAACAACTACGGGTGGCAGCTGAATTTACAATAAGATTTAAAACTAATGATTATTCGCCATTTGGTTCTTTATCATGTCAGTATTTGCTAACGCTGATGGTTGGTGTAATTTGAGTACCACACGGCGATCGTAAAAGCTCACTTCTCGCTCATTATTTGCCACCACTGGCGCACCTTCACCAAAAGCAAAAGTCGCGATTTGTTGCTCATTTACTCCTTGTGCCATCAACAAAGTTTTTACCGACTCTACTCTGGCTTTCGACAAGGTTTGATTCAACGACTCTTCACCGGTTAAGTCGGTATAACCTGACAGGTCTATTTTCATTGTTGGTGAGTTATTTAATATTTGCGCCAGTGCTGATACTTGCTCTTGATAATGGGCGGCAATATCGCTTGAGCCGGTAGAAAACTGTAAACTCATTAATAAACTTTCTGCTTGTGATAACCCTGCCTGTAATTGCCCCGCTTGACTCTGCTGGTTTTCTAAAGCGGCTAACTGCTGTTGATATGATGCTGCTAGCTGTTGTAACTTGGTTTGATACTGGCTTTGTACCTCGTTATCACGTAATTGTTGTGCTTGCTGCTCTTGGTTTAACGCTAGGTTTAATTCTTCATTTTCATCGTTAACATTAATATATTTAGCAATAAAAATACCGCCTAGCCCGGCAATAACAGCGCCTAATGGTCCTGCGGCAATACCACCAATAACCGCGCCCGTACCAAAACCAATATTTTCATTTTTCGTTTGTGTTTGATGCTTATCGGTTAGGTTTAAATTTTCTTGATTAGGGTTTTCATAAGCTGAAACCGGTGCACTGGCAATAGCGGCTATTATCACCGTGGCTAATAAGCTTCTATTCAATCTTTTTTTTGACTTACCGTTTGAGATACCGTTTGACTTACCGTCTAAGTTAACACTTAAGTTAAGACCTTTAGTTGTTTGCATCATATTTCCTCTTTTATATAGTTTTGTTGTTAAAATGTGTTGTTAAAACAGTTTTGCTGACAGGAGCTATTAAACCGCAATAAAAGGACGTTGAAGTGCTTAAAAAATGGCAAATTGATGAGCAATTGTGGCAACAATATGGCAATTTCAAAAATTAGGCGCGCTCTAAGAAAAATTTAGATATAGTCAAAGAAAGTAAAGAATAGCGAGTTGTTATTAACAAGTTCTGAAGGCAACATACTCAGTGTGTAATAATTGAGTAACTCGCTACTTTTTTACTCGACACTGATTACTTTTGCTCTAAACCTATTAGAAGAATATAAATGACCAAACGAATTGCCATTGTTGAAGACGAAGCAGCCATACGTGAAAACTATGCTGATGTATTGCGTAGCCAAGGCTATCAAGTACAAACTTATGCCAGTAGAGAAACCGCAACTCAAGCCTTTAATTTACGCTTGCCTAATTTGGTGATTTTAGATATTGGTTTGAACGAAGAATATGATGGCGGTTTTGTTTTATGTCAGCAATTGCGGGCAAAATCAGCCAGCTTACCTATTATTTTTTTAACCGCTCGCGATAACGACTTTGACACCGTATCAGGCTTAAGAATTGGTGCCGATGATTATTTGACTAAAGATATTAGTTTACCGCATTTAACCGCGCGTATATCCGCGCTATTTCGTCGCCAAGAAGCCTTTAAACAACCTGTCAGTGATGAACATATCACCCAAACAGGCTCATTAACGGTTGATAGTCAGCGTATGACCATAACTTGGCATAATAAGCCTATTGATTTAACTATTACTGAATTTTGGCTTGTGCATGCCCTAGCTAAGCACCCCGGACACGTTAAAAATAGAACCCAATTAATGACTGACTCAAAAATATATGTTGATGACAGCACTATTACTTCTCATATAAAACGTATTCGCAAAAAATTTATCAAAACCGATGAGAATTTTGATTGTATCGAAACCGTTTATGGTATGGGCTATCGCTGGTTGAGTGAACTTGAAAACACCAGCAATAATGACCAGTAAAGCAATAACCAGTAAAACAATGTTCAGCAAAACAATGATCAACAAAACATGACCAGTAAAAAAACCTTTCAATTACGCTTTGGCTTAAGAGCAAAACTATTATTACTGTCGAGTTTTTTATTCGTCATTCCGTGGTTTGGCTATCAATACGTGTGGGAAATGGAAAAATACCTGCGCTTTGGTCAAGAGCAAACACTCGTTGGTACTGCCAGAGCCTTAGCAACCGCATTACACGAGCGTGAAAAGCTATTTAATAACCAAGCGAGCTTTTTACCGAGTGTTGAACAAGGCAAAGACTTATATGGCTATCAACTCACCGAAGCCATTCAACTTGATGGTTTACACAATGACTGGCCTAATTTTTCGCAACGAGCACACTTTTATGATCACCAACAACAGCTTTTTGCCAGCAAGTCACTTAACCTAAACCTGAACTTTAAAGCGAGCGTAGGAAAATATGACAAGTATCTATATTTGTTTTTTCAAGTAGTTGATAAACAAGTTACCTTTCGAGGAAACAATAGCCGCAGCATAACCAACAATGATCATTTAGCGTTATCGTTTAGCGATCAAAACAATAAGCTGAATCGTTTTATTATCAGTAATAAACAAGCAGGCTGGATATCCGCTTTTAGCATTACTGATAATATTGAAGATATTCCAAAACCTGCCACTCACATTCAAGGCCATTGGTTACTTACGCCACAAGGCTATAATATTGAATTGCGTGTGCCATTAACAACCTTAGGCGATAAAATTGCTTTTGCTTTTTATGATGTTAATCAGCCCGGTGCTAAAATTGACTCTGCCATTGGTTCAGCTGAGCCAAGTAAGCTTGTTAGCCTTGGCACTATACTTGTGCCCTCACCTGAAATTGAACGCATAGTTAAAGGCATGCGTTACACTAATTCTAGTATTTGGGTGGTAGATCAGCACCACAGAGTACTGGCCAGTGCTGGTTCGTTAAAATCAGCTAGCGGCGTTTGGCATAACAAAGCAAAGTCGCCCAGCGAAGATGAAAAAAACAGTTTTTGGTATCAATTTAAACAGCAAGTTTTATTGCCTTTGTATTATCAAATACTCACCAAACCGCCGACAGATTTTATCGATAAGATATACGATGCCAAGCATTTAAATGGTGAGCATATTGTTAGCGCTTTAATGGGTAAAGCCAAATCACAATGGCGATTAACCACAGACAAACAAGCACTAGTACTCTCTGCCGCCTACCCTATTTTTATTAATAATAAGGTACAAGGCGCGGTTATTGTTGAAGAGACCACCAATGGTATTCGCACCTTAAGAAATCGTGCTTTAGAAAAGCTCTTTACGGTAATTTTAGCTATTATGGTGTTAGGCGCCTTAACCTTTATTATTTTTGCCACCCGTATTTCATCACGTATACGACATTTATCAAACCAGGCTGAGCAAGCTATTGATAAACAAGGACGCATTATTGGTAAAATGTCAGCGTCAACAAGTCACGATGAAATAGGTGATTTATCACGTAGTTTCACCACCGCAGTTAATCGCTTAAGCGAATATAATCATTATTTAGAAAATATGTCTGCACGCTTATCTCACGAATTAAGAACGCCTATCGCGGTCGTGAAAACGTCATTAGAAAACCTTGCATTACAAGAAAAAAAATCTTTATCTACCCATGAAAATGGCGAAGAAAATGCTTATATAGAGCGCGCGCAAACTGGCATTAACACCTTAAACTTAATCCTCACCAATATGAGTGAGGCTACTCGCCTTGAACAAATGCTAGCGACTACAGAAAAAATTGAATTTGATTTAACAACGGTCATTTCTGGATGTATGGCCGGTTACCAGCAAGTTTATCCTGACTATACTTTTAACTTAAGTTGTGAGCGAAAAAAATTACCCCTCAACGGTTCACCAGAGCACATAGTGCAACTGTTAGATAAAGTGATTAATAATGCCGTTGAGTTTAGCCAAGACAAAATAATCACCGTTGCCTTAACACAGCACAGTGAGCATGCCGAGTTACGGGTGACTAATAATGGTATTTTATTACCCGAGCAATTGAGCGAAAGCTTATTTGATTCTATGGTGTCATTGCGCAGCGCTAATACAACTAATACCGTTAATACAGCTAATAAAAGTAAAAAAACACCACCTCACCTTGGTTTGGGGCTTTATATTGCCCGACTAATTTGTCAATTTCATCATGGGGAAATCAGTGCCGATAATCATCACTCGCCTGAGGGGGTCACCATTAAAATAACCCTGCCCACCAAAGTCTGGTAACAAGTAGAGCAGCTGCCCACCTAACACTAATCAGCCCAGCAATCATTGATATAAAACAATTGTTTAAATTATTCTTAAATATTTCTAGACATAAGCGTGATTTTTACTACAATCACGCATCTTATCAATTTTGATAGATTTCACCTTTAATCATTACCGTCCTGGAGAAGTAAAAATGAATGTTGATCAACATATTAAAGTAGCACAATGGCACTTAGAGCAAGCCCGTTTACACAATGTTAGCGATCATACTTGTGGTTGTCCTGCTAACAAGCATGACCAACGTGCAATCGACGCTGTTGAAGCGGGTTTAATCATTGAAGAAAAAGCCTGTACTTTAGACGCTAAAGAAGCTCGCGCTTAAGCTTAACCAAATAATTAAATCATTGTATTGCAATGATAAATAATTTTAAAAAGAGTGATGACAATGCTATTGTCCTCACTCTTTTTTATTTACCGCTCACTATAACTACAAATAGCTACTAGCAACTACTCCCTAACCTAAAATAGCAGACACCCCTCTCAATATTTTTGTTAAAAACTATTCGCTTAGCGTCACTTCATAACAAAAAGTCATAATCAATAAAGCTGGTTTATTGAGCATTAAAGCGTAAACACGCCTGAAATTTATCAAATTCCTTATTTTTTCATAACTGCCCAGTTATTTATGTTAATTCATACGAAAAAGCCAAATATCAGGTGGTTTTACTGATGAAAATTAATTGGCTTGTGATAATCTATTATTTTGAGAGGGGTGTCTTCTATTTTTTTAGCAATGGGTATCCCCCTTGCTTTCTACGGCTGAAAATTATTTGGCAGACTTAATTTTAGGGGAAGAAGTTGAAGCAGTACGGCAGTGGGTTACTGACGTTGAATTTCCCGAAGAATATTTTGAACAACTGTGTGAGGCACTTTAACTATGTATGACTATGACCAAAGCATAATGGCAAAATACACCAAATTATTAACGCCTTTTTTACCGTTATGGAAAACAGAGGATAAAGAGTGGCTTAAGCAGCGTAAAACCGATTGGCAATATATTGCAGAGCATAATATGGAGGGAGAGAGTAAAAAGCGCAAAGCAGAGTTAAAAAAATTCTTCATAAAAGGGGTGTATCCTGGTTATACTCCTATTCTATTTTTTTTAGTGCCGTTTGATTCAGAAGAAAGTATGAAGCAGTTTTTTTATTCTGACATGTATTCATCGAGCGAAAGGACAAGGATACGACTTTTTGAATTATCAAACCTAAAGCTAGGAGGGCTTTCTTGGGAGCGTACATTTAACCAAAGGTATGTGAAGGCTATTTTAGGTTCAAGTTACCAAGTGATTAAAGAGCCTTTACCTGGAGGGGGCGAGAAGGAAATATCACCCCATCCATCATCTTTCTGTTCAAATTTTATTTACTGGACTTATCGAATCTTGCAATTAACGGAAGTCACTTATCATCCTTATGTTGAAACGGTTGATTATTTTGTTACTACTTTGCCTTTTTTTAATGAGATCGATTATAGAAATGCAAGATGCGTTAAAGAGTTTTTCATTATATTAGAGCTTGCTGAGGGTATTAGCCAACAGGCAGATGCCCCTGTTATTGCAAAAGAGCTGGCAGAAAAGTTGGTTGAAAACAAAGAGGCACTGCTCAGTAACTGGCAAATCAATGCGCATTTAGATGAGTAGCTTGATACATCAAAATAGCAGCCTTGGTTTTACAATAAAAACTAGGCTGTGATCACTGTAAAGCTAAAAAATAGCGTTCGGGTTGATTAAATGAAAACCAGACAAATTCGACTTTACCGATTAGGTTATTATTACTAATCCAACCAAAGTTACGACTGTCAGTACTTTTATTGTGATTATCTCCTTCAATAAATAGCTGTACATTGCCCTTGCTATCACGAACTTTAGTTAAACGTTTGGCTAATACACAGTACTATTTTTTAAACGTTATTATAATCCCACCATTATGCGTAGCCACAAGTAATGCCCTATTTCAAAACCTCTATTGCCAAATTCTTTTTGTAAGGTTAGGTAAAGAAATGTAAAGCCGCATTTCCGTGATGAACTTCTTACGTTAATATCACTCTACCTCAGTGAATAAACCTTTTTAATCTGTTCAAGTAAAGCCGTAATATAAATTCAAAAATCAGCTGCCATGTTGAGGGACTTTTACGGCCAAATTTTAAGGTTTTCATTGTATAATTAAATATTAGGAAACATAAATGAAAATTAATGATCATAACTGCCAAAGAAAAAAACGGGTACCGATATTTCTACTAGCCACGATTATGCCATTATCATTATTTGGCTGTGGTGGTAGTGATGACGATAGCGGCACTGGTTACATTCAACTTTATAATTTGTCGTCTAATGCGCCAGGAATATATTTAACGGTAGACAAGTATAACGATGATGATTTTGATGAAAATACTCACTCAGAAATCACCTTCACTCAGGTTAGCAGTCGCTTCACTTATGATACTGACACTTACAACATTGAGCTTGCTTGGCAAAATGAATATAACAACCAAAGTGATTTAGAAATGGTCTATGAAAACCAGTTACAAGTCACTAGCGACACGGTTGAGTTTGTTGTTATTGCCGAAGATATTAAAGCGCCAACTGTGCTTATTTATGAAATACCCGTTAGAGATGATGATGAAATTGATGATGACAACGACGATGAAGTATTCAATGTCAGGGTGCTTAATATGCATACTATGTCTGAAGGTGTAGACTTTTATTACTCCGAAGCTGACGAAACGTTCAATGAAGCTCAATTACTCAGCCAAACAACTTATACCGCAATGGCTGATAACCAAAAACTTAATCAAGATGACTATATTTTTTATCTCACCTCAGCAGGCAGTGATGAGATATTATACACCTCTCAAGATATCTCTTTTCCTTATGCCTCTGAATATATTCTAGTTATTAGAGAAAACCAAGGGGTTGGCACCTCTCCTTTTGTCATAGACAAAGTATCAACCTCATCGACAATTGAGTACCCTGACACAAATTCTGAAGCTAGATATCAAGTTTATAATGGCATTATTGAACACGAGTTACTGCCTGAATATGAACAAAATTTCGACTTTCATATCAATGGCATAGATGATACCCCTGAAGTTTCATCTTTAGGCTTTCGAGAGTTTAGCCAATCAATTATCACTGATTCTGGCGACTATAGTATGAGCCTAGTTACGCCACAAGAACAAAGTGCGCTTCTCAGTAATCATTTATTAGCGCTGAATGAGAATACTGACAAAACCATCTTTTTCTATCTATTAGAAGAAGCTGTCGATGAAGATGACGACGGTGATATTGACGAAGATGGTGATGGCCACATTGATGATATAGAGATAACAATCAACTCACTCTTAGTTGACAACAACCAAAGTGACAGTATCTATAACCATCAAATGAAGGTGATCAACTTAATTGATCAAGATGAAATAATTGATGATTTTAGTAGTATCAAAGTATATTTTGTCCGCAGCGATGAAATAATTGAAACCGCTGAGCAAAGTTTAACCGCAGCATTTGCCACGCCAAATTCTGTTACCTTACTCAATAATACTTACAATATTTATGTTATTGGCCGGCTTGATAGCAGTGATATCATTCTGGCTACTACCGAATTGGTACTCACCGAAGAGAGTAAAGATCAATTTATTATCTTAGAAAAAGATAACGACTCCGACACAGGTTACAAAACAACGTTATCGCCACAAGCATCTGAACTTTAGGTTGTATCGTTAATCTTGCTCTATCTCGCTTTCACCAGTAAAGCGAGATAGAGACACCTCTCCTTTTATTCTTATATCTAATCTTGCTATTTCATTATTCCCCCCTGTACAAGCCAACGTATTGACACCAATACTTAAACAAACAACTGATCTTGAAAGAGTAAAGTCAACGGCGCTCTCACTAGTAATAACTCAAATACAGGAAATTTTAACAAAACCGGTCATCACTTCACTTTTTAAAGTGTAAGCTTGTGTAATTAAACTAACCGTGCGATGATGCGTATAATTCATCAGTAATAAAGTATAGGAGTTATCATGAAAGCACGTATTCTAGTAACAAGCGCTGCAGGCAATACCGGCATTCCCACAACGCTCGGTTTATTAGAAAAAGGCTATAAAGTACGTGCATTCGTCCGACAAAGAGACGCACGCAGCCTGCGACTCGAAGAAGCCGGTGCTGAGTTGTTTGTCGGCGATATGTTCTCGTATCGAGATATGCATAATGCGCTTAAAGAGGTGCAGCGCGCTTATGTATGCCCA
>Ga0209826_1001849_pt1 | contig 14359 bp, 17 predicted proteins | sample GOMGulsemesocosm_5_FD_184637 | JGI IMG/M metagenome (GOLD analysis project Ga0209826, IMG submission 184637) | Methane-oxidizing microbial communities from mesocosms in the Gulf of Mexico - GOM15C Gulf of Mexico (SPAdes) (version 2) | ecosystem: Environmental > Aquatic > Marine > Cold seeps... | reverse complement strand
TGACTAATAGCTGGCTCTTGGGATTGAATGCAACATAGTAGATGTGTTTTTTAGGCTGATAAAAACATGCATCTTAAATGATTACGGTTATATACCTGCACTACCTGAAAGTAGTATTTTAAGGAAGAGTGAGTCTTTACTTCTTATTAATCAAGTGTACTAGGACATTGTTATTTCTTAACTTGAATCGAAGTATGAGTTACTATGGATTATTGTATTAATCGCTCTTTTTATGACCTCTTGTAGTTTTAAAGGTGATGGCAAGTATATAAAGCATGGAACATGGCTATTCGTAAACAGGGATAATAACTCGATGAAAAAAACAGCTTTTGCAGTAACGCTTGTTGCACTTTTTACAGCTAACGTACAAGCAGATACAGTTGGTCTATATCTTGGCAGCCAAATTTGGCAAAGTGATGCAAATGGTGTTTTTGGTGAAAAAAATACGCTAATTGACTTTGATTTAAAAAAAGAACCGCAAATTAACTATTTTGTTGCTGTTGAACACCCTTATTCTATACTCCCTAATATACGCATTTCAAGTACAACGCTTGATACCACAGGTAAAACTACCTTAACGCAAGCATTTAGCTTCGGCAGTGAAACCTTTCCTACTGATGCTATTGCTGATGCCCGTTTTAACGTTAGTTATATCGATTACACCTTATATTATGAATTATTTAATAACCGCTCATTATCATTTGATTTGGGTTTAACCGCTAGAGTTTTTGATGGTAATGTCACTATTACTGGGCAAACAATTATTGTTGATAATGAAGATGATTGCCCTGAAGTTTCTCAAGGCAATACTTGCCCGTCACCAGCAGGCACTTATACCCCTACGGGTAAAATAAAGACCGACGAAATTGAACCTATGTTATATGTTGCCGCTAATATTAGCTTGCCTTTAACTGATCTAAGTGTATTTGCGAAAGGTGATTTTTCATTGATAAATGAACATTCACTTTCTGACTATCAAGTTGGCTTAAGTTACGATCTAATTGATAGCAGAATGATGGATTTTAATGTGAGATTAGGGTATCGAGCTGTGAAAATGGAATTTGAAGGTTTAAATGATTTATATACTGATCTTGAATTTAAAGGTGCTTTTGTTGGCGTGATTGCACACTTTTAAAGGCTAATGTTTTAGCATAGGCGCTGTGGCAATAATTTTCTGTGCCCTCTGTTCATCCAAACAAGGTATTCTCTATATGGTAACTTTTTTCGCTGGTTTTTTTCTTAGTTTATCTCTTATTCTTGCAATAGGCTCTCAAAATGCTTTTGTATTAAAGCAAGGAATAAAAAAGCAACATGTTTTATTAATTTGTACTATTTGTGCTGTTTCTGATGCTATTTTAATTTCTCTTGGTATTGCAGGATTCGGCGTTATTGTAAATAAATACCCTTCTATCGAAATGTATACTCGTTACGGTGGTGCTGTATTTCTTCTTGTATACTCGATGTTAAGTTTTAAATCAGCGTTTAGTCAAAGTCATATATTAAAGCCGGAGGCTGGAGAAAATAAATCAATTTTTAAAACTGCAATTATTTGCCTTGCTTTTACATGGTTAAATCCTCATGTTTATCTTGATACAATGATGCTTTTAGGTAGTATATCAACCCAATATGAAGGTCAAAAATTCGAATTTGGTTTAGGTGCAATTTTAGGCTCATTTAGTTTCTTTTTTAGTTTGGGATATGGCGCTAGGTTATTAGCTCCTGTATTTCAAAAACCAAAGGCATGGAAAGTTCTGGAGATTATTGTTGGGTTTACCATGCTAGTCATAGCTTTAACTTTAATTCTTGGGTAAGTTCACAGAACAAAAAAAGCAGTTGATTTTTGCTCCTTCATTGCTAATTTCAACCAACTATTTTTCGCCTACTGTTTGGGCGTTGGTAACTTAAATGGTACTGGGCATTAAAGGATAAACTTTGTTAGCAGATCAAAAATCTATGGTTGATGCAATCAATCAAACTATGCCTTTTGGCAAATATGCAGGCAGAAAACTTTTACAACTACCTGAGCCTTATTTAGTCTGGTTTCATAGTAAAGGATTTCCTGACGGTAAATTAGGTGAGCAATTAGCGCTTATGTATGAAATAAAGTTAAATGGATTAGAAGGCATGTTAAAGCCACTACTAAAATGATAAAAATATTTAAATCAAATTCCTATATTAATGCTCAGTTTTATTCCTCTTCGTTATATTGATTTTTTAAAATAATGGCTAACAAATTGTTTTAAAAGCTTAAGTTTTTTCAACTAAAAAATACCATCTAATTATTCATAAAATAAATATCTTAATTGCCCATTTTCTTAATAACCGCACTTGAAATAAGGACAATTATCATCTTAAATTAATCATCAGTTGTTATTTCTGATACAGATAAATAACTGATTGCTCATTAATGATTACATCACGTTAATAAGTACTTTTTTATGATGATATTATGAAAGGTGTATTATATGAAAAGACAGAAAAGAGATAAGTTAGGAAGAGCACATTCAAATGGCTATCAAGCAGGCCTTCATGGAAAATCAAAAGAAAATTGTCCTTATCAGTGTGTCGATACTCGTTCTCAATGGTTAGGTGGTTGGCGTGAAGCTGTTACTGATAGAAACATGGGTTTATTTAGGTAATATATCTGCATCTATTCAGGTTGCTCAAGCACTCCAAAATATACAACTTGAAGTAGCTTGGGTATAAGCTGTCAGTTGAACCTTTATCACCAAAGGGTTGGCAGCGATTAAATTTTAACCTTCGTTACAAGCTTTACAGCCACTTCGTTTTTTTATTTTAAATTGCTGCCATTGATTTAATAAACCATCAAAAACATTTAACTGATTGGTTTGCACCTCGTTACCTGTCAATAATTTAATGGTTTGTAATGACTGCATACCTGCAATTATTCCAAGTACTGGACCTAGAATCCCAACAGTTTTGCAATTATTTATTGGAGCCATCTCATTTTCAGGATATAAACATTGATAACAAGCATTGTTCGTATTTCTAGAGTCTACAATGAGTTGTTGCCCATCAAAAGCAGTAGCTGAACCAATAACTAAGGGGATTTTATATTCAATACATGCTCGGTTAATTAAGTAACGAGTTACTCTATTATCAGAACAATCAAGTACAACGTCAACTTGGGGAAAGTAATAATTGCATAGCTCTTGATCTAACATATCATCAATGGCTTCAATATTACTGTCTGGAAATTGTTTTTGTAATCTTTTGGTAAGCGTTTCTGCTTTGTTTTTTGTGATATCTTCTTCATGAAACATAACCTGTCGGGGTAGATTGCTTATTTCAATAGTGTCACCATCCATAAGAAATAAATTGCCAACACCGGCAGCGGCTAAGTATAAACTTACAGGGTTTCCTAAGCCGCCAAGGCCTATAATTAAAACTTTTGAATTTCTAAGGGCTAATTGCCCAGAAATGCCAATTTTATCAAGCATAATTTGTCGAGAGTATTTTAGCTGTTCTTGATTAGTTAACATATTATCCTTGTTGCATTGATAATACCAATCACACTAAGTATGTGATCATTTATACTTGTTAAAACCACCAACTACCGCGTTATTTATTTAATAATTAACGCTGCATGGATGCAGCTTATTAGACAATGCAGGAGCATATTGTCCTGAACAACTAGTTAATGAAATAAATGCCTTGTATTTGGCGGTTTTTCCTGCGTATAAAATAGATCCCCTAATTAATGTAATTGGTATAACATGAGTTATGTTTAATTTTAATAAAATTTATTGTTAGTAAAGGTATGTACGTACGGCACTGGCTTTAAATTGTAAATATACCTTTTGATTAACAATAATAGAAAGTTTTTGTTGAGAATAGGTACTTATATTGACAAAAAATATTTGCTTTTCACATACAACACTCACTAATACTGTGTGGCCAATTTGCTTAATATCAGTAATGTTTCCATAGAGTAAATTTACAATAGAACTATTTAAAGGCTCTGTTAAACAAATACTAATATCCTGAGCTAAAATAAAACAACGTAAATTTTGAGATTGCTTTAGGGAAGTATTTGTTTTTTTATTACCTTCATTTGTCAATATATCATCAGATACTTTGCCGCAAGGTATTCTGTCTTTTGGTAAAAGAATGCATTGTTCATCACCTAAAGATAATTCCGCAAAATTCCGACCATTATCGTTAGTTTTAATAGCTAGGGATAAACTTGTTTGTTGAAGTGATAAATGTGTATGATTCTCTTCACCAGATAGTGTCTTTGAAAGAGTATCTATCGGTTGGTTTAATTGATGAATAACATGGTGAATAGAACCATAATTTATAATTTCCCCTTGCGACATGACTAAAATGTCATCACAAATTTGCTGTAATTCATCTAAGGCATGGCTGACATAAAGAATAGGTAAATTAAGTTGATTTTGTATTTTAATTATAGCGGCTAGTAATGTTTTTTTACTTTTTTGATCAAGCGCACTTAATGGTTCATCAAGTAATAATAACTTAGGTTCTGATAATATTGCCCTTGCTAAAGCTACTCTTTGCTTTTGACCACTTGATAATTGAGTGACGGACTTATTTATAAGTTCATTTAGATTTGTTAAGTGAATGACATCGTCAATTTTTAACTGGCTGTTTTTACATCGAGAAGCAGCAAAATTTAAATTTTCATAAACACTTAAGTGTGGAAATAAACGACTGTCTTGAAAAACCAAACTAATTTGTCTATTTTCCGGACGTATAAAGTGATTAGTTGAGTTATTTGACAAACACTTGTTATAAAAATTAACTTCACCTTGGATATTTTTTTCTAACCCCGAAATAATGCGTAAAAGTGTTGATTTTCCTGAGCCAGAATGGCCATATATACCAGTAATACCATTTAATTTGAGATCTTGATTTATCTTTATATTAAAATTATCAAAGTTAAGTGTGAAGTTTAATTTCAAGTATTTCATTTTGTGTTATCTACGCTTTTTAGGCATGTTAAGTAAATAAATACTTGATAATAAAACCATTGAAGCAATGAGTAAACTGATGGCTAGAATATGTGCTTGAGCATAATTAAAGGCTTCAACATGATCAAATAATGCGATAGATAATACTCGTGTTTCACCCGGAATATTACCACCAATCATTAATATAATGCCAAACTCTCCTACTGTATGAGCAAAGCCCAAACTAGCAGCAGTGATAAAACTTGATTTTGTTAATGGCACTACTATGGAAAAAAACTGGTCTAAACGTGATGCACCAAGAGATGCAGCAGCATCTAAAAGAGAATCACCTAATTGTTCAAATGCTTTTTGTAATGGTTGAACAACAAAGGGTAATGAATACAAAACTGAACCAATAACGATCGCTGAAAAACTAAAAGCCAGCTGTTGACCAGTAACTTGTTGCCATAACTGGCCAGGTAAATATTGTGGAGAAAAAGCAATCAGTAAATAAAAGCCAAGTACCGTAGGTGGAAGTACAAGAGGAAGTGCAATAACAGCTTCGATAACCACTTTGAATTTATGAGTCATCTTAGATAAAAACCAAGCTAAAGGCGTACCAATAATTAATAAAATAACGGTTGTTAAACCCGCCATCTTTAATGTGGTAAATAACGCTAGATAATCAGAGCTTTGCATCTGTTTCCTTATCGAGAAGGTAACCATAAGAGGCTATTTGTTGTTGTATGCTATTTGATAATAAAAAGTCACTTAATTGCTTGGCTTGTATTATATTTTTACTCGATTTTATAATCACTAATTGCTGTTCTATTTTTTGATGGAACTGCTCCGGAATAACAACACCTAACATTTTATTATGCACTAACTGACTATGAGCGATTAAGCCCAGAGGAACTGATTTACTATGAAGTTGAGAAAAAGTCTGGTTAACATTTAAGCCAACTATAAAGGAGTTTTGGTATTTATCCCATAACCCAAGGTGTTGAAATGTTTCTTTTGCTGCTTTTCCATAAGGTGCTGTATCAGGGTTAGCGATGGCAAAATAGCGAGGTATCTCCTGTAGGCTGTCTAGTTGTAATAAATAGGTAGGTGAATTATTAATTGAATAAAGAGCAAGTTGACCAATAGCATAGGTTTTTCTGCTATTTGGTAGCGTTAATTGGGCGTGTTCTAATGCTGCAGGTCTTGAACTGTCGGCGGAAATAAAAACATCAAATGGTGCGCCATGTTTTATTTGTAAGAATAATGATCCAGTACTTCCACTAATGATTTGGCTTGTGATACCTGTTTTTTGTTGAAATGGTATTAATAGTTTTTTTAATGCCGGAGTGAAATTTGAAGCAACGGCTATGCGTAAGGGTAACGAGTTTTCTTTTGAAAAAGCAATGTTACTTGGTAATGATAAGCTGAATGTAAACAGGATAAGTAAAATCAACCAAGCTTTAGCTCTTATCATCATGCTTAGAACCACTTTTTAGCTTTTTGTTTATCAGACTCTTTTGCTGATAGCCACTGTTCCCCATTTAGATAGTTTTCCTTTTTCCAAAAAGGCGCTTCTACTTTTAGGTGATCCATTATGAACTCATTTGCGGCAAATGCAGAATGACGATGTTGGCTTGTTACACCAACAAAAACAATTTGTTCGCCAATACTTAGCTTTCCTACTCGATGGATAATTTTTACACGGCCTATATTCCAGCGCGTTTTAGCCGTTGCTATTATTTTAGCTAATGATTTTTCTGTCATGATAGGATAATGCTCTAATGTTAAAGAACTGATATTCTTACCATCATTCATATTTCTAACTCGACCTGTAAAGGTAACGATAGCCCCGTCAGTGCTATTATTATGTTCAAGTAAAGCAACTTCATCCGTTAAGTTAAAATCTTCTGTTTGAATTGATATTTCAGCTGTGTTGTTTTTTATCATAATTTACTTTTCTTTGAAACTATTTAACTCGCTACTAGCTACTCGACACTTATCTCTATCCGCCCGTCACAGGAGGGAAAAAAGCGATTTCATCACCTTCTTTTATTTTATGTTCATTATCAACCATTTCATGGTTTACAGCGCAAAATAAAGGCATGTTATTAAATGTGTGTTGCCAATTTTTATCTTTATTTGCTAGCAACTTTTTAATATCACTTATGGTATGTAAACCTTCAATATTAATTGATAATTCATGACAATTAAGCTGTTCACGTAATGCGGCAAAAAAAACAATTTTTAGCATACTATTTTTCATTTTGACGTCCAACATCCAGACTTACCGCCTTTTTTTGATAAAACTTTAATGCCATAAATTTCCATTTTAGGGTCTACTGCTTTGCACATATCAAATAAAGTTAAACATGCAATTGACACAGCAGTTAATGCCTCCATCTCAACACCTGTTTGACCTGTTAATTTACATAAACTTTGAACTTTTACCGTGGTATTAGTTTCATCAATGCTAAAATCTACTTGTACTTTACTCAGCATTAATGGATGGCATAATGGAATCAAATCACTGCACTTTTTAGCTGCTTGAATGCCTGCAATTCGAGCAACAGCAAACACATCCCCTTTTTTATGCTCACCAGAGGTAATTAGTGCCAGTGTTTCTGGTGTCATTTTTATAAAACCTTGAGCCGTTGCGCTACGAAATGTTAGCGCTTTTTCAGTAACATCAACCATATTAGCTTCACCATGCTCATTCAGGTGGCTAAGTGTAGCTTCTTGTACTGGCGTACTTGCTATAATACTCATTAATTACGCGTCTCACATTGTTGAATATCCAAGTTTAGGTGAGGAATAAAATTACATGGTCGATGGCTAGCATCTAGTTGTTCTTTAATTACTTTATCCCATGCTGTTTTGCACGCATTTGTTGAGCCGGGTACACATAACACCACGGTTTTATTTGCAATTCCACCAAAAGCACGAGACTGAATAGTAGAGGTACCAATTTCACCTAATGAAATATATCTAAATATTTCACCAAAACCTTCTATGTTTTTATCAAATAAAGGCATTAATGCCTCAGGTGTATTATCTCGCTGAGTAAAGCCAGTTCCACCAGTAGAAATAATGACATTAATACTTTTATCTGCAATCCATTTTGAAACGCATGCACGAAGTTGATAAATATCATCAATAACGATGGCTTTATCTGCTAGGTGATGTCCATTTTCCGTTAAGCGTTCAACAAGCGCCTGACCTGACGTATCATTTTTTTCGGTACGTGTATCTGAAACTGTTAGTACAGCAATATTTAAGGGAATAAATGCTTTTTGAGCATGTGTTGACATTATTTTTCCTTTCTCTGGATTGATTTATACCAGTTTCATTAATTAGGTGATCTATTTTAACAAGTAGAAATGATCATATATTTAGTGAGGTTGGTATTACTCTATTCGTTAAAATTTTTTGAGCTTGTTGCCATTCTTGAGGCGTATTGGTATTAAATAACGTTCTTCGGTCTTTTGGTGTAATAGCTTGATTAGGCACTTGGCTTAATAAGGCTTTAATTGACGGGCCATTTTTTCTAGCTTTTCCATTACTCATACCTTTTATACGATTACTCATTCTATTTTTTTGAAATGATTGCTTCATAAATAACTCAAGGTATGCAGTATTAGGTAAATATAAAGGAATACTATGATCGGTAAAAAACGTCGCTTTATGACTTAACTCACCCGCTAAGCGTAATTGTTTCAATGTATTGCTTGTCATCAAGGGTAAATCAACAGGTAAAATAAGGTATGAATTGGCACTACTTTGAGAAAGTACACTGTATATCCCACCCACAGGGCCCGCATGCGGAATTAAATCATCAATATGATTATTTGCCTGCTTCACCCCTCCACTAATCACAATGTTGTTAATCCCTGCTTCAATTAACAATTGCTTAGAAAAATCTAACATGTTGATGTTATTGCGCATTAGTTTAGATTTGTTCTCCCCCATACGAGAAGATAAACCGCCTGCTAATATCACGCCTAAACACTCACAATTATTTTTAGTATATGAATAGGGCACATTAACCACCTAGCATGGCTAAATGCTTAGTGCCACCCGTTAGTTTGTCATGAAGAAAATGAGTGGCTTGCTTATCACCTAGTAAAGATACTATTTTTTCTTGTAATGGTGCTGTGTTTTCTTGTTGTAAATACTCACGAAGAGAAAGACCATTTTCACTAAATAAGCATAAGTGTAACTTACCAGAAGCACTTACACGCAAACGGTTACAACTATGACAAAAATCTTTAGAGTAGGGCATGATCAAGCCAATTTTTCCTAAGTAGTCAGGGTGATAAAACTCTTGAGCGGGACCTGCAGATTTATCTTTATTAATAGGGAGCCAACCATCAAGAATTAAATTTTGCTTAATTCTTGCGCCTTGTACATGCTGAGCGTTGAAAAATTTTGTATTATCGCCTGTTTGCATTAGCTCGATAAACCGTAATGTTATGGGGGTATCTTTTAACCAGTCAAGAAAGCTTTGTATTTCTCTTCCATTATATTCGTGCATTAGTACAGTATTGACTTTAACTTGTGGACTTCCATCAGCTAAAGCCATATCAATACCTTTTAAAATAGTTTTTAGTTTATTATGCCCTGTTATCGCAAGGAATTGTCTAGGATCTAAACTATCAATACTAATATTAATAGCATCGATACCAGCATCTAACCACAGTGGCAAATGTGTTGGTAATTTATAACCATTAGATGTTATCGCCACTTTTTTAATGCCCTGTGTTTGTTTACAAACAGCAATAATTTCAGGAAGGTCTTTACGTAATGAAGGCTCTCCACCAGTAATACGAATTTTTTCAGTACCTAACTGAGCAAAAGCTTGTACTAAGTTTTTAATTTCGATAGGCGACATGAAGTTGCGTGGTTGATCACATTGATAACCATCAGGTAAGCAGTAGTTGCAACTAAAGTTGCATACATCGGTAATAGATAGACGCAAGTAGCTAAACCTACGGCCAAAGTTGTCTGTTAACATATCACCTTTCCAAATGTCGGGAGGCTAACGCGTTTCCTTGTTAACCCTGGTAACATAAAATTTATTCGATAGTTAAATAAACGCTGTTACGGCTTAAAACTGCCTGTCTCAACAAATAATACGTTGTGATTTAGCAATAGTAGCTCGGTGTAATTTAAAATTTTATAAGTCAATGACTTATTTTCAGTATACGTTAACTATTATTAATTTTGTAGCAATCATTCATTTAAAAATGATTACAGGTAATAATTAAGGGATAATATGCCCTTACCTTATATTAAAGAGAGTTACTCATGTTTGACTGTTGTTCATCTCCTGACTTATTGCCTTTTGATCAAGCTTTAGAAAAAATACTAGCGGATGCTTCTCCTATTAATGAAAGTGTAAATCTACCGATTGAACAATCTTTAAATTATGTATTATCTGAAAATATTAACAGTACTATTAATGTTCCGGGACATGACAATTCTGCTATGGATGGGTATGCTTTTAGTTTTGAAAGTTTGGCTATAAATAAAACATTAAAACTTGTTGGCTGCTCTATGGCAGGATCTCCATATCAAGGGGAATGTAAGCTAGGAGAATGTATTCGTATTATGACGGGCGCTAAAATGCCAACGTGCTGTGATACGATTGAAATGCAAGAAAATGTTCAAATTGATGAAGAAAACATTACCTTTTTAGTTGAAAAAAAACAGGGTTCACATGTTCGAAAACTGGGTGAAGATATTGAACAAGGACAACAGGTATTATCGAAAGGTCATCGAATTAATGCTGTTGATATTGGTATTTTATCATCATTAGGTGTCGCTAAAGTAGTCGTTTATCGTAAGTTAAATGTTGCCTTAATTGCAACAGGTGACGAGTTGAAATTACCGGGGCAGAGTTTACAAGAAGGTGATATTTACGAAAGTAACAGTTACTTTCTAGCGGCAATGTTAGAGAAATTGCATGTTAATGTGATTAATTTTGGCATTATTGAAGATGATCCTAAATCTATAAAAGCGGCTTTTATTTCTGCCGACAAGCAAGCTGATGTTGTTATTTCTTCTGGTGGTGTTTCCGTTGGAGATGCCGATTATACCAAAATAGTGTTAGATGATTTAGGTGAAATTGGTTTTTGGAAAATAGCAATGAAACCGGGAAAACCCTTAGCTTTTGGAAAATTACCCAACAGTATCTTTTTTGGTTTACCGGGTAATCCAGTTTCAGCATTAGTGACCTTTCATCAGTTAGCGTTAATCGCTTTGAATAAAATGCAAAACGCTTTACCAATTCACAGAACGCATTTACAGGTTAAGTGCATAGACAATTTACGAAAATCATCAGGGCGAATAGACTTTCAACGTGGACATTTTTCAATTAATGAGCAAAGTGAGAATGTCGTTACTTCTACAGGAGGACAAGGGTCTGGTATTTTATCTAGTATATCTAAAGCCAATTGTTTTATTGTTTTGTCATCAGAGCAAGGGAATGTTTGTGCAGGAGATATGGTCACTATCCAACTGTTTGATCATTATATTTGCTAATCATGTATCTTTAGGTATCGGGTATATTACAAAAGAGCTTTCAGTTCACACAAACCAAAAGCTCCCTTAAACGTGGTAACTTAAATTGTTTACAATTTAAAGTTGAGCAAAACACTTATCAGCAGCAACTAACGTTTTTTCTATAATTTCATCAGTATGTGCAGTTGATAAAAATCCTGTCTCAAAAGAAGATGGTGCTAAATAAATACCTTCTTTAAGCATTAGGTTAAAAAAGCGTTTGAACTTATCAGCATCACATGCGGTTGCTTGCTCAAAGGTTGTAATAGGTGCTTGATCGCTGGTGAAGAAAAAACCAAACATGGCTCCCACATAGTTAATACTTAAATCTACACCATTACGTTCAGCGGCTGCTTTTAGACCCATTGCTAGCTTTTCAGTGGCAATGGTTAGTTCTTGATGTTTATTCCCTTGTTCAAGTTCCTTTAATGCTGCAAGTCCTGCTGCCATAGCAATAGGATTTCCTGATAAAGTACCTGCTTGATAGACAGGTCCAACAGGTGCTATATAATCCATTATTTCCTGTTTTCCACCAAATGCGCCAACAGGCATACCACCACCAATAATTTTACCTAACGTTGTTAAATCTGGTTTGATGTTATAATGAGCTTGTGCTCCACCTAATGCGACACGAAAGCCAGTCATCACTTCATCTAAGATCAAAACGCTATTATATTCATCACAAACATCACGTAACCCCTCTAAAAATCCTTCAACAGGAGGTATACAATTCATGTTTCCAGCAACAGGTTCAACAATAATACAGGCAATATCATTAGGATATTTTGCAAAAATATCTCTAACTTGATCAATGTTATTATAGCTTACCGTTAGGGTATGCTTTGCGAAATCGGCAGGGATACCTGGAGAGTTTGGTACGCCTAAGGTTAATGCCCCTGATCCTGCTTTGACTAATAAAGCATCTGCATGACCGTGATAACAGCCTTCAAATTTTAAAATTTTATCGCGATTCGTATAACCTCGTGCTAAACGTATAGCGCTCATAGTTGCTTCAGTTCCTGAACTTACCATACGCAAAGATTCCATTGAAGGAACAAGTTCTTTAACTTTTTTTGCCATCGTTATTTCAAGTTCAGTTGGCGCACCAAAGCTTAATCCGTTTTGAGCTGTAGTAATAACTGCTTCTTTAATGACAGGATTATTGTGACCTAAAATCATAGGACCCCATGATCCGACATAATCAATATAAGCATTATCATCAGCATCATAAATATAAGCACCATCTGCACGTTTAATAAAACAAGGACTGCCGCCAACACTATTAAAAGCACGAACAGGTGAGTTAACGCCACCCGGAATGATTTTTTTTGCTTGAGCAAATAACTGTTCTGAATTGTTCATAATAACTCTTTATTTTTATGTTATAGCTTTACACTTTTCTAATAAACAACTCTAAAGTTAGAGATTAAAAAAATTGGGTAAAGTAAGATTATGTAATAATATTTTTACGTTTTATTTGTAAACCAGTTTACCGGCTTTTCATATTGAAGAATTTGATCTTCAACACCTAAAGTTAACGCAAATAGTGCCATGCGTACTAAAACACCATTTTGTGCTTGTCTAAAAATGGCTAAGTTATCTAAATCATTTAAATCAATGTCTAGTTCATTTGCTTCTGGGCGAGAATCACGAGGTAAAGGATGCATGATAACAGTATTTTCTAAACAGTATTTTTTATAAAGATCTTTATTCAGGCTGAAATGGCCTCGATATAAATCGGCTTCATCCTTGCTGGCGAAACGCTCTTGCTGAATACGTGTTTGATAAATGATGTCACAAGATAAATTCCCTACCATGCTATCAGTGATGATAATCTTATGCCCAGCATTTGACAGTGTAGAAATAACACTGTCAGGCATCTTAAGTGCGCTTGGTGAAACCATTGTAATAGTAATATCATTATAAAGGCTTAATAATTTTGATAACGAATGCACCGTTCTGCCATGTTTTAAGTCACCCATTAGCACTATATTTAAACCATCAAGCCCTTTGTTAAAGCGAGACATTTCTGATTGAATTGTAAATAAATCTAATAAAGCTTGAGTGGGGTGTTCGTTAGCACCATCTCCACCATTGATAACAGGAACAGTACTTCCTTTTGAAAATTCATCTACTGAATGCATTTTTGGATGACGCATCGCAATAACATCAGAATAGCCACTGATCACTTGTGCAGTATCAAAAAGAGATTCGCCTTTACTTAAAGATGAATTCTCTTGTCCCACAGTTTCACGTACAAAACCGCCGAGTAAGTTAAATGCAGCACCAAAACTCACTCTTGTACGAGTACTTGCTTCAAAAAATAAGTTATTTAAAATGGCGCCATCAAGCACAGAACATTTTTTTTGACGTGAAGCATAGGGAACCATTTTTGCTGATATGGTTAAAATTTTTGCAATAGACTCTCGATCAAATTGTGATACGGATAGTATGTGACTACCTTGAAAGTTCATCATTTTAAGTTACCTGATGTTTAATTGATCTTGCAAAAATTGGCAGGAATATACCATAAAAGGCGAGTTTTTAGAATGAGAATTATCTATTAACAGATAATTCCATTCTAACGTTAACCTACCAACATACCTAAAAGACAGAAAACCTGCCTTTTAGGTATGTTAAAAATCAATGAAAGATTAAATATTATTGTGTCTATGTATACCCATATATGGGTATAGACTAAACAGGAAGCCGTCATTCCCGAGGTGTTTTGTCGGGAATCCAAGCTTAAAGACAATGGATCTTCAACAAGTAACCTCGAAGATGACGTTTTAAAAAAACTCCTGAGCCAAGTGCATAGTATGAGTCTTATTGTTTTTACTGTTTATTTTTAAAGCGGAATAGCA
>Ga0209826_1001848_pt1 | contig 14362 bp, 11 predicted proteins | sample GOMGulsemesocosm_5_FD_184637 | JGI IMG/M metagenome (GOLD analysis project Ga0209826, IMG submission 184637) | Methane-oxidizing microbial communities from mesocosms in the Gulf of Mexico - GOM15C Gulf of Mexico (SPAdes) (version 2) | ecosystem: Environmental > Aquatic > Marine > Cold seeps... | reverse complement strand
TATCATGCTTGATATTCGCTGTGCTGATTCAGCTGCCGGTAAAGCCACCTGCAAAAGTAAGAAGAACCAACAGCTGATTCATACATTTCTGGAGCTAACCCCTTAGTCAGCTTAATCGCTAACCAGCAGAGTCCCCATGCCTTTGTCGGTTAGCAGTTCAAGCAGCACAACATGAGGTACACGCCCGTCAATGATATGCGCGCTATTCACTCCACCATTTAAAGCATCCATTGCACACTGTATTTTAGGCAACATACCGCCATAAATCGTCCCATCAGCAATCAAGCTATTCACTTGGGCTATGGACAACCCCGTTAACAACTCTTCCTCTTTGCTTAATAAGCCCGATGTATTGGTCAGCAATAATAGCTTTTCCGCACATAAAACTTCAGCCATTTTTCCAGCCACTATATCGGCATTGATATTGTACGATGCCCCATCATCACCTACCCCAATGGGCGCAATAACTGGAATAAAGTCACCCTGCACCAACATATTAACCACACTAGGATCAATATGCTTAACGTGCCCCACGTGGCCCATATCAATTAACTCGGATGCTTTTTCTGCGCTGGCTTGTTGAGCCGATATTTTTTTAGCCCGTATAAGGTCACCATCTTTCCCTGTTAAGCCAACTGCCGAGCCACCGTGTTGGTTAATGAGGCTAACAATTTCTTTATTGACCAGACCACCGAGCACCATTTCAACGACATCCATCGTTTCACTGTCCGTTACACGAATACCATCAACAAAGTGACTTTTCATACCCAGCTTTTCAAGCTGCTGCCCAATCTGAGGGCCGCCACCGTGTACCACGACAGGGTTCAACCCCACTTGCTTTAGTAGCACGATGTCTCGAGCAAAGCCGCTCTTTAACTCATCATCAACCATCGCGTTTCCGCCATATTTGATAACAATCGTTTTACCGGAGAATTTTTGAATATAAGGAAGCGCCTCGCTTAATACATGCGCTGTTTGTACTGGATCAATTTTTTCTTTTATCATTTAACTTCTTTATTTAGGGCGTCAAACTGAACTTAAAAAGTCAGCTCCAACGCGGCATTAATCTTTAGCATTTGTTCTTTAAATAACTGCTTGATACGCTCTAACTCTTGCTCATCATCCGCCTCAAAACGCAGCACTAATGATGGTGTTGTATTGGATGCACGCACCAAGCCCCAGCCGTCTTTAAATTCAACACGCAAACCGTCCAAGGTAATAATTCGTGCATCTTCAAAATTAGCCTGTGCTTGCAGTTGCTCTATAAAACGAAAGTTTTCACCTTCCTCTAAAGCAATGTTTATTTCTGGCGTTGCAATACTATCCGGCAGTTCTGCAAATATTTCTACTGTCGGTCTAAACTCAGCCGTTAATATCTCTAAGAGTCGCGCTGCTGTATACAGTGCGTCATCAAAACCATACCAACGTTCTTTAAAGAAGATATGCCCACTCATCTCACCACCAAGCTCGGCATTATTTTCTTTCATTTTAGCCTTCATTAAAGAGTGCCCTGTTTTAGACATCACCGGCTTGCCACCGTGCTTGGCAATTAGCTTAGCTAAATTACGCGTGCATTTCACATCATAAATAATGTCTGCGCCCGCTTGGCGAGAGAGCACATCAATGGCGTACAGCATCATTTGTCGATCTGGCCAGATTATATTACCTTCCGAGTCAACCACACCTAAACGATCACCGTCACCATCAAACGCCAAACCAAGTTCAGCCTCTTCCTCACGCACCTTATCAATTAATTCTTGTAGGTTTTCAGGACGACTAGGATCAGGGTGGTGGTTAGGGAAATTCCCGTCAATCTCACAATATAAGGGTACAACCTCACAGCCTAACGTTGAAAGCAGCATCGGTGCCGCTTCTCCCGCCACGCCGTTACCACAATCAACAACCACTTTCATCATTCGCCCTAAACGAACATCGGCACTAATCTCACCGATATATTCAGGCAACATCATCTGCTGTTGATACGAACCCTCACCACTGGCAAAATCATCCCGCTCAATACGCTGGTATAGCTGCTGTATCGCATCACCCGATAAAGCGTCCCCCGCAATAACAACCTTTAAGCCATTATAATTAGCCGGGTTATGACTCCCCGTTATCATCACGCCTGACTGCGTACTGAGCGTATGGGTAGCAAAGTACAGTACCGGTGTCGGCACCTCACCAATATCAATCACATCACAACCACAAGCTTGTATACCTTTCACTAAGGAATCACTCAGCCGTGCACTGTGTAAACGTCCGTCACGTGCGATAGCTAGCGTATCCTGCCCCACCGCCAGTGCCTCACTAGCAATTGCAGAGCCAATCAAAAAAACACCTTGTTCCGTCAACGTTTCATCAACAATGCCTCGTATATCGTAAGCTCTGAAAATTGATCGAGGAACATCTTGCTGGCTCACAACCTCAATAGCCCCTTCCTTCATAAAGATGGGGTTTGTCGCTTGTTCGTTACCTACCCTCACTTTTTCTTTGATCGACTCAGTCAAGTCCATCTCAAGCTGCTCTGGATCAACGTCATCCTCGGAGCTTGTTTCTAATCCTTGTTTTTTCTGTTTAGCAAGCCCAACTTTTTTAAATTGCTGCTTAAGTACCTGCTGCTGTTCTTTGCTCTTTAACAGGCTTCGTAACATAGCTAATAAGAAGATGGTAATAGCCAATAGTGCAATATAACTTTGCAATTCAAGGTAGCTAAATGGAGCCTCTGCAAATTTCTTATACGTATATATTTTCCACCGCGTTCCCGGCACGTGTAAGGCTTTAGCCAAGATAGATCGCTGTTGAGAAGCATCCCCGCCAGCAGCAACTTGCAGCCCCCCTTGTTTTAATCTAAAAAAAGCCGATGGAGCGGCTGCCACAGCCACCTTGAAGTTTTCTTCTAAACTGCTCAATTTTATACTTAACAAAACAACCGCCTGCGTTTCATCATCTAAGACAATAGGCGCAGCTAAAGCAATATGTTTATCATCACTTCCTAACATATGCACTTCTGGCATCTGTACTCTTTTAGTTGCCGCAGCTTTTCTCAACAAATCTAAGCCTGCATAACCAAGCGGTGGTTGCTGTGAGTGATCGATGCGCATTAAGTCAGGCCTGAGAACTCGTAATAAACTAACGTCTTCATTCACTTGATCATATTTTTCAAGCCATGTCTTAAGCTCCACGCCACCGGCGCTCAAGCTTTCTATGAGTGCAGGATCTTGTGCTAAACGTAGAGCCTCCTTGCGCCACTGTTTAGCTTTTAGTGAAATTGTTTGCGCTGCTTTTTTAACTCGCAAGTCCAATGCCACAACTTGCTTAGCATGGCTCTCTTCAAGTTGGCTAATATAAACATAAGAAGCGCCACTTAGAAAAATAACCGCCCCCAATAAAATCAACGCCAGCTTTTTCACTTTAAAACTACCCTTTTCCTGTGTGCCCAAAGCCACCTTCACCACGGTGACTATCATCAAAAGAATCAACTTGCTCAAACTCAACTTGTACAACAGGTACAAAAACCAACTGTGCAATACGATCACCGACCTCAATCGTAAACTCTGTATCACCTCGGTTCCAGCAAGAAACGAACAATTGGCCTTGGTAGTCAGAGTCGATCAAGCCCACCAAATTACCTAGTACAATACCGTGCTTATGGCCTAAACCTGAGCGTGGAAGAATCACCGCTGCTAAGCTTTCATCACGAATATGAATTGCCATACCCGTTGGAATTAACTGAGTTTCACCAGGCTTAAGTAATAAAGATTGGTCTAAACACGCACGTAGGTCAAGCCCTGCTGATCCTGTAGTTGCATATTCAGGCACAGGAATTGATTGACCAATACGGCCATCAAGTAATTTAAGTTGTATTTTTTTCATGGTACCTTTTCGCTATTAATGTAACCAGCTCGCGAGCGAGTGCAGGCTTTGGCATACTCTCTAGTTCCTGCGAGCCATTATTCCAGTATACGGACAAAGCATTATCATCACTGTTAAAACCACTGTCCGCTCGTCCAACCCAGTTTGCCGCAATCATATCTAATGACTTATTTGCTAGCTTCCCCTTTGCATAGGCCTCCAGCTTGTCCGTTTCTGCAGCAAAGCCAACACAAAATGGCGACTCGGGTAACGCAGCAACCGTTGCCACGATATCCGTTGTTTTAACTAATGCTAGCTGCATGTCCTGTGCATTCTTTTTTATTTTATTATCAATTACCTCAACAGGGGTGTAATCAGCCACCGCGGCCGCGGCAATAAAAATATCCGACTGCTCCGCTCTTGATAAAACAGCCTCAGCCATCTCTTTTGCACTAACAACATCAATTCGTTCCAAACCTGCTGGCGTACTTAAATTTACCGGGCCAGCCACCAGCGTGACATGCGCCCCCGCATCAACACAAGCCTGCGCTACCGCAAAGCCCATTTTCCCAGAACTGTGATTAGTAATGTAGCGCACAGGGTCAATAGCTTCCCGTGTTGGTCCAGCATCCAGCAATACATCCAAGCCAGCCAATTCACCCGTGTTAAAGTGCTCGACAAGTGACTGCACTAACGATTCAGGCTCTAACATTCGCCCCAAACCAACGTCCCCACAGGCCTGAACACCCTCTCCAGGCCCAAGAATAACCACGCCATGGCTTTCAAGCTTACTTAAGTTTTTCTGTGTATTAAGGTCGTCATACATCGCTCGATTCATCGCTGGAGCCAGCATAACCGTTGTTTCTGCTGCCAACAAAAGCGTGGTCAGTAAATCATTCGCCATGCCCGATGCCAGCCGAGCAATAAAGTCGGCACTAGCTGGCGCCACCAAAATCACATCAGCCCAGCGAGCAAGACTAATATGCCCCATACCCGCTTCCTGCTCAGCATCAAGTAACTGCGTGTGCACTGGTGCCCCCGATAAGGCCTGAAACGTTAACGGTGTAATAAACTCCGTTGCTGCTGGTGTCATCACCACACGAACTTCTGCACCCAACTTTTGACATTGACGCAATATTTCAGCCGCTTTATATGCCGCAACGCCCCCTGTTACACCCAGTAATACTCGCCTATGCTGAAGTCTATTCACGATATTTATTTCGAATATAATTAAATTTAGTCTGCCATTATGGCACACAGCACGATATATTCTATGCCCTTAACTCTGTGGAATAGGATTCCTATTTTTGTACGATACGCATCGTTACTTACTTGCAAGGTTATAAGTACAAAAAAACACTGTCGAAAACTTAAGTTTAATAACATTATCAAAGGAATGATTATGTCTATAACCGACTGGCCCGAACAAGAAAGGCCGCGCGAGAAATTACTCAGCCGAGGCGCTCAAGCTTTATCTGACGCTGAATTACTGGCCATTTTTTTACGAACGGGAACAAAGGGTTTAAGTGCTGTCGATTTAGCGCGTCAACTACTACTGCAATTTGGTTCATTAAATACCCTCATGCACACTAATCAGGCCGACTTCTGCAAAGGCCACGGATTAGGCAACGCAAAATACGTTCAATTACAAGCCGTACTTGAAATGTCACGGCGCTACCTACACGAATCCATCAGCAAAAAAAGCACCCTCAGCAACCCTGATGACACCAAACGTTTTCTACAAAGTCAGCTTGCAGGCCAGCAACGCGAGGTTTTTGCTTGTTTATTCTTAGATAACAAACATCAGGTCATCGCATTTGATACATTATTTTATGGCACGATAGATGGCGCCAGCGTATACCCTAGAGAAGTTGTTAAAAGCACACTACAACACAATGCAGCAGCCGTTATTTTTGCCCACAACCACCCATCAGGTGATCCGGAACCTAGCCAAGCAGACATTAACATCACCCAACAGCTCATAGAGGCTTTGAAACTCATTGATGTTCGAGTACTCGATCATATTATTATCGGTCTTGCCAGCACAAGTTCACTAGCGGAACTCGGCCATATATAAAGATACCAATCACTCAATAATAAGCGAAAGATTAGAATTAACTTTACTAACAGCTCGTATTTTGGTATAAATTCGCACCGTTTCGCAGCAAACCTGCTAACCAATCAAAATTATATAGAGGTCTATCATGTCTAAAGTATGCCAAGTCACTGGCAAGCGTCCAATTTCGGGAAATAATGTTTCTCATGCGAAAAACAGAACCCGCCGTCGCTTTGAGCCAAACCTTCATCATCATCGTTTTTGGGTTGAAAGTGAAAACCGCTGGGTTCGCTTACGCGTTTCTGCTAATGGCATGCGTACAATTGACAAAAATGGCATCGATGCCATTTTGACTGACATTCGCTCACGTGGCGAAAAAGTTTAAGGACTGAAAAATGAGAGATATAATAAAATTAGTTTCTAGCGCAAAAACAGGTCACTTCTACACAACGACCAAAAACAAGCGCAGCATGCCTGAAAAAATGGAGATCAAAAAATTTGATCCGACCATTAGAAAGCACGTTATGTATAAAGAAGCCAAAATCAAATAAGCTTCTAAAAAGTTACATTAAAAAAGCCCGTCAAATTGACGGGCTTTTTTAATGCCTTACAAACAAATATAGGCACAACCTGCCCGCTCAATAACCGCAATAGGCTTTAAGAACTTTCCACCGCAAGGGCCTGAAAAACACTCACCACTATCAACCATAAACATGGCTCCATGAATTGAGCACTGTATGTACTGACCAGAACGGGTTAAGAATTGATCCGGCGTCCAATTTAATGGTGCGCCAGTATGTGGGCAACTATTCCGGTAAGCCTTTAAACCACCAGCCTCATCTCGAACAATAAATCCTCCGCTTGCACCCAAGCCATCCACATAAAACTCTTTCGAACTTTTACAGGCTAACGAAGTAACCTCCAGCACCTTTACATATAACCGTCCCTCAAACTCTACTTCTTCCACCACCCTTTTTTCTTCTCCTTTGGTTCCTCAACAGCAACCGCTTCCTGATTCGCAAGAGCTTGCATTGATAACAGTTTTTTCTTGAGTGCCAAGTTCATTTTCTCGCTATTTTCTAATTTACTCTGCATAACCGACACATCTTTTTCTGTTTGCTCACGCACTAAACTCAATTCAGATTGAAGCGCCTTCAGCTCACTCACATCCTCCACACTTGGCGTATCAACCACATCGGCTGATGACGTCTCCAGTTTAATCTCCATATCAAGCAACTGTGTCGTTGCCACATCCAGCTCAGCCTCCAACGCTATAACGCGCGCGTCAACACTAACATCCTCCACAGCACTTTCCGTTTGCTTTGCTAGATCTCTCAAATTCGCCTGTAACACGACCACTTCAGAATTTGCTGCTTTCAAATCAGCGTCTAAAGCAGACTTATCTTTTAACGCATCCTCTATCGCTACCGCATCCTTCTCACTTTTTTGCTGAGCATCGCCTAAGGCTACCTTCAGTTCAGCTACTTCACGCGTCAAGCCGTCATCAACCTCCCTCTTAGCAACGGGTTCAACCAGTTGAGAGGCCTTAAGCTCTTCAACCAATGCCTCTAAAGCAAGCTTATCGTCCTCAGCTCTTTGTAACCTCGCATCCCAATCGACAAGCTGTCGCTTAAACAACCTATCATCAGATAAACGCTCTGCCGATACGGCATCAAATGACGCTGATAATTCTTTGTACCGCTGTTCCGAAGCTTCAAGGTTAGCAGTACGGTCTCCTGTAGATTTCGATGATTCAACAGAAGCCTTTTTCACTTGCTCCAACTCATCCTGCAAACTATTTTCTGCATTTCTTGCCGACAACAGCGTTGCCTCAAGCTCAGATAAATTTAATTGCAACGTATCTTTATCAGCCTGCAATAAAGCAAGCGTATGATCCACCTGAAGCCTAGTTTCTCGCTCTTCTAGTAACTCTTGCTCTAACGTAGAAAGCCGCTGACTATCAAGCTCACCCTGCGATACGCTATCAGCTACGGTTGATTCTGCCTCCGTGTAACGAGCCTCTGATTTTTGCAATGAATTAAGCATTTCTGAACGCTCTTCATCGGCCTTCACCGCCAGAGCCTCTAGCTCTTCCTGAGCCTGCTTCAACTGAACCAACAACTGATCATGACCGCTCTCACCACTCGCTAGCTGCTCTTGAAGCTCCTGTAATTTAGCCTCAGCATCACTTTTAACGCTCATCACATCGGCTAATTGCTGACTTACACCCTGATGATCCGCTTTTACTTTAACTAACGCCTGCTCTAACTCCACATGCTGCGCAGCCTGACCCGCCTCACCATCAGTAAGTTGTTGTCGTTGTTCGTTAAACGACTGCTCCAGCTCTTGGTAAGAAGCCGATGCTTGCTCAACCAAAGCCGCGTGTTGCAAGCGCTCATCCTCTCGCTCTTGCCCACTGGCGTCCAACTCACTTTGCAAAGCACTTAATTGCTCGCTAAGCTGCTCGTGCCCATCAACGCCACGCGCTAATTGCTCTTGAAGACCTTGCAGCTTCGCTTCAACATCACTTTTAGCACTCGTCTCCTCAACGAGTTGCTGCTCTACACCCTGCTGCTCTACTTTTGCTGTCGTTAGCGCCTGTTCTAATTCAGCGCACTGCGATGCCCGCTTGCCCTCAGCGTCAGCAAACTGCTCTCGTTGTTCATTAAAAGACCGCTCTAACTCTTGATAAGAAGCCGATAATTGCTCGATCAAAGCCGCATGTTGTACGCGCTCATCCTCACGCTCTTGTGTTCTTTGCTCTAGATCTCGCTGCAAGCTAGCCATTTGCTCGCTTAACTGCTCGTGCCCGTCTAAACCACGCGCCAGTTGTTCTTGAAGCTCGTATAATTTAGCTTCAACACCACTTTTAGCATTCGCCACCTCAGCTAACTGCTGCTCAAGTTCCTGCTGACCCGTTCTTGCTGTCGTTAATGCCTGATCCAACTCTTGGCAGGAGGCTGCTGACTGCTCAATCGAAGTCGCATGCTGTAAACACTCAGCTTCAAGTTCTTGTACGCTTTCATCCAGCTTACCTTGCAAGGCAATCAGCTGTTCTTGATGCTCCTGCAGTTTAGCCTCAGCATTGCTTTTAGCACTCGTCGCCTCAGTTAGTTGATCTTCCGCACCCTGATGCTCTGTTTTTGCTGCCGTTAACGCCTGCTCCAACTCTTGGCAGGAGGCTGCCGATTGTTCAATCGAGGCCGCGTACTGTAAACGCTCACCCTCGTGCTCTTCCACACTTTCATCCAGCTCATCTTGCAAGGCATTCAGCTGTTCTTGACGCTCCTGCAATTGAGCTTCAGCATCGCTTTTAGCACTCGTCTCCTCAACAAGTTGCCGTTCCACACTCTGCTGATCTGCTTTTGCCGCTGTTAACGCCTGCTCTAACTCCTCTCGCTGACCGACTTTATCGGCCTCAGCATCAGCAAGCTGTTGCCGCTGCTCATTAAAAGACTGTTCCAATTCTTGGTAGGAGGCCGCTGATTGTTTAATTGAAGCCGTGTGCTGTAAACGCTCACCCTCACGCTCTTGCACACTTTCATCTAGCTCACCCTGCAAGGCACTCAGTTGTTCACTTAACTGCTCATGCCCATCTAAACCTCGTATCAGCTGCTCTTGAAGCTCCTGCAATTTAGCCTCAGCATCACTTTTAGCACTCGTTACCTCAGCTAATTGCTCCGCTACATTCTGCTGATCCGTTTTTACTGTCGTTAACGTCTGCTCTAACTCAGCACGCTGCTCAATTTGGCTAGCCTCAAACTCTTCAGACTTTAGCGCCTGCTCCGCTAACTCACTTTCTAACGTTGCCCGTTTCTGCTCCGCCAAGTTAACATTCGATTGCTGCTCAGCCAGTTCTTTTTGTAAATCAAACAAGCGCCGCTCAAGCTCATCTTTAGCAACAACAGCCTCATCGCTTGCTAAGGCCAAATCGGTTATTTGTTGAGTCAGTGCTTGCTCTAAACTGTCTTTGCTCTCCGTCAACTCACTCAACGAAGTCTCTTTACTGCTTAACTCATGTTGAACCGTCTCTGCACTTTGTTGCAGCGCCAATACATTCGCATCACTCTCCGCCAAACGGCTCTCTAACTGCGTATTTAACACAGCCAAGTTATCCGCTACAGCCGTTGTTTCTCCTAGCTCTTCACGCAAGTTCAACTGTTTTTGTTCCGCACCCAATAGCTGCGTATTTAATGCCGATTGCGCATCAGATGCTTCACTGGCACCCTCTTCTGCCTGCGCCAAACCTTTCTGCAAGGTATCTCGCTCTTCCACAGCCTTAAGCAGCTGCTCAGTAACCTCCGTATACTCTTGTTTGGCGGTAGCCCGCGCTGCCTCCTGCTCCCGCTGGTTAGCTTGAAGCGCTGCCAGCTCTTCGGCCTGCATACCCTGTTGAGATTGGTTCTCGCGTAAAGCACTCGCTTGCTTATCACGATCAGTAACCAGGCCTTCCAATTCACTCTCTAATGAAATAACACGCTCGGCATGGGTCACACATTCTGTCTGCTTTAGCTCTATTTCAGCCAAATACTGCTGTATAGCCTCATCATTTGCAGAAACCGTTGACTCAAACTCACCCAGTTTAGCTTGCATTACAGAATCAACTTCTGCCTTCGCTTCTTCGCTCACCGCAAGCTTGAACGTCAATTCGGATGATTGCTCGTTCAGTGCTTTAATCTGCTCATCTTTATCCGCAACACTAACCGCTGAAGTTTTCTCAACCTGCTCAAGTTGCCGCTTCACCTGCGCCAAAGCATCCGTCACCACTTGCGTTTCACTCGCCGCAGCTAACTTAGCCTCATCCAGTATTCGTTGTTTCTGCTTTAAATCTTCTAACAATAAAGCCGATTGTTTCTTTTCATCGGCCAAGGTGGCTTCAAGCTGATTCTCATTTGCTAGAGCCTCAGCTTTACTTGCATTCAATTGCTCGCTCAATGCTGAAGCATTAAGCTGTAACTCAGACAACTCAAGGTCTTTCTGAGTGATTTTTTCCAGTAAAGTTGCTGATTCTTGCTGAGCAGCACTCAACTTTTCATTCACCTCAGCGCGCTCTCTTTCAAGATTGGCAGTATTATGTTGCGCCAACTCTATGGCATTTTTATCCTGAGCTGCTGGGGGGTTGGGCTTTTCCTGCTCTTCAACAGCAAGGCTTACCACGGGTTCTACCGGCTTAACCACTTTGGGAGAAGGCTTAGCCTTTTTTAAACCCTGCATCCCCCCTTTTAGGATCAGCGCATTAAAACCAAATTTTAGTAATAAGAAGGCCGCCGCCTCACTAGTTCTTCCGTTATCACACACCAGAACTTGTAACTGGTCATGAGGGATTTCGGCCACCTTCATCCTTAGTGAAAAGAATGGAATATTGACACTATTATCAATATGATCGGCCTCATAAACATCAGGGCTTCGAACATCAAGCCAATTCGCCCCATCATTAACTTGTTTCAAGCCTTCATCAAAAGATACATACTGCAAAACAGGTTCTTTAACGAGGGAAATGAAATTCTGTTTAGATAAGCGAAGCATCTGCCCCTTACCTTTCATTTTCACTGTTACATTTCGGGGGTTACCCGATAGCAAGGCATCTTCGCCAAAGGCTTCACAACTGTGTAACTCAGCCAATTTTATTGGTCGCGCACCCGCTGATGCTTGACGAATTAATTCACAATCACCCGATTTAATAATGTAGTAGTAATCCGCCTCATCGCCTTGGTTAACGACCGTATCACCCGCCTCAAATGAAATTTCTTCCATTTGCATCATTATTTTTTGTAAATTTGACGCTGGTAGACGCTGAAAAACGGGGGACTGAAGCATGGTCATCATCCAATCACCCCCTTCCTCCTCGTCCTCACTCACCGTATAAGTCTGGCCACTATCTTTTGGACTACTCACATCCAGCTTATATGTCGCCAAACGCACAAGCCGAACTTTTGATTTTGTGATCGCTTTTACTTTTCGTGGAATATGGTGGGCAATGGCAAAGCGAGCCGCTTCTGACCCAGTAACGATCGTCTCCATTTCCATTTCACCCGCAAACAAGGAAATCATCCCGCTGATCAAATAAACGAATTCTTTTTCATCGTCTCCTTGCTCAAATAAAACCGTGCCCTTCGGGTGTTCTTCTACCGTAATTTCAGCGCAAATATCTTCGAAGCGAGCGACTGGCAAAGTGTTCCACGGAATAAATGTCCGAAGGACTTCTTGCTCTTTTTTACTGATTAATGCGCTCATATAACTCGTTTAAATGAAGGGGAACTACAACTCATAACTTATAGTGTAGTTCAATGCGATAAGATTGTACGGCTTAGGGTGATAAGCCCGCATAATTTTATGCCCTGAATACGAGGCAAACAGGGCGCCGCATTTCAAGCTCGGTTACGCCAATAAAATAACTGATAAAAACGGGCCGCGCCTATTTTTTATTTTCAGTTAGAATAAGCCCTATAAAACCACTACGAAAGGAATCTCCATTGAAATCCAACCAGTTCTCATGGTCAAACTTTTTCACTCGCTTCTGTATTGCCTTGGTCTTAGTTTTTACCAGCTACAACCCAGCCGGTTACTCTTATTACCACTGGGTTGTGCTAAACGTTACTGATATCACGCCCATTATGGCTCTATCAGGCCTTGCTTTGCTCATTGGCTGGGTCATTTTTATACGCGCCACATTGCGTTCATTAGGGCCGATAGGTATCGGCTTAGCCCTCGCCTTTTTTGCTTGCATATTTTGGGCTATTGTCGACTGGGGCATCGTTTCTGCCGACAACATTCAAGCGATAATTTATATCGTGCAAGGTATCTTATGCCTCATTCTTGCAACAGGCATGTCTTGGTCGCATGTTCGCCGCCGAATGAGCGGCCAACTCGATGCCGATGATATCGACGATTAGTTATTATGACGACCTTTTCCAAACACCTTGCTCTCTTCTCTTTACTAGGCACTCTATTTAGCCAAGCACAAGCTGCCATACCCAGCATGCTAGGCCAACAAGCTTTGCCGAGCTTAGCGCCCATCCTTGAGCAAGTAACACCAGCGGTGGTTAATATCGCCACTAAAAGCATGGTTCAGCGAAGAAAGAATCCGCCGCTTAACGACCCTTTCTTACGTCGATTTTTTCAAATCCCAAACGCACCCAAGCCACGTTCAACACAAAGCCTAGGCTCTGGGGTTATTATCGATGCGGCACAAGGGCTTATTGTTACTAACCACCATGTGATCGATAAGGCCGATAAGGTCACCGTCACCTTACGCGACGGACGTTCGTTTAATGCCAACATTGTTGGTAGTGACCCGGAGTCTGACGTTGCCGTTATTAAGATAAGAGCCGACAATCTCACTGATTTAAAAATCGCCGATTCGGATAAGCTCCGTGTGGGAGACTTTGTTATTGCTATTGGCAATCCTTTCGGACTAGGGCAAACCGTCACCTCCGGCATTGTTAGCGCTTTAGGACGTTCAGGCCTTGGAATTGAAGGCTATGAAGATTTCATTCAAACCGATGCTTCAATCAACCCAGGCAACTCGGGCGGTGCGCTGGTCAATTTAAGGGGTGAACTTATTGGTATTAACACCGCCATTATTGCACCCGGCGGTGGTAATGTAGGCATTGGCTTTGCCATCCCCAGTAATATGGCGATGAGTTTAAAAACTCAACTCGTTAAGTTTGGGCGGGTCAATCGTGGACAACTGGGCATCACTGTACAAGACTTAAGCCATGAGTTAGCGCAGGCTTTTAATTTAAGCCTGCAACAAGGCGTTATTATTAGCCAAGTTGCTAGAAACTCTCCTGCATCCAAAGCCCCGCTATATACTGGCGATATTATTCTTGCCGTTAATGGTAAAAAAATCAAAAATAGCGCCAACCTACGTAATAAGCTGGGGCTGCTCAGCGTGAATGACCAGGCTACGCTACATATTCTCCGCCATGACAAGCAACTAAAAGTAACCATTAAAATAGGTCAACGAACCGTTGCTAGCATTGGTGGTGCTCAAGTCCATCATCGATTAAAGGGCGCTACACTGGCTAACCGCCCACTTAACGAGGTGCATCAGCAGCATCAACAGGGAGTTAAAGTCGTTGATATTCAGCCTCACTCCCCTGCATGGAATAGTGGTTTACGCCAAGGTGATGTCATTACTCGTGCCAACAGAGCCCCCGTAAAAAACACCGCTGGGCTCACTAAGCTAGCAAAGGGGCGAACGTCTTTATTGCTTAACATTCATCGCGGCAACAGCGCCTTCTTCTTAATCATCAGGTAATTCAATATGTCTAATAACGAACGTCAATTTGTTCCTCTTAATATCGCCATTATGGTGGTCTCCGATTCACGTACTGAAGAAACCGATACCTCAGGTAAAACACTGGTTGAAAGACTCATCGCAGCAGGGCATCAATGCGCTGAAAAAGCCATTATTATTGATGATATTTATCAAATAAGAGCCAAAATGTC
>Ga0209826_1001845_pt1 | contig 14380 bp, 14 predicted proteins | sample GOMGulsemesocosm_5_FD_184637 | JGI IMG/M metagenome (GOLD analysis project Ga0209826, IMG submission 184637) | Methane-oxidizing microbial communities from mesocosms in the Gulf of Mexico - GOM15C Gulf of Mexico (SPAdes) (version 2) | ecosystem: Environmental > Aquatic > Marine > Cold seeps... | reverse complement strand
ACGCACTGGGTGCGAATGCGCCAGCGAAACCTGCTTAATACCCTGGCAAAGCAATAAATCTGAAGTAGAAAAAGGGTGCGTAAATATTCTACGTGCCCTTTTTTATTTTACAGAGTTAATAAACGTACCAACTAGCGAGTGCATTTTTAAAAACACAAAAGGCTTATGCACGTTCATGTGGTAATTTTACCGCACATATTAGATTTACAATTAGACGGAATTTATATTTACAAAGGGATAAAAATTATGACATTGACGAAAAAACTCGGCGCAGAATTTATAGGCACATTCTGGTTGGTATTGGGTGGCTGTGGTAGTGCTGTACTGGCCGCTGCATTTCCCGATGTTGGCATTGGCTTACTTGGCGTTTCTTTGGCCTTCGGTTTAACCGTTGTCACCATGGCTTTTGCGATTGGTCATATTTCCGGCTGCCACCTTAACCCTGCCGTGTCGTTCGGGCTTTGGTCGGGCGGACGTTTTTCCCTCAGCGAACTAGCGCCGTATATTGGCGCACAGATAGCAGGCGGTGTGGCTGGCGCTGCAATCTTATATGTCATTGCTTCAGGGCAAGTGGGTTTTGATGCTAGCGCAAGCGGGTTTGCATCAAACGGTTATGGCGAGCACTCCCCGGGAGGCTATAGCTTAACGGCCGCACTGGTCACCGAAATCGTTATGACCTTTATGTTTTTGATTATTATATTGGGTGCCACTGACAAGCGCGCACCACAGGGCTTTGCGCCACTGGCCATTGGCCTCGGGCTTACGCTGGTTCACCTCATTAGTATTCCCATCACCAACACCTCAGTTAACCCGGCGCGCAGTACCGGTGTCGCTATTTTTCAAGGTGACTGGGCTCTGTCGCAACTATGGCTTTTCTGGATCGCACCCATTGTCGGCGCAGTATTAGCGGGAATCGTTTACCGTTGGTTTGAACGCGAAGAATAGAAACGTACAGCTTTACCCATCAAAAAAATGCCGAGTCACTAATGACTCGGCATTTTCATTTCAATAGCAGGTAATTGAGCTTAACGAAAAAACCAAATTACAAGTTATGCAGCTCAGGTATGCACTTCTCTGCAAACAGGCTCATACTTTTGGTGGCGTAGTCATAGGGCATGCCCGCGAAGCTGAAGCAGCCGCTCATTTTGAAGTCGCCAATGACTTGCTTGCGCGCTTTGGCTTTTTCGAGAATCTGCTCGGGTGTACCCCAGATTTGATAGTCGACAAAAGCCTGGGCGACGGCATCAACGCCAACATCGTTAAGCATTTTTGAGGCTTCGGCGTAGGAGTTATAGCCGCTGGTGCCTTCAAAGTGATCGCCCGCCATTTCATAGTGATTCGCGGCGGTGAGGAAGTACTCGGCGGCGTATTTGCGCGCCATTTCTTCGGCGCGGTCGGCGTTCTCATCACAAACGACAAAGTCGATACACAGCACGGGGGGTGCTGTGGCATTGTGTTTTTTCTGGAAGAGTTCACGATAGCGGCCAATTTCAACGGCCATATCGGCGAGAGGCTTCTGCATAAACAACATAATGGTGGTGCCCATATTGGCACCGGCGTCGATTGAGTCGGGTGACATAGCGACCGAGTAAATACGATCGTCAAAGCTGTAAGGGGGGCGTGGACGAATTTCAACGCGCGGCTGTTTAATCACTTCACCGTCGTATTCAGCGAAGCCAGTTTTCAGCGCATTGATAATCATTTCAGCACTTTCGTCGAACTGCACGCGGCTCTTGCTCATGTCGAGACGGAAGTTATCGTATTCGATACGGGCCAGGCCTCGGCCCATGCCAAAGATGGTGCGACCTTTACTGTAGTAGTCGAGCAGGCAGATTTCTTCCGCGACGCGCAAAGGGTCGTGCCAGGGCAAGATAACAGCGCCAGTACCGAGCTTAATTTTGCTTGTTTGACCCGCCATGTAGCTGAGGAACTGGGTGACGTCGGGGCACATGGTGTAGTCGGTGAAGTGATGCTCAACACACCACAGCGAATCGAAGCCCAGGGGTTCAGCCAGTTTGGCAATTTCAAGCTCAGCGTCGTAAACGGCCAAGTCGGTCATATTACCGGGGTTTTGGAACAACATGTGAATGCCGCATTCCATAAGAGTCTCCTATCCTAAAGTTGATTAATGAGTCAGTGAGTGGCCAAGCTTCTTATGCGCTTTCAATGGCAATCTCACATTGATATCGATAATTTTGAGCACGCAATCTACCGTAAATTATCAAGCATTACCAGCGGGTAGGGTTTGTTCAAATTCATTATTCAGCAAATGGTGAAGCGCAAAAAGCTATGCACTAATAGAGTCTGAATTCTTCAAAAACCTCACAATAAAAACAAGGAGAAAAACAATGAAAGCCGTAAGAATAGGCGTTACTGGTGTTAATGGAAAAGGACAATCCGCCTTCATCTAAGGTGGGGCCGCGAAGATCTGTTTGGTGGCCAGGCATAGAGGATCTTGCCGATCAGGGCCAGTTAGCCATGGATGATTTATGGGTGGGCACCCTGCCTGCTAATAACGCTGCCGATAACGTTGGTGAATGCCCCGGTGAATATAACCTCGACCCCATCCCCGGCTCGATGATGGTGCCCATCGTGGCGTTTTCACCAAAGCCCGATGGCACAGAAAAGCCTGCGCTCGACGCAGGGTTTTACTTTTATGGCCAGCGTACACATCGCTACGTATCTAGCCCTTGTTCGAGCTAAGCATTACAATGTGAGCCTTAAAACAATCACATAAGTCCTGTTACTATGATTAGTATTTATCACAATCCACGCTGCTCAAAATCGCGCCAAACCCTGCAATTACTCGAAGACAAAGGCATCAGCCCCGAGATTGTCCTCTATCTTGAAACACCACCCGATAAGGCTGCTTTGCAGGGTTTACTCGACAAACTGGCGATTAGCCCTCGACAGTTGCTGCGCAAGAGCGAAGCCGACTACAAAGACAACAATCTGAAAGACCCCGGCCTGTCCGATGAACAACTCATCGACTTTATGCTCAAATACCCCAAGTTGATTGAGCGACCCATCGTCGTTAATGGTGATAAAGCTGCCCTTGGCCGCCCTCCGGAATCTGTTCTTGAAATCCTTTAATAAATGCCTACTGCTTGTAAGCCCGGCGGAAAAAGCCCTGGAGATTGTACCCTTTGAAAGATCTTAGCGAGTTGCTGCGCAAGGCACGAATGATGACTCGACTGAGCTACGGCCTACTCATTATTAGTCTCATAGGCGGAGGACTGGTCAGCGGCACACCGGTCATTTTATTGGCGTTTGCTGTTGCGCCATTGTTAATTTTCATTCCCGGCCTGCGTAAAGAAAATTATCGTTCCATCAGCATGTTGTGTTTTGCCACCCTGCTGTATTTCACGGTAATAGTGGCCAACCTGTTTGAGCCCGACAGATCGCTGTTTGATATTAGCGCCGTAATTGCCGTGGTGACGCTGTTTATCACCACCATGATGTACAGTCGCTGGTTACAGCGGCAACAGGCCAGCTCAGCCATTGATTACAGTAACGAGTGCTAAGTTCGTTATAAAAAGATGAATAGCAGAATATGTATTGCACAATAAATTCCGACGGAAGAATGCCCGATAACAAGAGGTCACAAGCATGACAGGAAGTACGAAAGATAAGAAACAAAAGGGCTTCTTCAGGAAAATGTTTTCCCTGATCAACACCACCGTTAAATTTATACGCTCGGCGATTAATATTGTTGTGCTCCTCTTTATTATCAGCCTTATTGCCAGCATGTTCGGTGACAATGTCAAACCTCTACCCGAACAAGCCTTTCTACGGCTAATGCCCAGTGGCATGCTCGTTGAGCAATTGACCTACACCGATCCCCTCTCGCAAATCATGGGTCAGAGAAATGACCACCCCGCTGAGACACTAATGAGCGACCTCATTGATGCGCTTGAAGGTGCGAAGACAGACCCGCGTATTACCGGGCTGGTGCTTGAGCTGGATTTCCTCGCGGGTGGCGGCATTAGCAAATTACAAACTCTTGGCGATGCTATAACAGACTTTAAAACCAGTGGTAAACCGATAATTGCCGTTGGTAACAACTACACGCAAGAACAGTATTTTCTAGCCAGCTTTGCCGATGAGATTCATCTCAATCCCATGGGTGCAGTCATTCTCAGCGGCTATGGCAACTACCATCCCTTTTTTAAAGAGGCACTCGACAAGCTAAAAATCAACTTCCATGTCTTTCGCGTGGGTGAGTTTAAAGATGCCGTCGAACCTTTTATTCGCAATGATATGTCAGCTGCGTCAAAGGCCCAGGCTTCACTTTGGTTAAATGAACTATGGCAGGCCTATATCAGCGGTGTTGAAAACAATCGACAACTACCTGCCCTTACGATTAATAATTACCTCACTAACATGAGCCATAATTTAGAACTTGCCAAAGGCAGTGGTGCGCATCTGGCATTGCAACATGGTCTGGTTGATCACCTAAGCCCACGCCCCACCATGCGCAAACGTTTACAGTCGATGGCTGGGCTGAATGAAAAGAAAGATGACTATCTTCATGTCGGGGTTCAGGAGTATTTATTCCATCAAAAACTCCAGCTCTCCGAGCCAGTGAGTGAAAATAAAATTGCACTGATTATTGCCAAGGGCACTATCTACGACGGTACGCGTCCCGAGGGCGATATTGGCAGTAAAAACTTTAGCGACTTACTGGCTAAAGTGCGTAAAGACAAAGATATTCGCGCATTGGTACTGCGTATAGATAGCCCCGGTGGTAGCGCTTTTGCTTCAGAAGTTATGCGCCGTGAAATCGAACAAATTCAGAAAAGCGGTATTCCCGTTGTTGTTTCCATGGGCTCACTCGCCGCATCGGGCGGTTACTGGATAGCCGCTGGTGCCGATCAAATTTGGGCATCACCCACAACAATTACCGGCTCTATTGGTGTCTTCGGTGTGGTTCCGACCTTCGAGAATAGTCTTGCGACATTGGGTATTCATAACGATGGTATCGGCACCTCCCCCATTGCCGACATCTACCACCTCGACCGGCCGATGAGCCCCCAGGCCGAGCAATTGATACAGCTTGGCGTTAACAATATATACCAGCAATTTATTGACCTCGTTGCTAAAGGTCGTGACAGCACGCCTGCAGAAATCCATGAAATTGCCCAGGGCCGTGTATGGACGGGGCGTAAAGCAAAAGAACTTGGTTTAGTTGACGAACTGGGTAGCCTTGATGACGCCATTGCAGCCGCTGCAAAGATCGCAGACCTGGATAATTACGAGCTTATCGATATTGAGCCGAGTCTTGATTTGCGACGACAATTGTTAAAACAGCTGGCCCAGAAGGTACAAATAAGCGCCCAGAGTCTGGGAATCAACAGCGGCAACAGCACCCCGCTGATGCCTATATTGAATCAATATGCCAAGCAGCTTTTATCGCAAACCTACTTGCTTGAACAGGCACCCGGGCACGTGTATTTACAGTGCTGGCAGTGTCGAATTGATTAATGGAGGTTTTGAAAAAGGCCTTTCTATTAGGTCTGTTACAGGACGGCTTACCAGCCAAAGGCTTTTTTCATCAAAGGGATGGTGACTCTACTTTTCTGCTGCAAGGCAAAAGTATCAAGGCGGTGAAGGAGATCAATTAAAGAATGGATATCTCTGGGTGCTCGATTCAGTAAAAAGCCGAGCGCGTCCTCACTCATATTCAAACCCAGGCGGGCCGCACGAAATTGCACGATGTCGGCTTTATCTGCCTCGCTATACTGAGGCAATTGAAAGACCGTACTTGCTGCCAGGCGAGATTCAAGATCCGCCAATGTAAACGATAGTGCTCGAGGGGCAGCGTTGGCGCTCATTAACAAGCGCCCCCCTGCTGCCATCACTTCATTAAACAGATGAAATAGCGCCTCTTCCCACTCGGGCACACCAACCGCCACGTGTAAATTATCGAGACACACCAACTCACACTCAGCCAGGCCTTGTAAAACATCCTGCGGCGGGTAGCTGAGCATTGCCTCAAGGGGTAAGTATTGAATGCTTTGTCCGCGACTCACTGCCTCGTGACAGGCTGCCTGTAAGAGATGCGTTAAACCACTACCCACGCCGCCCCAAAGCAACACATTGCTGTTGGCTGGCAAATTGACCCCTTCCTCAAACAGGTTTTTAAGTGCTAGCAGCACTTGCTGGCGAATAGACTGGGGGCTGGTCAGAAAGTTATCGAACAAGGTGTCATCGGCGAGAGAGAGTGCCAGATTAAGCTGTTGGGCAGGCATCGGTCAGCGCGCCGCCTGCCAGCGAAAGTACGCAGCAGTATCTGTTCGCGGCCCTGCAACCGAAGTAAGCTCCGTTGTACTGTCATTATCGAGCTGGGTGACTCGCGATAAACGGGACTCTTTATTCAGCGCTCTTAACAGTACGCGGGACTCTCCTTCCATCGCTAAATCGAGAATAATCGTGTCGCCCTCAATACTGCGCACCTTCACCCCATTCACGATTTCGAGTCCACTCAAAAAATGATTGAGCTCTGAAAATGCGGCAAAACTGTTGATGTTTTCGACGACGACGCGAAACAAGTTGGCCTCAGCATCAGCAAAATAAGCCATTTGTTCGGCGAGGCGGTCAACGACCTGATCGATACTACGACTCAAAAAAGCACTTTCAGAATCAGCCTGCAGGGTATTAAGCACAGTACCCTCACCAGCCAGTTTTCCGCTGCGCCCGGCAAGATACCAGGAGCCTCTAACAGCACCGCTCGATACCTCGCTATAGCGCAGTACCAACCAGGAATCAGCCCCGTAGCGCTTTGCGGCATCACCTAATTGCTGTTCATTCAATGACCAGGCAGCGAGGGCATTAAGCGCTAATTGGTCATTCAGATCATATAAAGGCAATTGAAAGGGCTGACCACGGCTTTTAAACGTACTCGCCAGTTCGGGGGGTAAATCCGCCTCATCGACAAAACGGTAGCCCGAGGCCGTTTGCTCAACGACCCAGATTAATAATTCGGGACGATTCGCTGGCCAAATCGGCAGATCAAGTTTACGCATCAGGTCATCAATCGCCGCCTTGGCAAACTGCACTGACAAGGGCGTATTCTGTTCAATTGGCACGCCATCACTCTCTATCGGCTCCACGATAGCAGGACGCGGTAAGTAGGCATATTTGACCATGTAATTACTCGCCTGGCTCAATGCATCGCTGACGCCCGGCTGAGCGGCAATATCTTTTGCCCCCGTGGTTTTAATCAATACCTGAGCCAGCGCCAGGGAGAAACCCTGTTGACGATGTTTGCGATTTTGGTCGGGCACTTCAACGGTTGCGGAATATAAATCATTTATAGCAACGGCGAGCACCAGTGACGGAAGGCTCGAGAAGAAAATAATCAGCAATGTTCTACAAATAAGTCTCATCGACGAATTGTATCAGCTGAGCCGCTCTCAAAGCAGCTAGAAGCGCATTCGCACACTTGAATACAGGGTATTTTGCCGATTGATGAAGAAACAGATCGCTAGCGTCATCCATCGTTACCGCTAGCGGTTTAGTCGCAACACCCCTTTTTCGATGCGTCGTCATCGGCTCACGACAAAAAAATTCTGGTTCAAAGCAAAGTTGCACCTGCTTTTCTTTGCCAGTCCCTATAAAATGCGCGCTTTAATCAGGATAGTCGCCATGAGTCAGAATCAGCCCCCTTCAATTACCTATAAAGACGCCGGCGTTGACATCGAGGCGGGCAATGCTCTGGTTGAACGTATTAAGCAGGTTGCGGTGCGCACCCGACGCCCGGAAGTCATGGCCGGGCTCGGTGGTTTTGGCGCGTTGTGCAAAATCCCCGCAGGCTATAAAGAGCCGGTTCTAGTGTCTGGTACCGACGGTGTCGGCACCAAACTGCGCCTGGCCATTGACCTGAAAAAACACGACACCGTGGGCATCGACCTCGTTGCCATGTGCGTTAATGATCTCATTGTCTGTGGCGCTGAGCCGCTGTTCTTTCTCGATTACTACGCCACGGGCAAGCTCGATATCGATATCGCTGCGGCGGTTGTAACGGGCATCGGCAAAGGTTGTGAGCTTTCGGCTTGCTCTCTGGTGGGTGGCGAGACGGCTGAAATGCCCGGCATGTATGAAGGTGAAGATTACGATCTGGCGGGCTTCTGTGTCGGCGTGGTTGAGAACGATAATATTATCGACGGTAAAGAAGTCGCTGCCGGTGACGTGCTGATTGGCCTGGCCTCAAGTGGCCCCCATTCCAACGGCTATTCACTGATTCGTAAAATCCTCGAAGTGAACGAAATTAACCCAGCAGATGTTGAACTCGACGGTCAGAACCTGGCCGATGTATTACTGACGCCAACGCGTATCTACGTTAAATCACTGCTCCACCTTATTCGCGAGAGCAAAGTTCACGCCCTAGCCCACATTACGGGTGGCGGCCTGTTGGAAAACATCCCCCGCGTACTACCCGAACATACCAAAGCGCTTATTGATACTAGCACCTGGACTGCACCACCCATCTTCAAATGGTTGCAGGAAAAGGGCAATATCTCGCCCACTGAAATGTATCGCACGTTTAACTGCGGCATTGGCATGGTGATTTGCGTGCCGGCATCAGAAACAGACACCGCACTGGGTTTACTGTCCGCAGCCGGTGAAACAGCCATGGTAATCGGTACTATTGCCGCTGCAAAAGACGGCGAAGAGGCTGTCGAACTGAACTAAATCAGATTCGGGAACTCGAACTCAATAACTTTAAAAAAATCGCTAGAGGGCATGAATAACACCCTCTAGCGATGGTTCCTACCGCGACGATTGATTATGCGTGCCTCCGTTAGTACAGCCGTTAGCACATTATTTTTATTCTTTCTTTTTACCACCCCGCTGCTCGCCACCGAGACCAGCCGCCCGTTTACACTTCAACCCTATCAGGCAAGCTACACTGCAAAATACAACGGCATGCCGATTGAAGCCCAGCGTGAACTGCTTAAGCTCGAGCAAGGCTACCGCCTCGAAACATTGGCGAATAACTTCCTCGGCAATATGCGTGAAACCGAGCAGTTTCACCTCGATGTCGAAGGCCGTATTCGCACTGATGGTTATGTGTCAAAGCGCTCTTTCTTCGGTAGCAAGCGCAAAGAAAAGCTGGTCATCGATCATCAGCTCAACAAGGCCATTTATACGCGTAAGAAGAAAAGACGTGAAACCACTCTGCAGCCCGACTACCTGGGCCCGGTCAGCTATCAACTGCAATTACGGCGCGACCTTGCCCAAGCTGATTCACCCCTGAAATACACGGTAATTTCCCACGGAAAAATTAAAAGCTATCAATTTGAACGCCTTGGTGAAGAAGCCATTAGTACCGGAATCGGTGACATTACAGCCTTAAAAATACGCCGCATTCGAGATAACAAAGAGCGCGAAACCGTTTTCTGGATGGCCGAAGAGTTTGCCTACCTCCCCGTTAAAATTTGGCAGCGAGAAGAAGACGGTAAAAGCTACGAAATGACATTAAAGTCTGTCAGCTTTGAAGGCCGCGAGTAATCACCGCTTAAGCTAACGGACGACAGTTAAGCGCTAAAAAAAGGAATAACGCATGTCACTTGCACCGAATGACCCACTAGCAACCGATAGCCGCCACCCTTCACCACCTTCAAATGTACGAGTGGGCCTGCTCGTTATTGCCTTTTCTCTCTTGGCGGCAACAATTTATTTTCTCTATACCAACTCTTTATATCAGGATGAACCCAAGGCCCTTGAAGCCTCGATAGAACAGGTATTTGTGCAAGACCCTGTACCCATTAATCTAGACTCTCCACCGACGATTAAAATCCCGCCACTCAATGTTGACGCCGTGCTTATAGAGCTCACAGCGAATCCCCTGCCCCCATTGCCACCTTTCGAAAAGGCCAATGTTTTTATTAAGGCGCAAGTCGGAGAGCAGCACTGGCAGGCACTCAACATTAACGCCAAAAACTTACCTGCTCTCAATAAAGACTTTCTTTTACAGCGCAGTGTCGCCTTTCTTGACGGGCTGTCGAAAGGCGTACTACAAGATAAGCTCCTGCCCTTTACTCGCCCCAGCCAGGCTTTTATCGCCCACAAACAGGGCCAGGCTCTATCAATGGGCTCGGTAAACTTTCAGCGTTACGATGCCTTTACCCAAAGCATCGTCGCGATAGACAGCCAGCAGGCCGCCGCATTTTTTCACTGGACGCGCCCTCTACTCGAAACGGCTTATAGTGAACTGGGCTACCCCGGTGAAAATCTGGATGGCGCGATAATCAAAGCCATCGATACCCTTCTCGCAACCCCCAGAGTTGAAGGCCCCATCGCTTTAAAGCGCGAGTCTGTACTTTATCAATATGCCGACCCGGCTATCGAAGCCTTGCCCAGTGCGCAAAAACAATTGCTTAGAATGGGTAGCAAAAATTCTGCTCTGCTTAAATCCTGGTTAAGTGAATTACGCTCGGCTCTGCTGACCACGGGTCAAGATCAATAACTCGCTCTCCCCCTTTATTCCAATAATAAATACTCAATAATAGACACAACGCCTATCACTTGATCTGTGGCTACAGGCTCGCTACATTGAGCGCCGCAATCGATTAGTACGCCATCAATACAACGCTGATGGCGTACTAACAACCACTATCATAATAACTACGGAAGTAAACGCATCGTGTCGCAAAAAGATCCGTCATCAACAAACGTCTCAAGTAATGTTTTCTTTGAAGCCGAAACCCCTGCGGCAACCACCATGAAAGAGGCACTACAGCCCTTCCTCGATAAAAAGAAAGCCCTGGATGAACTCGATTACAGCAAGCGCCACGCCAAAGGTATGTTGTCTGCTAGAGAGCGCGTCGACCTGCTGTTTGATAAAGATGCCTTTACCGAAATCGCCCCCCTCGCCAGAGAATGCGATTTAGCCGCCGCCACGAAAGCCGGTGAAACGCCCCGCGATGCCATCGTGGTTGGCTACGGCAAAATCAACGGCCGCATGGTGGGTGTCGCCGCTTACGACATGCAGTATCGCGCAGGCTCCATGGGTAAAATTTGTGAGTGGAAATTCACCCGCCTTAAACGATTAATATTGGAACAGGGCTTTCCACTCGTCATCCTCACAGAAGGCACGGGTGCGCGCCTGGAAGAAGAAGTCAGTTCTCAGGGTGCCTACGATAATCCCCAGTTTTCCAACCTGGTTTGTCTCAGTGGTTACGTGCCTATCGTCGTAGCGGTAATGGGTATTTGTGTCGGCGGCCACGCCAACATCACCGCTATTGGTGACTTTGTACCGATGACAGAAAATGCCTCAATGATGATCGCCGGGCCGCCCCTGCTGAAAAGCAAAATGGGCATTGATACCACGCTGGAAGAACTCGGCGGTGCCCGCAAGCATGTCGAAGAAAGTGGCATGGGCGATTTACTGGTCGCGGATGAAGACGAGTGCATCGACAAAATTAAAGAATTTCTCAGCTACCTGCCCAATAACTGCAACGAAGCACCGCCCGTTCGTGCCACGCGCGATGACCCCGAACGCATCTGTCCCGAGCTACGCGACATCGTGCCCACCGATTTACGCTTTGCCTACGACATTAAAAAAATTATTAGCGGCCTGGTCGACGACGGCAAGTTTTTCGAATTCAAACCGACCTTTGCCCAAAATATTGTCACCTGCATGGCGCATATGGATGGCCGCGTCGTCGGCTTTATTGCCAATCAACCCGCCTATATGTCCGGCACCCTCGATACGAAAGCCTGCCAGAAAATTAGCCGCTTTATTAATTTCTGCGATTGCTTTGGTATTGCACTGATATTCCTGCAGGACATTCCCGGCTACTACCCCGGCCCCCAGTCAGAACTCGACGGCATTATTCGCTGGTCGACACGCCTGCTTTACGAAATTGAACACGCCACTGTGCCGCGTTTTACCGTGATGCTACGCAAGGCTTTCGGCCTCGCCCACTACGGCATGAACAGCCTCGGTATGCAGCCCAATATGCTCGTCGCCTGGCCGCTGGCTTCATTTAGCGCCATCTCGCCCGATGATGCTGTCGATATTCTTTTTGGCCGTGTATTGGCCGAAATGGAGAATGGCGAAGAAAGAAGGCAAGAACTGGTGGCAGAATTTAAAGCCAAAACCACTATATTGCCAGCAGCTGAAGCGGCGCTGGTGGATGATGTGATTGATCCTGCGGATACTCGTAAAGTGTTGATTAGAGCACTTGATATGGCGAAGAATCGGCGGCCTGGGCACCCTTACAAACGTAGGGGGATTTCACCGATTTAATGCAGTTTGTAAGAAGTAAGCGAGTGTATCTTTTCGCCGATAAAAAACAGAGGTGTTAGGGTGGGACTCTTGTATAGCGATTGCGGCATGGAAAGACCTCTGCTTTTCTGCATGTCTTTACTCTAAGTCGTTAAATTTCTCTTTAGTATCGTTGAAGTATTTTAGGTAACCTGGATATTCTTCTTTATACGCATTTAAGCATTCACTTAAATAGGTATTTAGTTTTTCGCCGGTATATTCATTGCCAATATCATCTTTGCATAGTGGAATCTCAGAAGAAGGCTTGAATAATTTTTTATACTCTTCTTGTCGGTGAATAAACGTATCTCCATCAAAGTAGTACATTAGATAAAAGTCGTCTTGATGAAGATCGCAGTCTATCTCCATTATATATAAGCCGTATTCTTCATCTTCTTCTCCAGTACTAAATAAATATCCTTCAAATTCATTCATATTTATTCCTCATGTTGGGCTGTCCAGTGGAGGCGCGGCTTTTTTGCGCCGGAACGATGCTTGAGCTTGTTAGGCTTCGCCATTTAATATGGACTGCAGATCATTGAGTGAAATATCTGGTTGGACAACTGTAAGTTGGCCAATTCTATGTAACTTTTCGTAACGAGTATCTTTTTCTGATACAACATATAACCATTTAACTCGTCTAAGGTGTGCGAAATCACGACGGACATTGGATTGTGGTAAAGACTTGTTACCATGAAAATTGGGAATATAGTCACCATCAATTTTACCAACAAGCAAATAACCTGAAGAGGATGAGGGGCACATTACCCAATCTCCATCTTCGATTTTAAATGCAAAGTTCCATGGCATGTTAGCTTTTGTTTTAAACGCTCTTTCATTTTCATGAGGGTAAACCATTCGGAACTTATCTATATAATCAGAGTAATTATCTCGATAAAGTTTCATATCACCGACCGCTGGCCACCCAATGGCAATGTAACCCTCGGAACCTGGCTCCGGTGGAAATGGGCCCGACTTTGAATTAAAAGTTTCTAATTGATCTCCGCCATCACCGACAAAAACACCCCAAACTTTCTTTTCTTCATTAGACATAATTATCTCCTGTTAGTGTTCGAATGGGGCGAGTGTAGAGTAAAGCCAAGATAAGATCAAGATACACCTAAGCTATTATCAAGATATATCTAAGATACTATCAAGATAACTTGCAATGTGGATTTATAGAGCCTAACGCCTAGCGTAAGTTGTTGGTTTGTAGCGCAGCGTGAAGCTCAAAGGGTCAAGTTCAAGGCGTCAGCCAGCTTGATTTGCAACACCGACACAGGAAATTGGCGTTAGCTACATAACCCTCCATCTCTAACTTCGGTTAAAAATGGGGGATTACCCTACCTAGTCAAGCCCGCCCTATCGCCCTGGCCACTTCTCTCTGAAAATGAATTAACGCAGGCTCGTTGCGGCCAAAAGTACTGTGGCTAATGGCGCCACTGCTGAGGCCGACCTGAATGCCTTCAACACCGGGGATATCTTCCTCCAGCACGGTGCGTACCGCGAGGTCCATATTACGTTCCCAGTGATCTTTTGCCGATTGAGTTTCAGCCGGTTCGGGAATGTAGTAGTCCATTTGCACCATGCATTCATTGGGCTTACCGGGAACGGGGTAAGAGCGCCACAACTCGACGTGATCGCGCTGCATCACCAGACCTGCGTTAGGGAATAGTAAATACACCAGGGCTGAATCGGGCACGATGTCCCAGTTGTCTTTTGGCTGATCCCGCTGCTTTTGAATGGACTTGCGAATCACTGCCTCGCGCAGGTTTTGCCCGAAGGTGTCGAGCAGGCAGAGGTTGTGATACATCAAGGGGCCAACGGTGGTTGGGTGCAGCGGTGCAAAATGATAAGGCTCGAGAAAGGTATCGAGCATTAACTTCCAGTTCATTTTGCAGTGCATTCGCCGTTGGGTGTAGGGGTGATAATCGGCAAATTGATAGCTTTGTAAATCTTCAACCAGGCCCGCATCAAGCCCGCCGAGTTGAGCGTCAATGTCGAAATCCTTGCCCACCGTTGGGCAAACCCAAATCATGCCGTACTTCTCTACCACCGGCAGTTTCACCAAACCGTGTTCAGCTTTATCAACGCCGGGGAAGCTGA
>Ga0209826_1001844_pt1 | contig 14389 bp, 13 predicted proteins | sample GOMGulsemesocosm_5_FD_184637 | JGI IMG/M metagenome (GOLD analysis project Ga0209826, IMG submission 184637) | Methane-oxidizing microbial communities from mesocosms in the Gulf of Mexico - GOM15C Gulf of Mexico (SPAdes) (version 2) | ecosystem: Environmental > Aquatic > Marine > Cold seeps... | reverse complement strand
AACGTCGCCGAAATAACCCCTGAGTCATCAACACTAATACCGCTCAAGCGCCCGGATGCAAAACCATTTTGACTGAGAGAATTCACCGCAAAATCGCTACCGAATTGGGTGGTCGTGCCATAATCAAACGTTAACTGCAAATCAGCAGCGCCATTGCCTAGAGCTAAATCAGCAAAACCAAGCGTGGTGTTTATAGAAGTTGCGCCACCGGCTGGGGTAATATCTTGAACCGCGCCTACGCTATCAAAAACTAGAGTGAAATAATCATCTCCAGGCGCCCCCCCCCCGAGAGCAGGGATAATTTTAGTCCCATTTACATAGGTATGAACTTGCCATTCATTAACCGTTGGGTCACTCGCAACATAATACATCGTTGCTGAAGTCGGGTTACCGATTGAGTCGTACACCGTTGTTGAGGTGGAGTGGTTAAAAGAATTCGCATTGGTCGGCGAAAATGTAGGATCCACCGGGGTAGTTTGAGTCGCATCCAAGTTTAATACAGGGGTCACTGTGGTCGTTGCATTAGGCGCTGAATCATTGGTACTCAACTGCAAAGACGCTAGGGAGCCCGTATTGAAGGTGCCATTGGTGTTTGCCGTAAACGTCTGCAATTGTCGACCCGAACTATCCGTCACAAAACCATCTCGATCGGTTGAAAAAGCCCCGGCACGGGTATAAGCGCTGGACCCCCCATCACTTAAAATAAAGAAGCCTTCGCCGTTAATCGCCAAGTCCAAACTGCTCGAGGTAAATTCAACATTACCCTGGCCAAATTGTTGTGACACACTCGCCACCCGCACACCACTACCCGGTGTGGAACTACCCACCCCAGAAAAAGACGTTGTAAACACGTCGGCAAACTCGGCCCTTGATTCCTTAAAACCATTGGTTGATGCGTTGGCAATATTATTACCAATAACAGACAAATCGGTCGCAGCGGCATCTAGGCCACTTAATGAAGTACGAAACGCCATAACATTCTCCTAATTAATAATTAAAATATTCTTGAAACACTGCTGAATGGCACACTACCCAGCCCGGTTAAATTCAATTGCAGCGGTTTACCCAAGCCACCGAGGGTGACACTTTCTACATTCGCTGCAATTTGTGCGTCCAACTCAAAGTTCTGCCCATCGATACGCGCTTGCCCGTCGATGTTATATAAACCTGGAGGGGCCATTGTGCCATCGGCCCGTTTTCCATCCCAAGTGAATGGCACTGCGCCGGCAGATTGGCTGCCTAAAGGCAGGGTTTTCACTATTTGCCCAGATTGATCGGTAATCCTAATGGAAACGTCCGGCGAACTGGCCGGTAAGGTCAGTTCACCAGCAACCGAACCGCCCTCAGCTAACACCCCTGCTGGCAGTGGTACTGATACCTGTCGACCCACCAAGTTGGCGGCTTGCAAGGCTTGGTCATTTGAGATACTTGAGGCAAACTCTGAAAATGATGTTTGCAGATCACCAATCCCATTAACCGTACTAAACTGAGCAATTTGCCCCAAAAAGTCGCCATTGTCCATCGGCTCCATCGGGTCTTGGTTGTTTAACTGGGTGACCATTAATTTGAGAAAGTCCCCTTGGCCTAGGTCACTTTTTTTCGAGTTATCTACCGTGGGTAACTGATTGGCTAAACCTAAACTCTGTAAGGCGCTAAAATCGACTTGATTGGACATAAATATTCTCCGTTATTGACCAATTTTTAAGGTTTGTTGTAATAGTTGTTTTGCCGTGTTCAGCATTTCAACGTTGTTTTTGTAGCTTTGGCTGGCCGACATCATATTGGCCATCTCATCCACGATATTGACGTTAGGTTTAAAAATATAACCTTCCTCATTCGCCATCGGGTGCTGCGGTGCATACTCGTGACGTAACGGCGCTTGGCTTTCAATCACCCCGGCGACTCGTACACCCTTAGCGGCTGATTGCTGGTTATTGCTAATTTCGTTTTGCAATACCGCTGAGAAAACTGGTTGGCGAGCACGGTAAGTTTCACCCGTGCTACTACTGACGGTATCGGCGTTTGCCATATTGCTGGCAACCAAATTTAACCGCGTTGTTTGCGCACTCATGCCGCTACCGGCGATATCGAAAATATTATATAAAGACATGGTTATTCCCCTCTCAACGCTGACAGGTAAGAGGATATTTTGCCGTTAACAAAGCGCAGCGAAGTTTGATAGTCCATCGCGTTTTCTGCGTACTGGGCTTGTTCAATCTTGGCATCGACGGTGTTGCCGTCTAACGATGCGCTGCTTGGAATGCGGTACGCTAATGAGACAGCAGCGGGGGTTTTATCAAACCCCATATGTTTATTATGTGTTTGATTAACGCGAGCCGCCGGTGTATTCAATTTGTTTAATACCGATTTGAAGTCAAAGTCTCTCGCTTTGTAACCTGGGGTATCGGCATTCGCCATATTTGACGCCAACACTTCGGCCCGTTTTGAACGGTATGTAAGCGCTTGTTCGTGTACGCCAAATAATGAATCGATGGTAGTTGCCATGTCTCGCTCCTGTTTCGTTAAAAACAATAAAGCAGGAAGCGTGCCATCTTTTTATGACTGTATATTCAACAACTTAATGGAGAAGGTAAGAGCCTTTACAAAAAAACGGCAAGGAAAGCGGCAAGGCGGCAACCGCTAATAAGCGGCAGCGGTGGCTAAACTTAGACTTTACGGTAACACTTACAGCCGGCAACTCGAATGGTCTGCAAACCGTTAAGCTCGGCGGGAATAATTTCTGAACTGCTTAAAAATAGGTAAGCACCTAATTTCATGGTTTGAATAATCCGCTGTAGGATATCCAGCTTGGTGGCGGCGGAAAAATACAATAAAACATTTCGGCAAAAGACGATATCAAACTTCCCAAGCCTCGACAAATCATCCAGTAAGTTGATTTTACTAAAACTAACCGCTGAGCGGTGTGCCCGAGAAATTTGCCAACCCTCTTTTATTCCCGAGAAATCACTGTGCTTTAACTCATTGGGTAGCCCGCGAGACAACTCAAGCTCAGCATAAATGCCCGCACGTGCACGCTTTAAAATATTATCCGATAGGTCGGTTGCGATGATTTTAAGCTGCGACGCTTGCCCACCGCTCTTAAGATACTTATTAAAGCTCAAGCTAATACTATAGGGTTCCTGCCCCGAAGAGCAGGCCGCCGACCAAACCCTAAGGGACGAGTTTAACCGCGACAATTCGGCAAATAGTGTATTTTCTAAATAATGGAAGTGCGAGCCATCTCTAAACCAAAACGTTTCATTGGTGGTCATGGCGTCTACCGCCTTCACCGCTAGTTCATTATTAGGCATCGCATCAATCAAGCTCAATAAGTCCGATAAACTATCGACACCCGCCTCATCGATTAATGGCCGTAGACGATTATTTACCAAGTATTGCTTGCTATCGGACAATGCAATGCCACTGCATTGCATTAAGAAATCCCTAAAACGATGGAACTCCTGACGACTAATAGACACTAAGCCAACCTCTATCTTAATAGTCTAATATTAACCAACTCCCTGAAGTTCACGCATACGCACTTGGATCGCTTCAGCTAACTCATCGGGTTTATATTTGGCCATAAACATATCAGCCCCGACACGTTCAACCATCGTTTGATTAAACACCCCACTCAACGAGGTATGCAACATAATAAACAAGCCTTCTAGCTCAGGAATTTTACGTATCTCAGTGGTCAAGGTGTAACCATCCATTCTCGGCATCTCGACATCGGAAATAAGCATCGTTAGGAATGATGGAACATCAATACCATCCGCCACCCACTTGCGTATTATGTCAAAAGCCTCTTTACCATCATTGGCAATCGTGCAGCTGAGCCCAAGGTCATCCAACACACGTTTGACCTGTGATTGCGCCACATGGGAATCATCAACGATCAACACATGACCTGATTTCTTCAGGCGTTTATCGAGTGTTTCTTTTTTGACACCCTCTTGACCTGAGCCAACTTCACTCAGAATTTTTTCTACGTCGATAATCAACACATAATCGCCGTCGATTTCGGTCAGTGCGGTCACGTAACCACCGGATTCGGCACCTTCAGGCGGTGGGTTAATATCTTTCCAAAACAAATTAACAATTCTATCCACACCGCCCACTAAAAAGCCTTGTACAGAACGGTTAAATTCGGTGATGATGACAAATGAATTATCTGTCTCAGGCAAAGGCTCTTCGCCAATGGCCATTGACATATCCATCACCGGAATATCTTTGCCGCGTAATTGGGCAACACCACGTACAACGGGATTGCCGCCCGGTATTCTGGTCAACGATGGTACTTGTATGACTTCTTGTATTTTGAATACATTAATGCCAAATTTTTGCCCACCATTTAGGGTAAAAATTAGCAGCTCTAATCTATTGGTACCCGCTAAGTTCGTGCGGTTATCAATTCCTGTTAATATTCCCGTCATCACTGCCACCTTTATATTAATATTCTTTAAGTTTTCGATATGCACTTAAAATACGGCATATTTAATGCATACGTACTTAACACATTCTAATTTCACGCTAAGCATAGACCAAAAATGATGAAGCTGCTTTTAAACGTCTGGATTTTTATACTACTTTATATACCGCTAACGACGGTGGCCAAACCGCAGTTTGAAAGCCACCCGGTCATTAAGCAACTCGCCCACGAGCATTTACTCAACTTAATTGACGATAGTGATGGGGAATACCAATTAAGCGTACAAAACATTGACCCGCGAATTAAGTTAAAAAAATGCCCTGCCCCCATCGATATTCAACTCACCACAGAGCATATAAAAACCGGTAAAAACACCTTAAAAGTCAGCTGCTCCTCAAGCCAGCCCTGGCGTCTATTCATTTCCGCACAGGTTAAATTATTCACCTCGGTTATTGTTGCTAAACACCCGCTAACTAAAGGCCAGCAAATTCAAGCAAAGGACCTGATATTACAGCGGACCGATGTAACCCTACTACGTTCAAGCTACCATACCGACAAACAACAGTTGATCAACTATATCGTTAAGCGACGTCTTAAGCGGGGTGAGATTATTAACCATCGGCACTTAGCAAAAGCTATACTCATTAAAAGAGGTGCGATGGTCAATATTCTTGCCAAGAGCCAAGGGTTCAAAATCAGCATGCAGGGCATTGCGCTGAATAATGCGAGTAAGGGTGAATTAATCAAAGTGAAAAATAGCAAGAGCAAAAAAATCATTCAGGGGATCGCCATTGACAGTCAAACGGTCAGAGTGACATTATGAAAAACTCCCCTACACTTAAAGAAAAACCCTCATGGGTCGATATAATGAATACACAGATCAGAGGTTCTTATGTCTATTAATGTAAAAAACAGCACTAACAAGGCCAATCAAGCCTCGTCGGGTAAAACAGGCGCTAGTGCAAAAAGTGGCAAGGGCAGCGGCTCAGCTAAAGCGCCGCCTAAGCAGCAAGCGAATGAAGACAGCGTAAGCCTGACCGATGCCGCCGGCAGACTGCAACAGATTGAACAATCGCTAAACGAAATTCCTATTGTTGATAGCGCACGCGTCGACAACATTAGTCAATCTATTGACGATGGTCAATATCAAATCAACGACGATAAAATTGCTGACCGTATCATTAAAAGTGAATCCGCTATCCACCAACTCAAGAAAACATCATGACGGCTAATAAACCCAAACAATTAATCGATATACTGCAAACCATGGTAGATCTATCGACACAGTTTAACGAGCTACTGCGAAAAGAAAAAAATGCTCTAGAGAACTCAAACAGCGAGCAGTTACTGGATCTATCCAAAGCTAAAAAATCACTCGCCACTCGTTTAGAGCAGAGTACAAAATTAGCTCATACTTTCTTAAACAATATTAAACTAAACAAAGGCTTATATGGCTTAGGTGATTTCATCAAACGAATGAAACCTAGCGATACTCAGCGCCAACTGACTCAGCATTGGTTAGAGATCCAAAGCCTCACCGAGGCTAATAAACAGCTAAATGACGCAAACGGCGCTATTATTGAGCTAAACCGCCGCCATGCACAGCGCTCAATCGATATACTCCACGGGCAAACGGGCAATAATAGCAATGCCACCTATGGCGCAGATGGACAGGCAATGAAAAAACTGGCTGGCAGAAAAATTTCCGTCGCATAATGACTCTATGAGTTTCCTATCCAGTCTAAAATCGATCCTAAGTTCTGAAGAAAAAAACGCCGCCTTTGAAACCGGTAATCCAAACTTCATCACTCAAGCATCACGCATCAAACACGCCTTACAAATATTGATGGAGTCGCATGTACACATATCCATTATGCTCGACGACGAGTCTGAGTACACCACTCGCTTAATTGGTGTATCCAACAACGGTTTATTATTAGACCAACTCAACAATCGCGAGGCGCACAACAAGATGCGCTCGGCTAAAGACATTCAAGTATTGGCAAAACGCAGCGCAATACCCTTCAACTTTAACAGCCGCGTACTCAGCTTAGCCAAGGGTGGCGGCTATTTCATCAGCTTGCCAGAAAAAATTTATCACCCACAAAAAAGGGACTTTTTTCGCATCCCCTTAGAAAACATCGAAAAATATAAGTTCTCGGCCTCCCTGCAATACTCAGAAAACACCCTAACAGGTCATATTATTGACGCCAGCTTTGGCGGTATTTGTGTGGCGGTCTATGCAAACTGCTATGTAAAAAAAGGTGATATTCTGTCCCCAGCTAGTATGGTTCTTAAAAATGGCGACACCATTAATTCAGACTTCACCGTTTGCTCAGTAAAAAAAGCACATCAAGAGGGCTTCACCCGCCTTGGTTGCCAGTTTCTTAACATCAAACCGGCTGAAAAAAAGAACTTACATAAATTTATTACTGAGTCCTCACGCGAGCGCGCAAAAAAACCGTAATTAAGCCGATAAATAACCCGCTTTAGGCTACCCCTTAAAAGCTCATTGATGCTATTATTCTCCGCGGATAAATACCGTGCTTATTAAAAATAAATGCCTCGGTAGCTCAGCTGGATAGAGCGCACCCCTCCTAAGGGTGAGGCCGCAGGTTCGAATCCTGCTCGGGGCACCAAACAAGTACCGTAAAACAACAACAAATTGATATTGCATTTTATTAAACAATTCTCTACTACACTACCCTAAACAACTTCAAATCTGACGGAATCATTTGATGAACAACTTACTTCAGTTATTTAAGAGCAGTTCCGCCTTTAACGGCGCGAATGCAAATTTTGTAGAGGACATGTACGAACAGTACCTCAACGACCCTGATTCAGTTGATGAACAGTGGCGAGACCAGTTCAACACCATTCACTCTAGCACCGAAGCCACTGACATCCCCCACTCATCCATTAGGAAACACTTTGCCGATTTAGCAAAGTCGCCCACCGGATTACGGGTTATTCAAGGTGGTGAGTCGGCCGAGCAGCTAGCCAAACAAGCCGCTGTTTCTAGGTTAATGAATGCCTACCGCATTAATGGGCACAAAAAAGCCACGGTTAACCCGCTGGAGGAAACCAACCCAACCGTGGTGCCTGAACTTGACATTGCCTTCCACGGTTTAAGTGAGTTAGACCTCAATACAAAATTCAACACCGGCACTTTACACAACACGCCGGAACAATTAGCCCTTAAAGATATCCTGCCCATACTCAAAGAGACCTATTGCAACAGCATTGGTATTGAGTATATGCACATCAGTGATCTTGAAATGCAATCATGGGTTCGACGCAGAATGGAAGGCCCGCGTGGCAACCTGGCTCTAGATCTCGAACAAAAAAGGTGGTTACTAAAACTATTAACCGCTGCTGAAGGCATCGAAAACCACTTACATAGAACCTATGTCGGGCAAAAACGTTTCTCCCTAGAAGGCGGCGAAAGTTTAATACCGATGTTAGACGAAATGCTACAGCGTTCTGGCGAACACGGTGTGAAAGAAACCGTTATTGGGATGGCTCACCGAGGTCGATTAAACGTCCTGATCAACATCTTTGGTAAAAAACCATCGATCTTATTTGAAGAGTTTGAAGGCAAACGCGCAGCCTCACCCGCCACTAATGGCTCCGGTGACGTTAAGTACCACATGGGTTTCTCATCGGACATCGCGACCCCAAAAGGCGAAATGCACCTTGCCTTAGCCTTTAACCCCTCTCACCTTGAAATCATCAACCCCGTGGTCGAAGGCTCAGTTCGAGCTCGACAAGATCGCCGTGGTGAAAACGGTGAAAACGAAGTATGCGCTATCCAAATCCACGGTGACTCAGCCTTTTCTGGCCAGGGCGTGGTGATGGAAACCTTACAAATGTCTCGCACCCGAGGTTACGGTACAGGCGGCACCATCCATATCGTTATCAACAACCAAGTAGGTTTCACCACCAGCAACCCAGCCGATACGCGTTCAACACTGTATTGTACCGATGTCGCTAAAATGCTTGAAACGCCGATATTGCACATCAATGCCGACGACCCTGAAGCCGTGATGTTTGCCGCCCAATTAGCGGTTGATTTCCGTAAAGAGTTCAGACAAGACATCGTACTCGACATGGTTTGTTACCGCCGACGCGGGCACAACGAAGCCGATGAACCCGCTGTAACCCAACCATTGATGTACAAGACCATTCGTGCGCTACCAACAACACGGAAGATCTACGCCAATCGCTTGGTCCAAGAAGGCTCGTTAGCAGCCAGTGAACCCGCCGAATTAGAAGCCACTTACCGTTCGGCTTTAGAAAAAGGCGAAATCGTATCGCGACCTATTCTTGAACACAAAGTAAATCCATTCGTCGCTAAATGGGACGCATTTTTAAGCAGTGAGTGGGATGATCACTGCGACACCACCGTGAGCGCTAAGGAATTCCACCAGGTTTCCGAACTCATGCTGAAACTGCCACCCGAGTTCGCCCTGCAATCAAGGGTTGAAAAAGTACTCGAAAGCCGTAAAAAAATGTCTGTTGGCGCACAACCGATCGACTGGGGTTACGCTGAAAACATGGCTTATGGCACCTTATTAGCCAAGGACACCAACATCAGAATGACCGGGCAAGACGTAGGCCGTGGAACCTTCTTCCATCGTCACGCGGTATTGCACAATACGCAAAATGGTGAAACCTATACCTCATTAAGACACTTAATGTTGGAACAAGGTCAATTCTCCTTGTTTGACTCCTTCCTCTCTGAAGAAGCGGTGTTAGGTTTCGAATATGGTTACTCCACCACTGAACCGGATGACCTCGTCATCTGGGAAGCTCAATTTGGTGATTTCGCCAATGGCGCACAAGTCGTGATGGATCAATTCATCAGTTCTGGCGAAACTAAGTGGGGCCGTTTATGCGGGCTTACCATGTTATTACCTCACGGTTACGAAGGCCAAGGCCCAGAACATTCATCGGCTCGTTTAGAACGTTACCTGCAATTATGCGCCGAGCATAATATGCAAGTTTGTGTACCTTCGACACCGGCGCAGATATTCCATTTATTACGCCGCCAAGCACTGAGCAAGTTCCGCAAACCACTCGTGGTGATGAGCCCTAAAAGCTTATTACGCCATAAACTGGCCACCTCAACCTTAGAAGAATTAACCGAGGGTTCATTCCAACCGCTGATTGAAGAAATTGATCCTATCGATGCTAACAAAGTGACCCGCGTTGTCGCCTGCTCAGGAAAAGTTTATTACGACCTACTCGAGCAACGTCGAACCGATAACCTTGAGCACGTAGCTATTGTAAGGGTCGAGCAATTATATCCATTCCCAATCGATCAATTGCACACCACCCTGGATAGCTACCCTAATGTGAAACAATTTGTTTGGTGCCAAGAAGAACCAATGAACCAAGGGGCTTGGTATCAAATAAGACATCGTTTCTTCGACTTATTGAGCGAGAGCCTAGAATTAAAATACGCAGGTCGTCCGATGTCTGCATCGCCGGCAGTTGGGCAATTTAGCCTGCACGTCGAACAACAACAAAAGCTTATTCAAGAAGCACTTTATTAAACACAGACTTTACAAAGGAATAAATAATGAGCATTGAAGTCGTAGTACCTACTCTCCCTGAATCTGTTGCCGATGCAACATTAGTAACTTGGCATAAAAAAGCCGGCGAAACCATTTTGAAAGATGAAAACCTTGTTGACCTAGAAACAGACAAGGTTGTATTAGAAGTGCCTGCACTTCAAGATGGTGTGCTTGCAGAAATTATTCAACCAGAAGGCGCTACCGTGTTAAGCGGCCAAGTGATCGGACGCATTGAATCTGGCAGCGGAGCCAGTGCCGACATCGTCGCCACGGCTGCTCCTAGTGAAGCCCCAGCTGAGAAATTCTCCAGCTCAACCGAAACATTAAGCCCTGCAGTTAGAAAATTGGTTTCAGAGCACGGCTTGGACACCAACTTAATTACTGCAACCGGCAAAGGCGGCAGAATCACCAAGACCGATGTGTTAAATTTCATCAAGTCTCAAGCAACTGGCGGCGTAAACAACGCCCCTGCGACTCCAGCAGCAGCACCGGCTAAAGCGGCCAAGGCCGAACAGATGCCAACCATACCTACCAGCGATAGAGCCGAGCAACGCGTACCAATGACTCGCCTACGAGCAAAAGTGGCAGAGCGCTTATTACAAGCTCAGCAAAACACCGCCATGTTAACGACTTTCAACGAAGTTAATATGCAGCCAATCATGGATATCCGCAGTAAATACAAAGATACCTTTCTAAAAGTACACGATAGCAAATTAGGCTTTATGTCTTTCTTTGTAAAAGCCACTGTTGAAGCCTTAAAGCTTTACCCTGCGGTGAATGCATCAGTTGATGAACAAGACATCATTTACCATGGTTATTACGATATTGGTATTGCCGTATCTTCACCACGCGGTTTGGTTGTTCCTGTATTACGTGACGCTGACCTTAAAAACTTCGCCGGCATTGAAAAAGGTATTTCCGACTTTGGTGCTAAAGCAAGAGATGGCAAATTAAGTTATGAAGACTTATCCGGTGGAACATTCACCATTACTAATGGTGGAATCTTCGGTTCGATGATGTCTACCCCTATTTTGAACCCGCCACAAAGCGCCATCTTAGGCATGCACGCAATCAACCAGCGTGTGATGGTTGAAAATGGTGAAATGGTTATTCGTCCGATGATGTACTTGGCGCTCTCTTATGATCACCGCATCATCGATGGTAAAGAGGCGGTATCATTCTTGGTAACCATTAAAGACTTCCTTGAAGACCCATCAAGATTACTTTTAAACGTATAGTCGTAACAGGACACTATTATTATGAGTTCAGAAAATAAGTTTGACGTTATCGTTATTGGCGGTGGACCTGGTGGTTATGTTGCCGCCATCCGCTGCGCACAACTAGGCTTAAAAACAGCCTGTGTTGATGAATTCACCGGCAAAGACAATAAAGCCTCTTTAGGCGGTACCTGTCTTAATGTTGGCTGCATCCCATCGAAGGCACTACTTGAATCATCTCACCATTACGAGCATTTAAGCCACGGCTTAGATACTCACGGCATTAAAGTGAGCGGTGTCAAAATTGACGTCGCCGCGATGATCAAAAACAAAGATGACGTAGTGAGTCGTTTAACCGGTGGTATCAGTGGTTTATTCAAGGCTAATAAAGTCACCAGTTTCCATGGCCGCGGCAAATTACTCGCAGGCAAAAATGTTGAAATCACCAGCCAAACTGGCGACGTGTCTAGTATTTCAGCCAATAACATTATTTTAGCTGCCGGCTCTCGGCCGATTGATATTCCATCCGCCCCCGTTGATAACAAGAATATTGTTGATTCTACTGGCGCATTGAATTTTGATAAAACCCCTAAAACACTCGGTGTCATTGGTGCCGGCGTTATTGGTTTGGAACTTGGCAGTGTGTGGAATCGTTTAGGCTCTGAGGTGATATTACTCGAAGCTCAAGACACCTTCCTACCCGCTGTCGATACGAAAATTGCTGCCGAAGCAAAACGCCAGTTTAAAAAACAAGGCCTCGACATTAAAATGAGCGCCCGCGTGACTAAGGCCGTTACTAAAGGTAAAAAAGTCGTCGTCGAGTATGAAGATGCCAGCGGCAGTCATAGCATCGAATTGGATAAACTCATTGTTTCAGTCGGTCGCCGGCCAAATACCGATAACTTATTCGCCCCAGAAGCTCCGGTTGACTTGGATGAACGAGGTTTCGTGGAAGTGGATGAAATTTGGCAAACCAACCAACCCAGCGTGTATGCGATTGGTGACCTTATTCGTGGCCCGATGCTTGCGCATAAAGCTTCAGAAGAAGGTGTTGCCGTTGCTGAAGTGATCTATGGTGAAGAGCCTAAGATCAACTACGAGGTGATTCCAAGCGTGATCTACACCAGCCCTGAAATTGCATCCGTGGGTCAAACTGAGCAGCACTTGAAGTCATCTGGCGAGAAAATCAAAGTGGGCACCTTCCCATTTGCCGCTAGTGGCCGTGCACAAGCACTTGGTGACACCACCGGTATGGTTAAAGTTATCGCCAGTGCCGACACCGATCAAATATTAGGTGTACATATTATCGGCCCTCAAGCATCTGAACTGATTGCTGAAGCCGTATTAGCGATGGAATACTCTGCCAGCGCCGAGGACTTAGCGCTAACCATTCATGCTCACCCAACCTTATCGGAAGCTTTACGTGAAGCCGCTCTTGCGGTCGATAATAAAGCTATTCACATTCCGAATAAAAAATAAGTATTATTATGGTCTGTTTAAAGAGCCGGTTTTCCGGCTCTTTTTTTGCTCGCTGAAAACCTTCGCCGAGCTAAATAGAACCCATTTGCTACAATAGTTATTTGCTCCCCTATTTATTTAAGGCCCTATCATGACAATTATTAAACAAGACGACTTTATTGAAAGTATCGCCGCAGCCTTTCAATTCATCTCCTATTATCACCCTAAAGACTACATTCAAGCCTTGGGTAAAGCCCATGACTTAGAAGAGTCTCCTGCCGCGAAAGACGCGATGGCACAAATTCTCTTAAACTCTCGCATGTGCGCGATGGATCATCGGCCTATCTGCCAAGATACTGGGATAGCCAACATCTTCCTCGACGTAGGCATGGATGTGCAGTGGGATAGCAGCCTAAGCCTCGAAGAAATGTGCAACGAAGGTGTAAGACAAGCTTATAACCACCCAGACAATGTGCTACGTGCCTCGATCGTAAATGATCCTCTAGGCGCACGTAAAAACACCGGCGATAATACACCGGCGGTGGTGCACGTAAAATTAGTACCCGGCAATACGGTCAGTGTTGATGTCGCCGCGAAAGGCGGTGGCTCAGAAAACAAGTCTAAATTTGTCATGTTAAACCCGAACGACAGCTTAGTTGATTGGGTTCTGAAGACCGTACCTACGATGGGCGCTGGTTGGTGTCCACCGGGTATTTTAGGTATTGGTGTTGGTGGTACCGCTGAAAAAGCGATGATCATGGCAAAAGAATCATTAATGGAACACATTGATATTCAAGATCTGATCAAGCGCGGACCGAATGATCGCGCCGAAGAAATGCGCTTAGAACTCTTTGAAAAAGTCAATGCACTTGGCATAGGCGCACAAGGTCTTGGCGGCTTAACCACCGTCTTAGACATTAAAATCAAACATATGCCGTGTCACGCCGCATCGTTGCCGGTCGCGATGATTCCAAACTGCGCCGCTACTCGACACGCACACTTTACTCTGGATGGTTCAGGCCCAAGCTTTATCGAACCTCCTAAGCTTGAAGACTGGCCAGATGTTTCTTGGTCACCTGATGCACAGACCAAACACGTTAACCTAGATACCGTTACCGAAGAAGAAGCACAATCGTGGTTACCGGGTGACCGCTTATTGTTATCGGGGCATATGCTGACGGGTCGTGACGCCGCGCATAAACGCATGGTCGATATGTTTGCTAGAGGTGAGTCTTTACCAGAGGGTGTAGATTTCAAAAACAAATTCATCTACTACGTCGGCCCGGTTGATCCTGTTAAAGGCGAGGTTGTTGGTCCTGCAGGCCCAACCACCGCAACCCGAATGGATAAGTTCACCGAAACGATGTTGGAAACAACAGGCTTACTCGGCATGATTGGTAAAGCAGAACGTGGCCCCGTGGCTATTGAGGCCATCAAAAAGCATAAAGCGACCTACCTAATGGCCGTTGGTGGTGCTGCTTACCTCGTTTCCAAGGCGATTAAAGGCTCTAAGGTCATCGCCTTCGAAGATCTTGGTATGGAAGCCATTAGAGAGTTCTATGTGGAAGATATGCCAGTCACCGTTGCGGTAGATTCGCAAGGCGAATCTGTCCATAAAACTGGCCCAGCCTTATGGAAATCTAAAATAGCTGGCATTCCTGTCGTTAGCGAATAGGACTAGCCACTTAAACAAAAAAAGCCAA
>Ga0209826_1001841_pt1 | contig 14413 bp, 18 predicted proteins | sample GOMGulsemesocosm_5_FD_184637 | JGI IMG/M metagenome (GOLD analysis project Ga0209826, IMG submission 184637) | Methane-oxidizing microbial communities from mesocosms in the Gulf of Mexico - GOM15C Gulf of Mexico (SPAdes) (version 2) | ecosystem: Environmental > Aquatic > Marine > Cold seeps... | reverse complement strand
GGCGACCGGTCATGTGCCCCACGGAATTGCCAATGACCCTTAGTGGTGAGTTAGAGGCAAGCGCTTGTAGCTAGCGCTACACCAAATGCTTCTTAGGCTGACGGCTTAATAGACTTTGTTTGCCTAGCGCTTATCTGATGACCTGCCACTGCTATGCTTGCGTACATAGGGTGCTCCATGTTCTTTGATGCCTGCACCCCGCTGGGGAGTTGCTCAATGATCAATAGAATCCTTTTTGCCACAGATCTGAGTCCATTCAGTGCGCACACACTCGAGCATGTCACCAATCTAGCTCTGCATCATCGCGCTCGGGTTATTGTGGTTCATGCGGTTGAGCCGCTGGGCGGTCTTGCACAGGCCGTTGCATCAAAATTCGAATCTGAAGCTGAGATCAGGGCGTTGCTGCGGTCGATTAAAGAGCGAATATTGGAGTCGCTCACCGATGAGCTGAGTGAAAGTCGTGAGGCGCTGGACTGCTTTGATGATGTTCTGGTGCGGCAGGGAAGGCCTGCTGAAATCATCCTCAAATTGGCGGCAGAGTTGAACGGGGACTTAATTGTACTTGGGAGCCATGGCCCGCAAAGTATGGGGCGCAATGTTTTGGGGTCGGTGACGAGCCGGGTTCTGCAGTTATCAAAGGTGCCTGTGTATATGGTGCCCATGAGTACACCTATCCCCCCTCGAAGTATCGCTCCTGCAGCATCCTTTCGTTAAACAATCTTAAAATAACGCGAATTTTATGCCTATCACCATGAGAATACTGGCGAGTATCGGTTGGAGGATGTTGTTGGGCAGTTTTGCTCCAATGCGACTGCCGAGCTGTACCGCGGGTAAGGAGCCGATGAGCAAACACCCTAACAGTACAAAATCAACATTTCCAAGAAAGATGAGGTGGCCTAGCCCCGCGATTAATGTGAGCGGTACTGCATGAGCAATATCAGTGCCGACGACATGCAGAGCCGGCAGTCGTGGGTAGAGCAGCAGTAGAATGGCGGTGCCTATCGCGCCAGCGCCTACCGAGCTTAGTGTTACGAATGTTCCAAGGAGTAAACCCATAACGAGAGTTAGCTTTGTGCTGTGGCGCTGTCCAAAGCTCAGGCTGCTACTGGGTTGCGAGGAGGGTTGTTGGCGCCCCTTTAAAAAGAGTACGGCTGAGGTCAGTATCAGCATGATACCTAAGCTGCTGGTCAGTAGGCCTTCGTAGTGGCTGGCATCACCGAAGACGTTTGCGAGTAAATAGGTGGTCGCAAGGGCGGCTGGAATGCTCCCGCCCGCCAGCAGGAAAACGATACGCCAGTTAATGCTGCCGCGTTTTTGGTGGGCGACAACCCCGCTGGCCTTGGTGATGGCTGCGTAAAGTAAGTCTGTGCCTATGGCGATATGGTAAGGGAAGCCAAATAAAATCAGGATAGGTGTCATGAGCGAGCCGCCGCCGACACCGGTGATACCAACGGCCAAGCCGACGCCAGCGCCCGCCAGTATATAAAGTAATACTTCCATCAAATATAGGCTAATGTTATGAATAAGATGTCTTTCAGACGATTGTGTCTAAAATGAGATTGGCAAATATACCGATTTCTTACTATTCTGGAAAAGAATATTTTATTCTATTTTTATAATCTTTTTAAAGGATTAAGCCATTTGGAGGGCTTATGAAGCTGCAGCAACTGCGATACATTTGGGAAGTCGCACACCACGACCTGAATGTCTCAGCAACAGCGCAAAGTCTATACACCTCTCAACCAGGGATAAGTAAACAAATTCGTCTACTTGAGGATGAACTAGGCGTAGAGGTCTTCTCCCGAAGTGGCAAGCATCTTACCCGCATCACCCCTGCCGGTGAGGCCATTCTAAAGACCGCAGGGGAGATTCTGCGTAAGGTCGAGGGTATTAAGTCCGTTGCTCAAGAGTTTAGTAATGAAAAAAAGGGCAGCCTTTCCCTTGCGACGACACATACTCAGGCTCGTTACGCCTTGCCTAAGGTTATCGAGAGCTTTATCGATCAGTACCCTGATGTCTCGTTGCATATGCACCAAGGGACGCCAATGCAGATTTCTGAAATGGCGGCTGACGGCACCGTTGATTTTGCCGTGGCGACTGAAGCATTAGAGCTGTTCAGTGACTTGATTATGATGCCCTGCTACCGCTGGAATCGATGCATTGTGGTCCCTAAAAACCACCCATTGTGCCAACTCTCTGAATTAACTTTAGAGGAGGTAGCCAAGCATCCGATCGTCACTTATGTATTTGGTTTTACTGGGCGCTCAAAGCTGGACGAGGCATTTATTGAGCGGGGGTTGGCGCCCAAGGTGGTGTTTACCGCCGCCGATGCTGATGTCATCAAGACTTATGTTCGGCTAGGGTTGGGGATAGGGATCATTGCCCAAATGGCTTATGACGAGAAGCTGGATGAAGACTTGGTGGCACTCGATGCCAGCCACTTGTTCCAATCGAGTATCACTAAGATTGGCTTTAGGCGTGGCACCTTCTTGCGCGGCTATATGTATGACTTTATTAAGCAGTTTGCTCCACACCTGACGAAAGAAGTAGTTAGTGAAGCATACTCTCGTCACTCGAAGGCAGAGATTGAAGAGTTATTCTCACATATAGAGTTGCCGACCTACTAAATGCTTTTTTAATCTAGCTGTTAGCGAGAAGTCGCCATTTTCTTGATGCGCTTAACAATACCCCCGGTGGAGTCTACCTATAATCAATAGTAGGTTTGCTTTACGGGGGTATTTTTATGCTGAGTGTAACTGAAGCAGCGACAGCGTTAGCGGCTGCGGGAACGATCGTGGCGACCGGTGTTGCTGCGACCCTCTATTTTTCTGGTGAGGGTGGTGGAGGCCTTTTGAGTGGTGCTGGTTCTTCTCCTGACCCGGGGCGTTATGCGTACGAGATGTCGGATGCGGTGTTCAGCTGTCGTGATCAGGTTGTAAAATCAATCCCCTATAAAGTTCGGAATATGAACATCGATTCGCATTCGAGCCGCTACGATGAGGAGCAAAACAGCAATGTGGTGTTTATCGATCTAGAGGTGATTGAGCGTCCAGGCAGCTTCTATTCAAAGTACAGTTACAGCGCTAAGGTAATGTGCAGTGTTTCAGCGGCAAGTAATGAGGTGACCAGCTTTAAGGTTAGGCGCAGTTGAGGTGTTGGGTGTGTATTGGTGGGGGTAAAAATCCGAAGGACAGCCAATGGCTAGCCTTTCGGATTTGTGCCAGAGCTCAGATGAAGTCGAGATCTGGGTTGTCGTTCATGATCTCTTTGATCTCTTCCTGCTCGCTGGTTTTACCTGCCAGTACCTGTTTAACAAATTTGAAGTACACGGTGTAGACCGCCGCCTCTTTCCCCTCTTCTTCGACAATAAAGAAAGGGGCGCGATTTACGTCGTATTGTGCAGCCAACTTAAGGCCCGCACTTTCAGGATCGCGCTCATCGGCAATAACGATTTCATCGATGTATTGCAGTTGCCCGGCCTCTTCCATCTTGGCGGTTACTTCACCGCACTTCTTACAGGCCGAGCCGTCGGCGAGAATCTTCTTAACAAATGTGATTTTCACAATGTGTTCCTTTGCTTGAGCCGGTAGCGTTTGAGGCTACGGCTCCATTCATGGTGTTGGGTAGGCTCACTTCTTTACATTGCTGCCGTGCAGTCCGCACTCTTTTTTGGTCGCTTCTTCCCACCACCAGCGGCCTTCGCGCTCGTGTTGGCTTGGGCCGACAGGGCGTGTGCATGGTTCGCAGCCGATGGATACAAAGCCTTTGTCGTGCAGGCTGTTGTAGGGCACTTTATTCTCCCTAATGTATTCCCATACCTGAGCTGATGTCCAGTTGGCTAGCGGGTTGAACTTGGTCAGGCTGGCGTCGGGGCGGGAAAATGCCTTGTCTTCCTGTATGACGGGGATTTGAGCGCGGGTACCGGGGCTTTGATCTTTGCGTTGCCCGGTTACCCAAGCGTCAACTTCAAGAAGCTTGCGGCGCAGCGGGCTGATCTTGCGTATGCCGCAGCACTCTTGGTGATTGTCATCGTAGAAGCTGAAGAGACCTTTGTCCTTAACAAGCTTGCGTACAGCGTCACCATCGGGGCTTACGACGTCAATTTCGAGCTCATAGTGCTCGCGTACCTGCTCAATGAATTGGTAGGTTTCTGCGTGCAGCCGACCTGTGTCTAGGCAGAACACATCAACGTCAGGTCGAATTTTTGTGGCCATGTCAATCAATACAATATCTTCAGCACCACTAAAAGAAATGGTCAGATTGTCGAATTGCTCTAGGGCAAACTCAAGTATCTTTTGAGGGCTCGACTGCTGCAGTGTCTGGTCTAGGTCGACGGTATTGAGTAGTTCTGCTGACATAACGGTTCCGGCTAGGGTTTTATTTTTTAGGGCGCGAAGAATACCAGAGCGAAACCTAAGTTTAAAATAATACGGTGTACTACTCATATAACTGAATGCTTTAACTGCGTCTTGGCTCCGTAAGGCTTCATTTGATTGTTGCGAGTAACGTATCCGTGGAACTTAGGGTTAAAATCACTCAAAGTGCTTGCTGTGGCAACTTAAAATACTTTATTTATCTAATTTTTTCATAATAACAACAGGTTAGGCTGTTCTTGTGATTTAATTTATCATGTGTTCCACGTGAAAAATAACGGTTGTTGCAAGGCGTTCTAGTCTGAGTTTATTGCTCAATGCCGTAGAAAAAGGTAAATTCGCCGCAGCCTACACATTGTGTATTTAACTATTAAATTAAGGAGTTGGCCGTGGAGCTTGCTTGTCTAGACCTTGAAGGTGTCCTAATTCCAGAAATCTGGATAGAGTTTGCAGAGAAAACCGGTATTGAGGCGCTTAAAGCAACAACCCGTGATATTTCAGATTACGATGAGTTGATGACGATGCGCCTCGGTGAGCTAAAAAAGCACAATCTGGGTCTGAATGAGATTCAAGAGGTTATTTCGACTCTGAGCCCGTTACCGGGTGCGCGCGAGTTTATCGATTGGTTGCGTGAGCGTTTCCAGGTAATCATCTTATCCGACACCTTCTACGAGTTTGCAGGTCCGCTGATGAAGCAGCTGGGCTATCCAACTCTGCTGTGTCATAACCTGGATGTTGACGCCAGTGGCATGGTGACGGGTTATAACATTCGCCAGGCTAACCCTAAACGCCAGTCGATTGTTGCGCTCAAGTCCATTTACTACCGCACCATTGCAGCGGGTGATTCCTACAACGATACAACGATGCTGACGGAGGCGGACGCTGGTATTCTGTTTAAGTCCCCCCAGAATGTGATTGATGAATTCCCGCAGTTCCCTGCGGTGCATGAGTATGATGACCTAAAGCGTGAGTTCCTCAAGGCCAGTGTGCGAGACCTGACGCTCTAATCGACACCCTGAACTTGTGTTAAAAAGGCGCCAATGGCGCCTTTTTTTATTCTTTTTTTTGCTGCGCTGGGCTGGCTCCAGAGAGGGTGTCGAGCAATAGCTGTACCTTGTCGAGGCTTTCCTGATATTCCTGTTCCGGCTCCGAATCATCGACTATGCCGCCGCCGCCCCAGCAATGTACCTCGCCAGCACTAAAGACAAGTGTACGAATGCTGATGCTGGAGTCCATCTTGCCGTTAAGGCTCAGATAGCCAATGCTGCCGCAGTACTGATTGCGCCTCGCGTCTTCAAGCTCTTCAATGATTTCCATGGCGCGCTTTTTCGGCGCGCCTGTAATTGAACCTCCAGGGAAGCAGGCTTTAAGCAGTTGGGTGCAGGTGCTGTTGCTTGTGAGCCTGCTGGTGATATTGCTGACCAGGTGGTGCACATTGCGATAACTTTCCAGGCTGAAGAGCTGAGGCACCTTTACGCTGTTGGGTTGACTCACTTTACTAAGGTCATTGCGCAGCAGGTCGACAATCATGAGGTTCTCTGCTCGATCTTTGGCGCTACTGCTCAGTGTTAAGGCTGCTTGCGCATCAAGCTTGGGGTCTAAGTGTCTGGCGGCTGTGCCTTTTATGGGTTGGGTGAGCACGTGGCCATTATCAACCGACAAAAAGCGCTCGGGTGAATGGCTGAGGATACAGCCCGCCGGTGTTTCAAAGTAACATGAGTAGTGAGCAGGCATGGCGCTACGCAGGGATAGGTAGCCCGTGAAGGCGTCTCCGCAGGCTGAAGCGCTGAACCGTTGGGCGAAGTTGGCTTGATAGCAATCCCCGGCCTCTATGTAATCTTTGATGCGCTTTACTTTGTTCAGGTATGCACCCTTGCTGGTGTTGCTGATGAAGGTGCCGACCTGAAAGCTGGGTTTGAGCGACGGGGCCATGGGCTCTAGGTAGGTATGGCCGAGTTTGGCCTGCAGTTCGCGATCAATGTTCATCAGCTTTTCCGCGCTGAGAGCGGTTAACCAAGTGCGTCGTTCTTGGTGATCTTGAATGAGGGCCCAGTCGTAGAAGCCTAGCTGTATTGCTGGTACCCCTTGATCTTCAGTTATGGTGTTACTGAGTGCCTCAAGTTGGCGGCCCAGGTCGTAACCAAAGCTGCCGAGCCAGCCTCCACTAAAGGGCAGTGGGCTTTTGCGAGCCGGGTGTGAATCGTCGACGACCTGCTGGAGGTAAGATTCTATAAAGCACCACAGCTCATCGTCGCGGAGGTAGGAACGCTCCCCTTGTTGCTCTCGGTAAAAGCCATTGTTGTCGTGACTGAGCGTGAGGCATGGCGAGGCAGTCATGATATCAAAGCGACCGCGCGCTTGCTCTGGCTTGCCACTGTCCAGCCAAATGGGCCAGTCGCGATGGCGGATGGCCTCAAAGTAATGCTGTGAGAGCTGAGTGTAAGGGATTTCAGCTGTGTGCGTCTGTGGCATGTCAGTGCTTCGGTGATGGTGTCGTATCTGCGCGGCATTGTAGTGCTTGGCGCCCTAATGCGCTACGCAATATGACGATTGAAACCGGTGTTCTTGAGGATCTTTGCCGATATTTCCTCTATGGATAGCTGGGTTGAGTTTAGATAGGGTACGCGTGATTTTTTGAGGATAGACTCCACGAAGCGGACTTCATAATCACACTGCTCAAAGGAGGCGTAATTGCTGTTGGCGCGACGCTCGTGGCGTATGGATGCCAGCCGCTCACTGTCGATTGTCAGGCCGAAGAGCTTATGACGGTGGGCTTGCAGGGCAGAGGGCAGAGAGCTTTTGTGCATATCCTCTTCGGTGATTGGGTAGTTGGCTGCTCGGACACCAAAGTGCAGCGCTAGGTAGAGGCAGGTCGGTGTTTTTCCGCATCGCGAGACGCCAACCAGTATTAAGTCGGCGTTTTCGTAGTCTTTGAGTTGCTGTCCATCGTCATTGTCGAGTGCGTAGTGCACCGCTTCAATACGCTGAGTGTAAGACGGGTTGTTGTCGATCGAATGCGATTGGCCGACGAGCTGCTTTGGCTGCTGATCAAGGGTCAATGCCAGTGCAGGCAGGAAGCGCTCAAATAGGTCGAGAGTTTGGGCCTTTGCTGTGGCCAAGTGATTGCGGATGACAGGGTTAACGATGGAGCTGAATACGATCGGCAAGCACTGGCGCTCTGCGCCGCGCAGATTGATTTCCTCGACGGCTTCTTGCGCCTTTTCCAGAGAGTCTACATAGGGGAGTGTGCTGAGCTCAAAAGCCACATCGGTGAACTGAGAAAGAAGGCTGTGGCCCAATGTCTCCGCTGTAATACCGGTGCCGTCAGAGATGAAATAAACCAATCGCTTCATAATATCGTACTTGCCTGTTTCATGAGGGGGCTTGAGCGCATGGAGTCTATCAATTATGGCTGAGGGGTGAGAATTTAATCTACTTTGCATCGATAAAACCCAAAATAGCACGGAAAACGAACAGCGACCTTGGATCAGATCACGTATAATTTTGCCTTCAATTTTGGCCGACTTCAGCTTAGCGTGCGGTCATGAACGGTTGTTAAAGGTGTTAGAGAATGAGTGACTATGCTTACGTGGTGCCATTTGAGCAGCTAGGTATCCAGGATGTTGAGTCGGTAGGTGGCAAAAATGCATCCCTTGGCGAGATGATCAGCCATTTAACTTCACTGGGTGTTTCTGTTCCCGGCGGCTTTGCCACGACGGCGCATGCGTATCGCGAATTCTTTGCCGAGAACGATCTTTCAGAGCCTATATTCCAGCTGCTTGATCACCTTGATGTGGATGATGTTGTGGCCCTCGCTGCTGTTGGGGCGAAGATTCGTGAGCTCATACTTTCGGCGCCATTCTCAGCTGAATTTATAGAACAATTAACAAGTCACTACCAATCAATCAGTGCGACAAACCCCCAGCAAAGCTTTGCGGTTCGCTCTTCGGCAACTGCGGAAGATTTACCCGATGCCTCGTTTGCTGGCCAGCAGGAAACCTTTTTAAATATTCAGGGGTTGAGTGAGGTCCAGCAGGCGATAAAGGAAGTTTTTGCGTCACTGTTTAATGATCGTGCGATTGCCTATCGCGTTCATCAGGGTTTCGACCATCGCGGCGTTGCACTCTCTGCGGGTATTCAGCGCATGGTGCGCAGCGATCTAGCCGCCAGTGGCGTGATGTTCACACTCGATACCGAGTCTGGGTTTAGTGACAGTGTGCTTATCACATCCTCATACGGATTGGGTGAGTCGGTGGTGCAGGGCGCGGTCAACCCTGATGAATTTTATGTTTATAAGCCCGCGTTGTCTGCCGGCAAGCAGTCGATCTTGCGTCGAAAGCTTGGCAGTAAAATGACGAAAATGATCTACAGCGAAAACCAAACTGTAGGAAAAACAATTGAGACCCAGCCGGTTCCTGCCAGTGAGGCGGATCAGTTTTCACTCAGCGACAGTGACGCGGTTGAGCTCGCGCGGCAAGCTTTGATTATTGAGCGCCACTACGGTCAGTTCATGGATATTGAGTGGGCTAAAGATGGCGTCAGTGGTGAGCTGTTTATAGTGCAGGCACGGCCTGAAACCGTACAGAGCCGCAAAGATAGCTCAACCTATGAGCGCTACTCCCTAGAGAAAAAGGGCGCTATTTTGTGTGAAGGGCGCAGCATAGGTCAGCGTATTGGTGCTGGTAAGGTGTGTATCTTAAAAAACATTAGCGACATGGATCAGCTGCAGACTGGTGATGTGTTGGTGACGGATATGACCGACCCAGACTGGGAGCCAGTCATGAAGCGGGCCAGCGCCATTGTGACCAATCGTGGTGGGCGCACGTGTCACGCCGCCATTATTGCCAGGGAATTGGGCATCCCTGCGGTTGTGGGTTGTGGTAAAGCAACCGAACAGCTCGAGATTGGTGCGCCGGTGACGGTCTCTTGTGCAGAGGGTGATAATGGTTATGTATACGCGGGCGTGCTGCCTTTTGAGGTGGAGAGCAAGGACATTGAGGCCATGCCTGAGCTGCCTTTTAAGCTGATGCTCAATGTGGGCAATCCGGATCGTGCGTTTGATTTCCAGCGCCTGCCTCACGCCGGTATTGGTCTTGCGCGCCTGGAGTTTATTATTAATCGAATGGTTGGGGTTCACCCCAAAGCGCTGCTCAACTACAGCGATATGATGCCGTCGCTTCAGCGCCAGATCGATCGACGTATCAAGGGTTATAAAAACCCTCGCGACTTTTATGTCGCTAAGGTGGCGGAAGGGGTGGCGACCTTGGCCGCCGCTTTTGCGCCCGAGAAAGTCATTGTCCGAATGTCAGATTTTAAGTCGAATGAGTATGCTCATTTATTGGGCGGCGAGCAGTTTGAGCCGCTTGAAGAGAACCCTATGTTGGGCTTTCGGGGGGCTTGTCGTTACATCTCAGCCGATTTTCGTGATTGTTTTGCGCTGGAGTGCGAGGCGCTTAAATTTGTTCGTGATGACATGGGGCTAACCAATATCGAGCTGATGGTGCCTTTTGTGCGCACGCCGGATGAAGCCGAGAGTGTCATAGAGCTACTGGCTGAAAACGGCCTGCGCCGAGGTGAGAATGGCTTGCGTGTCATCATGATGTGTGAATTGCCAGCTAATGCGCTATTGGCAGATGAGTTCTTGCAATATTTTGATGGTTTTTCGATTGGCTCGAACGATTTAACACAACTAACTTTGGGTTTGGATCGCGACTCCGGTTTGGTGGCGCACCTTTTTGATGAGCGTAACCCTGCTATTAAGGCGCTGCTGAGCATGGCCATTTCAGCCTGCAAAAAAGCGGGTAAATATGTCGGGATCTGCGGGCAGGGCCCATCAGACCATTTGGATTTTGCAGTCTGGTTAATGGAGCAGGGGATCGACAGTGTATCGTTGAACCCCGACTCCCTAATTGATACATGGTTACACTTAAGTGCCGCATCGGAAGCTTCTAAATAGTGTTGCAGGCTGTGTAGCGAAAGGATATTTTTTTGAAGAGCAGTAGTCGGTTTTTTCCTGCCCGTTTGGTCGGTGCGGAAGTTCGGGGGTTATTAGCTGAAGATGTTTACCTCATTAAGCCCAATAACAGTCCAGATAAAAAAGTTGAGATCGCGGTTACCCACCTATCGCTCATTGATAGGGTCAAAAACGATGCTGTCGGGGCGGTGCCCATTATCCTGCTGCATGGCAGTTATCAGAATCGGCGGTTTTGGTATTCTCCTGGTTGCGATGGTTTGGCCAAACGATTGATTAACGCAGGTTTGGATGTCTGGCTTATGGAGTCGAGAGGGCACGGCCTTTCGCCATTGAACGAATGCTTTGAAAGCAATACCCTGAACGATTATGCTCGTTACGATCTCCCGGCGGTGAATACATTTGTTGCAGAGCAGAGTGGGGCTAAACCTGTGTGGCTGGGTTGTAATGAAGGCGCAGGTGCGGTCTTATTATCACTTGCGTGCGGCGGCTTGAGTCACGAGCGCACCGCGGCGGCCGTGGGGCTTGGCCAGCTACTGCCCCAGCAATCCGTCGCCCGTATACCGAGCGCTCATTGGTTGCCCGCACTGCTCGCTGGGCCTGCGAGTTATAATGCAGTGATCGGCCCTGAGCGTGAGCCAGTGGGGTTGTGTCGAGGTGTGTGGCGGGAGAGTAGTCTTTTTTCGCACTTTGGTGCGCAAATGGGCGTCGATGTGCAAGCCAGCCTTGCTGGCTCGGCTATGCCCCTCGGTTGGCTGAAGGCCATTGATCAGTCTTCCGTGTCGGGATTGGGGTCTCTGTCTGCATTGGGGTCATCACTGAAGGCCTTGCCAGTAGATTTGTCTTTGGCTCAATTGGGGCCTGAATCACTGACGCTTAGAATGAGCGACCCACAGGCCTTGGATGCCATGACGGCACCATTGTTACGCTTTTTAGGAGAGGTTTTGAATGGCGTTTTACCCGCTGGAGAAGCTTCATCGGTTGCATGACGGTTACTCAAATCCTTTTCGTGTAGGGGGGCGAGACCTACTGCTTGTGCAGAGCGATGGCGTGCCCTACGTCATTGAAAATCGTTGCCCTCATATGGATGCCCCTCTTACCTATGCCAGTGTAACCAAGGGGCGGATTCGTTGCCCGTTACACGGTATTGAGTTTGACCTGCGTACCGGCCGGGGTACCTGTCCAAAATCCTTGCACTCAATCCCTATTGTTTACGACGGCAATCAACTGGGTGTTGAGCTAGAGCCTCTAAGCACTTCACTTATTTAATAACTGCAGGCATTAAACTGCCAGTCTATTGCAGCTTTCTGCTATTTATCCTCTGCCATGTCTGGGGTTAGATGGTGGCTTTTAATTGATAGGAATTTTCTGATGCACAAGCCTACACCCGATCTTTGTGATGAATACCCAGAATTGGTCCGAGTGCTGGACCCTGTTTTCACCAACTATGGTGGGCGTAAATCATTTTGCGGTAGCGTCAGGACTATCAAGTGTTTCGAGGATAATTCAAAAGTGCGGGAGCTGGTTGCTCAACCTGGGCAGGGTAAGGTGCTGGTGGTGGATGCGGGGGGCTCTCTAAGGCGCGCCTGCTTGGGTGACATGCTGGCGGAAAAAGCCATGAAAAATGGCTGGGAAGGTATCGTTATGTATGGCTGTATCCGCGATGTCGACATCATTACCGAGCTCGATCTTGGTGTGCAGGCGCTCAACACTCATCCAATGAAAACAGAAAAGCGCGGCTTGGGCGATGTTGATGTCGAGGTAACCTTTTCCGGCGTCACCATTAAGCCGGGTGACTACATTTACGCTGATAATAATGGCGTGCTGGTCTCGAGTGAGCAGCTGGATTAATGCGATGAATAAGCCTTGCATGGTCAAGGTGATAGGTGAGGATTCCGCTTGGTTATTCGAGGATGATAACCTGCTGTCTTCCATGCGCGCACATCTTTGTGAGCCCCTGAGGCGCGCGTGTAAAAATGGGGCCTGTGGCATTTGTCGTTGCAAACTGATGAACGGCCAGATTGATTATGGTTCGCGTCAACCGTTTGCGCTCTGGGACGAGGAGGTGGCTACTGGGTACATCCTCCCCTGTATAGCTCGGCCACTGACGGACATTGAGTTAGCTGAGGTGAGTTATGAGCCTAAGGCTCGAAGGCGTGGCAAGGGCGTTAAGTGATCATTAAATTAACCCGCCGGTTAATGGGCGGGGGTCACATGAGTTCACGCCGCTGCTGTGCGCTGTATTGGCACCAGTGTCTGGTGACGGGCTCTGCTCGCTATTCATACAGCACACCTCCAGAAACTTGCTCATACAGGAAAACTTCGAATCATCCGCTAACATAACCTTGAACGCTGACTTAATTGTTTGCCGCCTGAGGGTGATCCCCTCTACCCCTGCACACTGGAGGGGCCCGATGATATGCCAGCACTCATTAAATTATCGATAACAGCGGCCGTCTGAAGATCATCTGTAGTGAGTGGTGTGCTAGCGCTGGCGAGTTGGTAGGGTGTTTTTCTTTGGGGGCGTCGACATGCTTTTTGTGTGCGCAAGGTTCTGGCCCATTTTATTAAGGACTGAAGGCGGTTAGATACAGTTGTCTGGTCTTGGTAGGCCAGCAATTTTACTGCCGATTTTAGCCGGTGATGGCGGGAAGAGCTTCATGAGGTAAATGCTTTTGCCTTTTTCGCTGCCCAGCCTCTTGGCGACGTACTTAACCAGCGGGCGCATTGCCGGAGACACTTCGAAGTCTTGGTAAAATGCTTTTAAGGTGTGGATGACATCCCAGTGCTCATCGGTGAGCTCGATACCTTCTCGTTCGGCCAAGGTTAGCGCCACGTCATGGTTCCAGTCGTTCAGGTTTTTTAGAAATCCGTCCTTGTCGGTTTCAATGCTTTTCCCCTCAATGATTAGACTCATGTTAAAACCAGCTTTGAATGGGGTTGTGCTCTGTACACAGTGTTACGAACTCATCCATATTGATGACGAGAGTTTGGGGCTCAATGCCGCGAGCCAATAAATCTTCTTGGAGTGCGTAGGCGCGGCCGCTGCGAATGATGTGCGCAAGCTTACCCTTAGTTGCTGTAGGTTTACTGGCCGCATAGACACCGTCTTCGATTAGGACCAGTACATCTGCTGCGGAGATCACTTCAAGGCATTCTCTGAGTGCGCTGTGCTGAAACGGGGAGCGGTTAATGATGTGCAGTGCCATGTTAAAAACTCAGTATGCTGTCTTGGTTTTGGGTCAGTGCAGAAATCTCGGTTTCACTCAGAGGCTTGGCGTCGATGGCCAGTTGCCCCAGTTTTAAGTCGCGCTCGCTCAGCGCGCTTGCTTGCACGTAAATTTTTGTGATGTCATACATTTCCAGTGCCGGCAGAGTGGCGGCAATGTTCTTTTGTTCAATGCCTTTGGCTTGCTGTTTTTTTATGAGCTGGAATACGCCGTCGCCACTGAATAGCACGCTGATATCTTGATCATACGCGGACGCCGCCAGCAGTGCGTCGAGTGACTCTTTTGCGTAAGAGCGCCCGAAAGGGGCTTGGCGATTCACAAACAGTATCTTCTTCATTGTTTAGGGCTCATGCAAACGTGATAACGCGATCGGAGTTTACGCAAGCGTCAATCATTTGCCCAAGCCCTGAAATATTAAAAGGTGCTTCACAGTTGTGGCTCGGTTTCTCGTAACGTGCGGCTTCTTCACTATTGAGTATACCTCGGCGCAAGGAGGCTGCTATACAGACAACAAGGTCAACCTCGTGGTTGTCAGCCAGCGCTTTCCAGCGCTTTGGCAGGTTGTTTTCATCTTGTGGTGGAGTGTGCAGGTGACTGCTGTTATGCACGCCATCAGCGTAAAAGAATACTCGATAAAGCTGGTGGCCTTGCTTAAGGGCGCTCTCGGCGAAGCGAAGGGCGGTAGCGCTGCCTTCTTGGCTGTAGGGCGCCGCGTATACAGCAAGTGAAAAAATCATATAAAGCTCAGTTTGGGTGCGCTATAACGAAAAAAAGCCCCGTGAGGGGCTTTTTGAAATAATGCCGACTCAGTCGTCGCTGGTTGCGCCAAGGATGTGAAG
>Ga0209826_1001837_pt1 | contig 14436 bp, 6 predicted proteins | sample GOMGulsemesocosm_5_FD_184637 | JGI IMG/M metagenome (GOLD analysis project Ga0209826, IMG submission 184637) | Methane-oxidizing microbial communities from mesocosms in the Gulf of Mexico - GOM15C Gulf of Mexico (SPAdes) (version 2) | ecosystem: Environmental > Aquatic > Marine > Cold seeps... | reverse complement strand
CTGCAGTATTTAACCGCTTTACCTAAATATTCCTATTTAGCAGAAGAACTATATCAAACCTCTAACAATATGACAGATAGTTTAGCTGCATTAAATTGTGCATCTAAAAATGATTTAGATTTTACAGAGCAACTTTGTCACTTTAAACATAAATGGGAATCAACTCCTTTAGTTATCGATAAGTGGTTTTCAATACAAGCCTGTTGGTCGTCAAACAATGTGTTTGAACAATTGAATGTTTTATTGAAACATCCTTTGTTTTCTCTTAAAAATCCGAATAGGGCAAGATCATTAATAAGTGCTTTTGCAATGAATAACCCTAAATACTTTCATTGCTCTTCAGGTAAAGGATATGAGTTTTTAGGTCAACAGATTAAAAGACTAAATGAAATCAACCCACAAATTGCTTCTAGATTATTAACGCCACTAATACAATTCAAAAGCTTTTCTTTATTCCATCAAAAATTGATGAAACAACAACTTCTTGAACTTCATTGTTTGGATAACCTTTCGAATGATCTTAAAGAAAAGCTTGATATTGCTTTACTTGAATAAAGATGAAGTATTATTTCTCTATTCATCTTAGTTGTGCAGAATTCTTACCTTATTATGAAGGGAAGATTCATTCTATAGTTGTTACAACAAATCAAGGCATTAAGGTTCAATTCCCAGCAATGCATATTAGAAAGTATTTAACGAACAAAGGAATACAAGGATACTTTTACTTAGAAACCAAACAAAATAAATTTTTATCTATAATTAAATTAAGTTGAATTTATATTAGGTTACTTATATTAGAGTAATAACTTTAAACAGTGGTCTGACCATCTTGTTAAGTAAATTAAATAACGGTATTGGCAAATAAGTGTTATTTTATCCATATAATAGAAAAACTAGGCTTAGGTTTTAAACGCTTGTTTTAAACAGCGCCTTGTAAGTGCGTTAAGTTTAAGCCTAAAGCATTAAAATTGAACGCCTTAACTATTGTTTTTTACGCTTGCCAGCTAGGTAAAATGATGCAATTATTGTTTAATCCACATTTGTGGTAAATAACGATATATAATCACAATAAAAAATAACGATATTAGATAATGATTCTTGATGCACAACTTATACTTAATAAGTGCACAGATTCAAACTGGGGAGATAACACATGAAACAGAGTCCTTGCAAAAGGTTTTCTAAAAAGCCTTTAGCTGTTGGTGTTGCTGCAGCACTTTCAATGACTTTATTCGCTGCAACAGTTAGTGAAGTTCAAGCGGCTAAATTTGAAATTGGAGATGTAGAGATCAGCTTTGATTCTACTTTTAGTGTCGGTTCAAGTTGGCGTACAGAAAATAGAAATTGGGATGATAGTGTTTCCAAATCTAATAATATAAATAACGGCTTTGATTTTACTAATTATCATGCAGCATTAAATGCTTACCCAGATAAATATACTGTTTGGCAAGGCGCTGGTGGTTACTCAAATAATATTGATAATGGTAACTTAAACTTCGATGCTGGAGAAAGCTTTTCTCAATTGCTCAAAGGTAGTCATGATTTAGATATTCATTACGATAATGTCGGTATATTTGTTCGTGGTATGTATTATTACGATTTTGCTATGATGAATAATGATCGCTCTTGGACAAATTTACTTTCAGGTGATATTAACGACCCTTGTGAAGATTCTGAAGCTAAGAAACAGGTTTGTACTGATATTCGGTTATTAGATGCTTATGTCTATGGTGATTTTGATTTAGGTGATATGCCGCTTTCTGTACGTATAGGCCAGCAAGTAATCAGTTGGGGTGAAAGTACATTAATTGCTCATGGCATTAGTGAAATTAACCCTGTAGATATAGCACGCTTAAAAGCACCAGGCGCAGAACTGAAAGAAGCCTTTATTCCTTTTGGTGCAGTATGGGCATCTTTAGGTGTTACAGAAACATTTAATATCGAAGCATTCTATCAATACACTTGGGAAAAAACGGTGTTACCACCGCCAGGAAGTTATTTTTCTACTAATGATTTTGCTGGTGATGGCGGACATAAAAATAATGTTTCTTTAGGTTTTACTGGTAACCCTGATATGGATTTAGACTATCTTTTAGGTAGTTTGAATGAATTAGGCGGTTTACTTCGTGCTGGTGCAATCGATGGAGCTACAGCGGGTGCTATGTATTTAGCTTATCCGACTAAAATAACATTAAGAGCGCCAGGAAAACAAGCAGAACAAGAGCCTGATGATGGTGGCCAATATGGTTTACGCTTTTCTTGGTATTTACCTGAGCTTAATGAAACAGAATTAAGTTTGTATTATGTTAACTATCACAGCAGACGTCCTTTGTTCTCAGGAAATACAGCAGACTTTGGAGCAGTATCTATTGGAACGGATGTAGGCTTTATTGCTGCAAATACAATAACTGAAGATAATTTATATGATAATTTAAGTGCATTTTCTCAAGTTAAATTAGCGTATCCAGAAGACATAAAAATGTATGCGTTAAGTTTTAACACAACAGTAGGTACTACAGCTGTTGCTGGGGAAATTAGTTATCGCCAAGATGAGCCTTTGCAAATTGATGATGTAGAACTTTTGTTTGCTGCCATGCCTCAGCAGCTATTTAATGCGGGTATTCCAGGCGGTGAAGCTCTTGATGGTATCTCTCAAATGATAACAGCTGATGGTACCCCTTATGGGGCAGGCGTTACTGCTGATGGCTTTGTTTTATCAGATACAGTTCAAGCTCAAATGACCTTTACTCATTTATTTGGACCAACATTTGGTGCTAGCCAATTTGTTGGTTTATTAGAAATTGGTGGTATAAATATTAATGATATGCCATCACCAGATGTATTACGCCTTAATGGCCCAGGTACTTCTAGGAATGGTGGTGTAGCTGGAAAAGAAGGTTTAGAACTCGCGTTACAAAATGGTGTTGAGACTAACCCATTCCCAACTGAGTTTGCATGGGGTTATAAAGTTGTTGCGAAGTTAGATTACACGAATGTGTTCTCTGGCATAAATATGTCACCAAGAGTTATTTTCTCTCATGATGTAGAAGGTATTACACCAGATCCTTTATTCTTATTTATTGAAGATAGAAAGTCAGTTGCTTTAGGTTTATCTTTTGACTACCAAAGTCGTTGGTCAGCAGATATAAGCTATAATAGTTTCTTTGGTGGAGTTGGAACAACTAATGGTATTGCAGATAGAGATTATTTGTCTGTTAGTATTAAGTATTCTATTTAGAAAAGGCAATAAAGTATGAAAACAAAAATGAAAAAAATAACATTATTATCATTAGCTATCTCAATTGCCTTAGCGAGTGGGAGTAATGCTTTTGCTAAAGTATCTTCTACAGAAGCAGCAAAATTAGATAAAGAGTTAACGCCAATGGGGGCGGTTCGTTCTGCCAATGCGGATGGTTCTATTCCACAATGGACTGGTGGTATTACGCAGGCTCCTGCTGGTTATACTGTTGGTGATCATCACCCAGACCCATATCCAACAGATAAAGTTAAATATACAGTAACAGCCAGTAATATGAGTGATTACAAAACGTTATTAACTCAAGGGCAAATAAAGTTATTTGAAACCTATCCAGAAACATTCAAAATGGATGTTTATCAAACTCGACGAAGTGCATCATACCCTGAACATGTATATCAGGCTGTTAAAGTTAATGCTACGCGTGCAGAGTTGGTTGAAGGTGGTAATGGTATTAAGCAAGCTGCTGTAGGTATTCCTTTTCCAATTCCAGCTAATGGCTTGGAAGCTATTTGGAACCATATTGTACGTTATCGTGGTGAAGGATTAGTTCGCCAAGGCGGACAAGCTGCTCCAACCTCAAACGGTAGCTATACTTACGTAGGCTTTGATGATCAATTAATGATACCGTATGGAGTTAAAGGAACTACGCCTGAAGCGCTAGAACAAACTAATATTTTATTTAAATTTAAGCAAAAAGTAACTGAGCCAGCTCGTTTAGCTGGAACAGCGTTATTAGTGCATGAAACGATGGATCAAATTAAAACACCACGTCAAGCATGGACATATAATACAGGCCAACGTCGAGTTCGACGTGCACCTAATGTAGCTTATGATGCCCCTGGATCAGCATCAGACGGCTTAAGGCTTACAGATGACTTTGATATGTACAATGGTGCTCCAAACCGTTATAACTGGACATTAAAAGGTAAACAAGAATTATTGATACCGTATAATGATTACCGTTTACATAGTGATAGTTTGAAATATGAAGATATTTTACAACCAGGTCATATTAATCCTGATTTAGTTCGTTATGAAAAACATCGTGTTTGGGTTGTTGAAGCAAATCTTAAATCTGGTACACGACATACATATAAAAAACGTGTTTTTTATATAGATGAAGATAGTTGGCAAATAGCCATCACGGATGTTTATGATAATCGTGATGAATTATACAGAATTGCAGTTGCACATGGCGTGAATTATTATGAAGTTCCTACTCAATGGTCTACCCTTGAAGTATATCATGACTTTCAATCGCGTCGTTATATTGCAATGGGTTTAGATAATGAGGCTAAAATGTATGATTTCTCTGCTCAGTTAAAAGGGAAATCATTTACACCTTCTGCTCTAAGAAGAGAAGGTCGTAGATAAGTCGTTCTGTTAAAAGCAGCTGTTATGTTTCAGCTGCTTTCATTATCTTTTAGTTTATTAAGTCGTAACTATTCATATCATAAAAATGTCCATGATTTTTTAGCCCCTATTACATCATCTTCGTGGTCTCTTAATCGAAGATCCAGTTTTTTAAAAGCTATGGATACCCGAACAGACACTTCGGGAATGACACAATAAAGGTTAACTGAATAGTTACATTAAACCGTATTTTTATTGAGTATCTTCATTATGCGCTTTCTAGCTATTACTTTTATATGTTTATGTAGTTTTAAGCTTTTTGCAGCACCTGTATCCTCTTCTTCGTTACCATCAATGATTGCGCCATTGGCAAGCAAGTCTTTATTACTTGATATCACGAGTATTGAACAATCTAAGCTTATTGCTGTTGGTGAAAGAGGACATATTTTATCCTCTAGTGATACGATTAATTGGCAGCAAGCAGAAGTACCTGTGCAATCTACATTAACGAGTGTTTTCTTTCTTAATGCAACACATGGTTGGGCTGTTGGTCATGATGCAACCATTTTACATAGTAATGACGGTGGATTGACTTGGAAAGTACAACAATATAAGCCAGAATTAGAAAAACCATTATTAGATATAGTCTTTAAAAATAAAAAAGAAGGTATTGCTATTGGTGCATACGGACTTTTATTTAGAACCACCGATGGTGGAAAAATATGGAATAGTGAATTTCATAGTGAATTTTTACTACTAGATGATGTTGAATATTTAGCTGAATTAAAAGCAGAAGATGAAGAAGCTTATTTAGATGAAATATCATCAATTTTACCGCATTTTAATCGTTTAGTTGTTGATGGTCGTACTCTCTATATGGTCGGCGAAATTGGTCTAATTGCAAAAAGTAATGACTTTGGTCTTAACTGGGAATCTTTTGATGAAATATATCAAGGTTCTTTTTTTGATATGGCTAGAACTGAACAAGGCAATTTATTGGTTGTTGGTCTTCGTGGACATGTATTTAGAAGCTTAAAAAATGGTACTCCATGGCAAGTTCGTTCAACCAATACAACTGCATTATTGAATGATATCGTACTAGCGGATAAACAACGCATTTTTTTATTAGGAAATAATGGTACGTTATTAGAAAGCACTGATGACGGACAAACTTTTCGTCCTCGCATTCAAAAAGATGGAAAATCTTTAATTGCAGGTGTTTGGTATCAAGGGAAATTAGTCACCGTTTCTGAAGTTGGTATTAAAGTGTTGTCTTTATAAATATATAAGTTTAATCGTTATTTCTCTATTTTTAGTTACTAGAACAGAATTTTGGATATTTTATAAAATATGAATATTTCTCTTGCAACTCGTTTAGAAGTTGGCTTATTTCGGCATAAACTTATCATTTTAATGTTATTTGTTATGGCGAGTGCTTTTTTATTATTTCAAGCAAGTCAAATTAAGTTAGGTGCTTCATTTACTAAGAACATCCCTCTTAATCACAGTTATATGAAAACATACTTGAAACATAGAGCTAATTTTGGTGGTGCTAATAATATTTTAATTTCAGTATGTGATACTGAAGGCGACATCTTTAATGCTAAATTTTTTAATGCATTAAAAGGTGTGCATGATAAGCTATTTTTCATTCCTGGCGTTGATCGCATTCAAGTAAAATCTTTATTTTCTCCTAGCACACGATTTGTAGAAGTTGTTGAAGATGGTTTTGCTGGCGGACCTGTAATTCCAGCAAACTTTCAAGCAAATGAAAAAGGGCTAGCTGTTGTTAAAAGTAACATAGAAAAAGCAGGTGTTGTTGGTAGTATTGTCGCTGATGATTATAGCTGCGCAATGGTAAAGGCTTCTTTGTTGGATATTAACCCTACAACAGGAGAAAAGCTTGATACACTTAAAATGGCACAACAATTAGAGCAGGAAGTTCGACAAGAATTTGAAAAAGACAATATTTCAGTGCATATCATTGGCTTTGCCAAAATGGTGGGTGATGTAGCTGAAGGTGCAAAAGGTGTTGTTCTCTTTTTTGGTATTGCTATCGCAATTACCGCAGTAATGGTTTACTTTTTCTGTCATTCAATTAGTCTGACCATATTACCTATTTTTTGTTCCTTAGTTGCCGTGATTTGGCAATTAGGAATGCTTTCTACTCTGGGTTTCGGTTTAGATCCCATGTCTATTTTAGTGCCTTTTTTAGTTTTTGCTATTGGTGTTAGTCACGGTGTTCAAATGATTAATTCTGTAGTAAAAGAAGTTTCTAAAGGATTAATCAGTAGTGCTGCCGCTCAAAAGAGCTTTAGAGCATTACTGGTACCCGGTGGTATTGCATTATTATCAGATACTGTTGGTTTTTTAACATTATTATCAATTGATATTGGTATTATTAGAGAATTAGCAATTACCGCCTCTTTAGGTGTTGCTATGATCATCTTAACAAATTTAATTTTATTACCTTTATTAGTTTCTTATTTAAAGATAACACCCGCTGATCGCAAAAATAAAGCAGGTAATATTGATGAACAAAGTTCTATATGGCGCTTTATGGCAAGCTTCTCTACTAAGGGGCCTGCTCGTGTTATTTTAATTGCTACTTTTGTATTGTATTTAACTGCACTTTTCTATTCTCAAAATTTAAAAATTGGTGAATTACATGCAGGTGCACCTGCATTACATGAATCATCTCGTTATAATCAAGATACCTTCTTAATTACTGATAAATATGCAATTAGTGTTGATTATATATCTATAATTGTTGAAACCACTGCTGATGCATGTACTTATTTTGATACTATGGACGTTATTGACCGTTTTCAATGGAGAATGGAAAATGTACCGGGAGTACAATCAGCCGTTAGTTTAGCTTCTATCTCCAAAATAGTTAACGCTGGCTATAATGAAGGTAACCCCAATTGGCGAGTAATTCCTCGTAACCAACATACACTGGTACAATCTATCGCTAGAATTCCATCTTCAAGTGGTTTACTTAATAGAGATTGCAGTGTGATGCCTGTTATTTTGTTTTTACAAGATCATAAAGCAGAAACCATCAATACCGTTATTAAAGAAGTACAACAAGCAACAAGTGATTTAGGTACAAGTCAAATTCAATTTAGATTAGCCTCTGGACCTGTTGGTGTTATGGCTGCAACAAATGAAGCAGTTGCAGAGGCTCAGATGCCTATGATGGTTTATGTTTATGGTGCCGTTATTATTTTATGCTTATTAAGTTTTAGAAGTGTAAGGGCAACAATTGTAGTTGTTTTACCTCTTTATGTTGTTTCTACTTTAGCTCAATGGTTAATGACATCACTTGAGATCGGTCTTACTGTATCAACTTTACCTGTAATTGCATTAGGTGTTGGTATTGGTGTTGATTATGGTATTTATATATTGTCTACCATGAGTGCAAAACTTAAAGAAGGTGATACTGTACAACAAGCATATCTTGCTGCGCTAAAAGAACGGGGTAGTGCTGTTTTAATAACAGGAATTACTTTAGCCATTGGTGTCTCAACATGGTTTTTCTCTGATTTGAAATTCCAAGTTGATATGGGGATATTACTGACATTTATGTTCTTAGTTAATATGCTTGCCGCTGTTATTGTTTTACCTGCATTGGCTGCATTTCTATGGCCAAATAAAAAACAGTAAATATATACTCATGGTACTTCAAAGTATCTGTTTCGGGGCTCTTGAGTAATTTATGAACAGCAGTTTTAGGTGATAAAGCTTCACCATTCATACTCTTTTTCATTTCCTCTGGTTATGAGGCACCGTCATAAAATGAAAACGATAAGTAAGCCAATAGTACTTTTTAAAAATAGACAAGTATGATTCCTTTAATTATGGTTTTTCAATGGTTCTTATGGTTTTTAAATCACCTTTCTTATATTTAAGTAATTTTGAATAAATAATCAATTAAATAGGCAATTAAGTCATATACCCAAGCTACTTCAAGATGCAGGATTCAGCTGGAATTAGAAACGTCTTTAGGCAAGGCATTGATTGAAGAGAATGGTTGTTCCTTTATTAAAATCAATAACGCAGCATAAAACGTTTCTAAACCAGCCCTACGGGACGCCTGAGCAAATCATGATCTTCGTTGCGTAGTTAATTAAGGGAACAACCATTAATAAAATACGCGCCTTGATCATGAATCGCTCAAACGTCCTGAAACTCGCATCTTGAAGTAGCTTGGGTATAGATATTTATTTAAATTGCATAAAGATTAATTTCAAGTTTGAAACCTTTGAATTGAATATAAAAAATTCTAAATAAGCCCTTATATTTATTAATAAAACATGTACTATACTAAAGGGTATAATACAAATCACACTAAATATGTGATCATTTATACTTGTTAAAATCACCAACTACTGCGTTATTTATTTAATAATTAGAACAACTAGTTAATGAAATAAATGCCTTGTATTTGGCAATTTTTCCAGCGTATAAAATAGCTCCCCTAATTAATGTAATTGGTTTAACGACTAAAATTGAAAATTATTACAAGCGTTCTTTTTTAAAAGCAAAAGGAAAATGGCATGACGTTAGTGAATGGTTCCCCTTCAGTGATATTGAAAAACGTAGCACAATTAATACAACAAAAAGTTCCCAAAAATATAGCGCCTCTCGTCGAACGATTTACGAGTTTGCTGTATAGCAATATATCATATTTAGATTTGTCAGACCGTAATGATAGTGATATGTACGGGGCTACTTTAAGTTTATGGAACTCACTTAATGAACATAAAGATGATGCACCTATTATTCATGTATTTAATCCATCAGTAAGTAAGAATGGTTGGAAGTCTAGCCATACTATTATTGAAATTATTATTAAAGACATGCCATTTTTAGTTGACTCTATTCGAATTGCATTGAATAGATTAGGCTTATCACCACATTTAATGCTTAATGCTCCGCTCAAAATAGTACGTGATAAAAATTTTCATATATCTGAATTAGCTTCGGCAATTGATAGTGATTTTAAATCTACATCTCAAGAAACTATTTTTTTTATTGAAATAGATCGTCAGTCAACAAAAGCTGAATTAGATAAAATCAGATCGGAACTATTTTCTGTTGTTGAAGATATATCTTTAACTGTTGATGATTGGCAGCCAATGCTAAAACGTTTGAAAACAATTGTTAATGAAATTAAAGATTATTCTTTACCAGGATCTAAACAAGATAAAAAAGATACGGTTGATTTTCTTACATGGTTATCAGAAAATAATTTCACTTTAATGGGATATCGTTCATATCACGTAGAAGCAGTTAAAGGCGATATAGCCCTTGCAGCTGATATGTCTTCAAGTCTAGGTTTAATGACTAAGTCTAAAGGCACTAAAGCACGCCTAGTTTCAACATTAAACGAAACAGGAAGAGAAGCAGCATTAGGTGAAAGCCATCTTATTTTAACAAAAAGTAATTCTTACTCTCGGGTGCATCGTCCGGTATTACTCGATTATATTGGTATTAAACGCTTTGATGAAGAAGGCACTGTTGTTGGTGAAGACCGTTTTATAGGCTTGTTTGGTTCGTCATATTATACAAATAGTGCATTAGACTTACCCTTGATAAAATCTAAAGTGATGGATGTCTGTTTATCATCAGGTTTTGCTACAGGTACTCATGCATTTAAAGCATTAATCAATATTCTAGAAACCTATCCTAGAGATGAAATTTTACAAAGCTCGGTCAGTGAATTATTGAAAAATGTTAAAGGTATTTTACAGATGCAAGAGCGAGATCATTCTGGCTTATTTGTGCGTAAAGATGCCTTTGGTCGTTTCTATTCTTGTATGGTTTATGTCCCTAGAGAGCGTTATAACACTAGATTGCGCATTGATACACAGGCGTTATTACAAGAAGCTTTTGGCAGTACAGAGGACGTTGAATTTACAACGTATTTTTCAGAGTCGGTACAAGCAAGAACCCATTATATCGTTAAAGTTAAATCAACTAAAGCAGAAATTAATGTGAAAGAAATAGAAAAGAACCTAAATGAAGCAGCTAGAAGTTGGGATGATAAGTTAGTCAGTGCGCTAAGTTCTAATCTAGGGGAGTCTGCTGCAAAAGCATTGAGCCGCAAGTATGCAAAACTACCGTCGTCGTATAAAGATGAGGTATTACCTGGCTCAGCGATTGTTGATATAGAGAAGCTAGAAAATATTACCGATGATAACAGCTTAGAAATGTTATTTTATCAACCATTAGAAGAACCGTCCGATAGTCGTTTTGTAAAATTAAAATTGTTCCATAAAGGAGATACGATACATCTTAGCGATGTATTACCTATGTTAGAAAATTTTGGTTTACGTGTCATTGGGGAAAGTCCATATTCGATAAGAACACCAGATGGTGAAATGTGTTGGATTTTAGATTTTTCAATGCTCTTAACGGGTGATAATAATTTTGATTTGCACAAAGTTCGCACACTTTTTCAAGATTCATTAGTTAAAGTTTGGTATGGAACTCTAGAAGATGACGGCTTTAATCGACTTGTTTTAGGCGCAGGGATCGAAGGACGAGCAGTGTCAGTTTTGCGTGCCTATGCTAAGTATGAGCGACAAATAGGTGGTCGTTTTAGTCAAAGTTATATTGAAGATACTTTTGCCCGTTATCCCGATATAGCTGAACTGTTAATTAAACTGTTTACCCTACGCTTTGATCCTAAAGGTAAGTCTTCAGATAAAGCACAAGAAAAAGTGTTAGATACTATTGAAAACGCTTTAGATAATGTATCGAACTTAGATGATGACCGTATTATTCGTCGTTTTGTTGAAATGATTAATGCAACAATTAGAACGAATTATTTCCAAAAAGATCCTATCAAAGGTGATAAGTCATACATTTCATTTAAAATAATTCCTGAAAAAATTAGTGAGATGCCTCAACCAGTACCTAAATTTGAAATATTTGTTTATTCACCTCAAATTGAAGGCGTACATTTACGAGGTGGTAAGGTTGCTCGTGGAGGTTTACGTTGGTCTGATCGCCGTGAAGATTTCAGAACAGAAGTACTTGGGTTGGTAAAAGCACAACAAGTTAAAAATGCAGTAATAATTCCTGTGGGAGCAAAAGGTGGCTTTGTTTGTAAACAATTACCTAATGGTTCTCGTGCAGAAATATTTGAAGCAGGTAAAGAATGTTACCGTACCTTTATTCGAGCGTTATTAGATATTACTGATAATATAATTGCGGGTGAAGTAGTACCACCAATTGATGTTGTTCGTTTAGATGAAGATGATCCTTATTTAGTTGTAGCGGCTGATAAAGGCACAGCGACGTTTTCCGATATAGCAAATGAAATATCTGATGAATATAACTTCTGGTTAGGTGATGCATTTGCTTCTGGTGGTAGCGTTGGTTACGATCACAAATTAATGGGCATTACAGCAAGAGGTGCTTGGGAATCGGTTAAACGTCACTTTAGAGAGATGGATATTGATTGCCAAACAACTGATTTTACCTGTATTGCGATAGGTGACATGGCAGGTGATGTTTTTGGTAATGGTATGTTGTTATCGAAACATATTCAATTACAAGCTGCATTTAATCATATGCATATTTTTATTGACCCAACACCAGATGCCGCAAGTTCATACGTAGAACGTGAACGCTTGTTTAATTTACCAGGTTGTAGCTGGGATGATTATAATAAAGACTTACTTTCAGAAGGTGGAGCAATCTTTAGTCGTCATGTTAAATCAATTAAATTGACTCCTCAAATTAAGAAAATGCTTGGCACACAAAAGCAAAGTATGTCACCTAATGACTTAATGCAAGCCATACTAACAATGAAAGCTGATTTACTATGGAATGGCGGCATTGGAACGTATGTTAAAAGCAGTAAAGAAACTCACTTAGAGGTAGGAGATAGAGCTAATGATACCTTACGTATTAATGGTAAAGATCTTCAAGTAAAAGTTGTTGGTGAAGGTGGTAACTTAGGTTTAACACAGTTAGGTCGTATAGAATTCTCCGCTAATGGTGGTCGAATTAATACCGATGCAGTTGATAACGTTGGCGGTGTAGATTGTTCAGATAATGAAGTTAACATTAAAATATTGTTGAATGGCTTGGTGCAAGATGGCGATTTAACAGTTAAACAGCGTAATAAAATACTACATGATATGACAGATGAAGTAGGTGAATTGGTTATTGTTGATTGTTATCGTCAAACACATTCACTTTCAATTACGGCAATGAGAGGCGTTAGTCAGTTAAATGAACAAGTACGCTTTATACATGAATTAGAACGTACAGGGGGTTTGAATCGCGCACTAGAGTTTATACCTGATGATGAAGAAATAGCCGAACGCCTAGCTAAAGGACAAGGATTAACGCGTCCAGAGCTGTCTGTTTTACTTGCTTATAATAAAATGGATCTGAAAGAAAAATTAATTCATGATGATATAACAGGTAATGAATATTATGATAAGTTGCTGTTTGAATACTTCCCTAAAAAATTGCAAAAATCATATAAAGAACAAATGCAGCAACATCCATTAAGAGCTGAAATAATTGCCACTAAATTAGCAAATAAAATTGGTAATGATATGGGCTTTAATTTTGTTAATCGCATGCAGGAGGAAACAGGAGCAACTGTTTCAGAAATTGCTAATTGCTATACTGTTGCTAGTAGAGTATTTGAACTTGAAGACTTCTGGCAACAAATAGAAATTTTAAATAATAAAATAACGACGGCAATTCAAACTGAAATGTTGTTCCAATATAGACGCACAATACGAAGAGCAACACGCTGGTTCTTACGTCACCGTAATAAATCACTAACGATTGAACAATCAATAATTTTTTATCAATCTACTTTTAAAGTTATGTCGGATAAATTAAATGATTTTTTAATTAAAGATGAGGTAGAACAATTATTACGTGTTGAAGGTGATTTAGTAACGGCAGGAGTACCAACGGTTATTGCGAAACGTATTTCTCACTTAAGTACTATTTTTTCTACAATGGATATTGCTGAAATATCACAAGAGAATAATCGTGACGTTGAATTAGTCGCTAATATGTACTTTAAGTTAGGGGCTCGCCTTGAATTACATTGGTTCTTAGACCAAATAACACGTCAAGCTGTTGCTAACCATTGGCAGGCATTAGCAAGATCATCTTTTAGAGAAGAGCTTGATTGGCAACAACGTTCATTAACAACGGTTTTATTAGCGGGTGAATGTACAACTAAAATTAAAGATCTTGATGAAGCTCTTAATGTATGGATGGAAACTAATAAAGAAACGCTAGCGCGTTGGGTCAATATATTAGCGGAGTTTAGAGTAGGGCAAACACATGAGTTTGCAAAATTCTCAGTTGCATTGAGAGAGCTTATGTTGTTGAGTTTAAATTGTGAGTAATAAAGATTTATAATCACTATTTTTACTGATAAAATCCTCGCTTAGCGGGGATTTTTGTTTTTAAAACTTTATTTTTTTGAGGTACTATGATTTATTCGGCTATTCGTAATATATTTTTTCAATTTGATGCGGAAACTATTCATAACCTCACGTTAAAAGGTTTAAGAAGAACGAGCTCAACTCCGCTAAATTTACTTTATAAGCAAACTATTACAGATAAGCCTGTCACTATTATGGGTATTGATTTTCCAAATCCTGTTGGATTGGCTGCCGGCCTGGATAAGAATGGTGAGTGTATAAATGCTTTTTCTGCGATGGGTTTTGGTTTTGTCGAAATAGGGACCATAACGCCTTTACCTCAATCAGGAAATAATAAACCAAGAATTTTCCGATTACCAGAAGCTGAGGCTGTTATTAATAGAA
>Ga0209826_1001835_pt1 | contig 14453 bp, 10 predicted proteins | sample GOMGulsemesocosm_5_FD_184637 | JGI IMG/M metagenome (GOLD analysis project Ga0209826, IMG submission 184637) | Methane-oxidizing microbial communities from mesocosms in the Gulf of Mexico - GOM15C Gulf of Mexico (SPAdes) (version 2) | ecosystem: Environmental > Aquatic > Marine > Cold seeps... | reverse complement strand
TGGGTTTTCAAACGGTACCCAATTTAGTCGGCAGTCTGTTTGAAGGTGTTGACGGGGCCAATGTACGGGCTGAAGGTGTAAACGGTAATTCAAGCGCGATTAAGGTCGGTGGTTCCCTCGAGATAGTGTTGGATGAAGATTACAGTGTGAGCAATCCTGCCCCGCTGGCCGATGGTTTGTTTGCGCCCTTCCAGACCGATACTTTTCAGCCGTTTACGATCAATGAATTTAATCCTCTGGATCAGGCCACTTACAACCACTCAACCTCACTCCCGATCTATGACAGTCTGGGTAATTCGCACACCCTGACCCAGTATTTTGTGAAGCAGGATTATGATACTTCGGATCCTACCACTCAGCCAAACAGCTGGCAGATGCATGTATTGATCGATGGCGCGGAGGTGGGCGATCCAGACACTACCGCGGCGCCACCGTTGAACACCGAAGCGACGCGGGCAACGTATAATTTGTCATTTGACTCAGGTGGCACCTTGAATGCGCAGCAATCTGATCCTGTGTTGATTTCTAACTGGGTGCCGCTGGATGCGTCGGGTCAGCCCAACGGTGCGTTATCGCCCTCGAATGTTTTAGCTGGTGGTACTTTACCGGTACCGCAGCCGCCAACCAGCTCTAACTTTGAAATCGATATGTCGGACACCAGTCAGCACTCCGGCGATTTTGCGAAAAATAATGTCGATCAAGATGGTTTTTCCACGGGACGTTTGTCGGGTATCGATATTGACGACAGCGGTATTATCTTCGCGCGATTTACCAATGGTGAGGCTCAGGCGTTGGGTCAGATAGCGTTGGCTGAATTCCCTAACGTGCAGGGGCTGCAGCAAGCGGGTAATACCATGTGGGCGGAGAACTTTGAGACAGGTACCCCGAACATTGGTGTGCCGGGTACGGCGTCCCTGGGGGTGATCACCTCCGGTGCGTTGGAAGATTCCAACGTCGACCTGTCGGAAGAGTTGGTGAATTTAATTATTGCGCAGCGTAATTTCCAGGCCAGTTCTAAAACCATTGAAACCGCGAACCAGGTAACCCAGACGATTATCAACCTCCGTTAATAGCAGGGCTTTACCTTCTGGCTAGCCGCCCTGTAAAGGGGCGGCTTTTTCTTGCCGTTATCAAGAGTAAAACGCGTGAAACTTGCCGTTGATAATGTTCCTCGGTTTACCTTCTCCCTCCTCAACGTCTTGAATACCCCGTATTTCCCCTAGCCGCTTCGGCTTTCTAACTCAATTCCTTTCCTGTCTAACGTCTAACGCTTTTTTGGCATAAGGCTTGCAGTCTCCCTGTTATGTTCTTTCAGTGACAATTTAACAGCGGAGTTTGTCGTGGATAAAGCGCTCTATATCTCAATGACCGGTGCCAAGCACAATATGCTGGCGCAAACCGCCCATTCCAATAACCTGGCCAACGCCAATACCACGGGCTTCCGTGCGGATTTTGCCCAGGCGCGCAGCATGGGGGTTTATTACGGTGAGGGAATGCCGACACGGGCCTATGCCATGACGGAAAGTCCGGCGACTAACTTTGCTCCAGGCATGATGATTGAAACCGGCAATGAGTTAGACATTGCCATTAAGGGCGAAGGTTTATTGGCGGTGCAGGCGGCCGATGGCTCTGAGGCCTATACCCGCGCAGGCGATCTCTACACCGACAGCGCCGGTATTCTGCGCACCGGCAATGGCTTGGCGGTGTTGGGTTCTGCGGGGCCGATCGCGTTGCCTCCCCATCAAAAGGTAGAAGTGGCCAGTGACGGTACCTTGAGTGTGCGCGGCCTCGGTGAAAATGCCACTAACCTAGCTCAGGTCGATAGCTTGCGCTTGGTGAACCCCGCTTTTGACGAAATGGAGAAGGGCAGCGACGGTTTGATTCGGCTGCGCTCCGGTGAAAACGCTTTACCCGATCCTGGGGTGCAGGTTATTTCTGGTTTCTTGGAATCCAGTAACGTCAATACGATCAGTGAGTTCACCGAAATTCTGAACTTGTCTCGCCAGTATGAAATGTCCGTCAAGTTAATGAAAAAGGTGGAAGAGAATTCTGAATCATCGGCTCGTTTGTTGTCGATGCAGTAACACATTGGTTAACGCTTTTTAATGGGTAATTATTCGCAGTTATGCGATGAAAGATAGAGGTGAATTATGCACGCAGCCTTATTTGTAAGTAAAACCGGACTCAGTGCGCAAGATACGCAGCTGACGACCATTTCCAACAACCTTGCCAATGCCTCAACGGTTGGTTTTAAACGTGATCGTGCGGTCTTTGAAGACCTCCTGTATCAAGTTCAGCGTCAGCCGGGGGGGCAGTCGACCCGCGATACCCAACTGCCGTCGGGTTTACAGCTGGGTGTGGGTGTGCGAGTGAACGCCACACAGAAACAGTTTACGGAAGGCAGCTTACAGGTCACCGACCAAACGCTGGACGTCGCGATTGATGGACGTGGTTTTCTGCAGATTTTACAACCGTCGGGCGAAATAGGTTACACCCGCGATGGTCAGTTGCAGTTGAACTCAGAAGGCCAGGTGGTGAACTCTTCTGGGCTGCTCTTAGAACCTGCTATCACCGTACCTGAAGGCGTCAATACGATAACCATTGGCACCGATGGTGTGGTCAATGGCTTTACGCCGGGCGACCCAAATCCGCAACAAATAGGTGATATTCAAATAGTTGATTTCATCAATCCGAGCGGCTTGCTGGCGGTAGGCGGCAACCTGTTCCTGGAGTCCGCGGCCAGTGGTAACCCGTTACCGGGCACACCGGGTGAGAACGGTTTGGGTGAAATATTGCAAGGCACACTGGAGAATTCAAACGTCGACATCGTTGAGGAAATGGTCAACATGATCACCACCCAACGTGTCTATGAAATGAACTCTAAAGTGGTGTCAACCGCTGATCAGATGTTGCAGTTTATTACTCAAAACTTGTAATGACGCCAGGTAATAATAGGTGGCAAGAGCCCCGTTTAGTTTGGTTTGAGGTGTTTAATATGTGTGTCGACATAAGAAAAATAGCGGTGCTGGCTTTGTTGCTGCTGTTGTCCGCCTGTGTGGTACAGCCACAGCCTCGTCCAGGCGATCCGCGCTACGCACCTGTTTCGGCACCCAACGCAGTACCGCCCAAGCCGGTTGCGGGTTCTCTTTATCAAGCGGGTTATGGTTTGGCCTTATTCGGTGACAGTAAAGCGCACCGCGTCGGTGACGTGATTACTATCGTGTTGAATGAGCGAACCGTGTCCAAAAAAAGCAGCAATGTGGGTATAAAAAAGGAAAGCGACGTCTCATTTAATGGCGGCACACTTTTGGGTTCGACACCGTCCTTCGGCAATTTGTCACTGGATACATCCGTTCAGCAAAACCGTGATTTTACCGGCGAGGCGGACGCTGACCAGAGCAACAGTTTAACGGGTAATATTTCCGTTACCGTCGCGGCTGTTCTAGCCAATGGCAACCTTCAGGTGCGGGGCGAGAAGTGGATGACACTGAACCGCGGCGATGAGTTTATTCGCATCAGCGGCATGATCCGACCCGATGACATAAGCCCTGAGAACACGGTGGATTCAACCAAACTCGCTAACGCTAAAATTTCTTACAGTGGTACCGGTGAGCTGGCCGACTCTGCGCGCATTGGTTGGTTGAGTCGTTTCTTTAACAGCGCCGTGTGGCCATTTTGATGGAGGCTCTTATGCGTTATCGTCGTTTGTTTTTTGTGCTTTTTACCCTGCTGTTTTCTTTGCATGTAGACGCTGCGCGTATCAAAGATTTAACCAGTATTGCGGGTGTGCGCGATAACCCGCTGGTCGGTTATGGTTTAGTGGTGGGTCTCGATGGCAGTGGCGATCAGACCAACCAGACCCCGTTCACGACGCAGTCGTTTATGAGCATGCTCAAACAGTTTGGTGTCACGATACCGCCCGGTGCGCGCATGCAATTAAAAAACGTAGCGGCCGTGTCATTGCACGCCAATTTGCCGGCGTTTTCTAAAACCGGTCAAAAATTAGATGTCACTATCTCCTCTTTAGGCAATGCAAAAAGCCTGCGCGGCGGCACATTGCTGATGGCGCCACTAAAGGGTATTGATGGTCATGTCTACGCCATTGCGCAGGGCAGTCTGATTGTGGGTGGTTTTGGCGTGGGTGGCGCGGATGGTTCAAAGATCACGGTAAACGTTCCGAGTGTCGGACGAATACCCAACGGCGCTACGGTCGAGCGCGAAGTGATAAACGACTTTGCCAGCGGACAACCGGTTATTTTTAATCTGAACCGCGCTGACTTTACGACCGCGAAGCGTTTGGCAAAAAGCATTAACGAGTTGTTAGGCCCCGATGTAGCAAGGCCTATGGACGCCGCCTCTATTATGGTAGACGCGCCGGTTAATCCCGCGCATCGCGTTAACTTTCTGTCACTGCTGGAAAACCTCGAGGTGGAACCAGGCGATGAATCCGCCAAGGTTATCATTAACTCGCGTACCGGAACGATTGTGGTTGGGCAGCATGTTCGGGTTAAGCCGGTAGCGGTCACCCACGGAAGCTTAACGGTTACCGTCGATGAAAGTATTCAGATAAGTCAGCCTAATAGTTTTGGTGAAGGTACAACCGTTGTGGTGCCCGAGACGAACGTGACGGTAGATGACGAAGTGAAACCTATGTTTAAACTGGCGCCGGGCCCGACATTGGATGACATCGTGCGTGCGATCAATCTGGTCGGGGCAGCGCCCGGTGATTTAATGGCGATATTAGAAGCCATGAAACAGGCAGGGGCCCTACAGGCTGAGATTATTGTTATCTAATCTTTGCTGTCGCCAGTGTGAAAAACAAAGTGATCGGGAGGTGATGTTTTGAGTTTAAGTCCAACGGATAACTCGTTCGTATTACAGCAAGCGCTGATGAGCGGAGAGAAGAATAAAACCTTGGGTTTGGGTCAGAGGGTGAGTCAATTCTCGCAACAAAACAGCGCCTTTACGGATTTAAACAGCCTGCAAGGTATTCGCCAGCAGGGCAAGCAAGATCAAGGTGCAGCGCTGGAGCAGATCGCCAAGCAGTTTGAATCGATCCTCGTGCAAAACATGATGAAAGCCATGCGTCAGGCTAACGCTGCTTTCTCTGAAGACAGCATGTTTAACACCTCCGAAATGCAGTTCCACCAAGGCATGTTGGACCAGCAGTTGGGTTTGAGTATAAGCCAGGGCCGCGGCATGGGTTTGGCGGATGCCTTGGTCCGACAGCTTAAACAGCAATATCAAGCGGATGGCACGCAAGTCTCAGCCGATGTCGGTGCTCTGGATAAACCCGTTGAGCATAAACAGTGGCCCGCGGGTGACAAGTCAGCCGCTTTGGGCAATGGCCTGCAAAACAGCATGGGGTTGAAATTATCGGCCGCCAGCAGCCCGCAAGAATTCCTGAAGGCCATTGAACCTTTCGCCCGTCAAGCGGCTAAAAAATTAGGCGTTGATGAGAAAGTCTTAATGGCGCAGGCGGCATTGGAAACCGGCTGGGGCAAACACGTTATCCACGATGAAGCGGGAAATAACACACACAACCTATTCAATATCAAAGCCGATAAACGCTGGTCGGGCAGCAGTGTCAATGTCCCGACGCTGGAATACAACGACGGTTTGGCTAAAAAGGAAGTGGCGGCCTTTCGCCGCTATGACTCCTATGGGCAAAGCTTTGCCGACTACGTTGAATTCTTGCAGGGCAATGGCCGCTACCAAGAAGCGTTAGCTTCGACGCAGGACCCTAAAGCCTTTATTGCATCGCTGCAGGAGGCAGGGTATGCAACAGATCCGGCTTACGCGGAAAAAATTATAAATATTTTTGACGGACCTCACTTTTCGGAACGATTCTTGAATAACAACCTAGGTGACTTAGCAGAAGTGACTAGGTAATTAGGCAAAAGTTGACTGAGGTGAAAAATGGCATCAGGTTTATTGGGTATTGCGCTGACTGGCTTACAAACCAGCCAGACACAGCTAAGTGTCACTGGACACAATATTACCAATGCCAACCAGGAAGGTTACACCCGTCAACGCGCTGACCTAGGCACTAACCAAGCACAGTTTGCCAGCTACGGTTATACCGGCAGCGGCGTCAACGTCCAGTCAATTGATCGCTTGGCCAATGAATTTCTAGTCTCACAAATCCGCTTGGATACCAGCGCCTTTAATCAGGTGGACGCCTTCAGTTCAAAAGTGGGCGAAATAGACAGCCTGCTGGCCAGCGACTCTATTAGCCTATCCAATGGTTTCAGTAGCTTCTTCAGTTCAATGCAAGCGGCCACCGATGACCCCACGTCTATTCCTGTGCGTCAGCTCGTGCTGGCCGAAGCCAATGTACTCAGTCAGCGTTTTACCAACCTGTACGGCCGCTTTAATGAAGCCAACGACATCGTTAACCAAGAGCTGGACGCTTCCGCTAAGCAGATAAGTTCGCTGGCGCAAAGCTTGGCTGATATCAACGAAAGTGTGGTCGGGGCGATGGGGAGTGGCAGCGGGGCGGCCCCCAATGATCTACTCGATGAACGCGATGAAATCATACGCAAGCTGGCGGAATTGGTATCCGTTTCCAGTTTTACCCAATCAGACGGTGCGATTAATGTTTCGGTAGGCGATGGTCAAACACTGGTGATTGGCAATACCGCCACTAGGGTGATAGCGGTGCCGGGCGCAAGCGATAGCCAGCGTAAAGACATCGCATTTGTGAGCGACGGCAATATACAGATTGTGACCGATAAGATGACCGGCGGCCGTGTCGGTGGTCTACTCGATTTTCGTGACGACGTGCTCGACCGCTCGTTGAATGAGTTGGGGCGTATGGCGTTGGTGTTTACCGATGCCATGAATTACCAACAGTCGGTGGGTTTGGATTTAGATGGCAATTTTGGTGTGCCGCTGTTTGAACCGATCAATAACAGTGTCGCCATGGCTGAACGGGTGGTTGCCAACAGCGGCAATCAGCCCCCCGATGACCGTGTATTGGGCGTAGAAATTACTGACCCCAGTTTGTTGAGTAATTCAGACTACGAGTTAAAGTTATCGGGCTCCGGCCCCAACAGATACGATCTGGTGCGCCTCTCCGATGACCGCGTTGTGCAGTCCGGCGGGTTGTCCGCGGCAAGGCCAACGACAATAGAATACGAAAGCTTTTCAATTAATTTAAGCGAAGGCAGCTTTCAAGATGGCGATCGCTTCACCATCATGCCAAGCCGATTTTCTGCGAACGGCGTAGAGGTGATTGCCTCTACGCCGGAAGTGTTGGCCTTTGCCCAACCGATCAGTACTGAAAACAGCCTATCAAATACCGGCAGTGGCCAGATATCGCAGGGCGATGTTATTCAAACCACGGACCCTGTGACCGGTGAGTTATTGCCCGCTTTTGCCAACCTGGGTTCATTGGCGCCGCCATTGATGGTGCGCTTCACCTCGCCCACCAGTTACGATGTGTTGGATATTACCGATCCAGCAAACCCCAAGAGCCTGCAGCCACCGCTTGAAAATCGCGTATTTATTCCTGGCCAGACCAATGAAATATTACCCTCGACACCCGGCCAAACCTTGGTGGAGAGTGACGGTTTTAATGCGGGGCGCATCCCGAGAGCCTCGGAGATGATCACCGGCGCGCTGGGAACAGAAGCGCCCAACAGTTATCAGCAAGAAAATATAAGCATCAGCTATACCGATCCGATCACCGGAACGGTTTCTTCACAGCCCCTTATTCAGCACCCCCGTGGCGGTACCGCTGAGCAATTAGCGCTAACGCTGAGCAGTTACGACGGCGTGACCGCCAGCGCGTTTACCGAGACACAAATTAGAATTGTTGACGACGGCACCGGTGTTGATTTTAAACTGCACCTCAACGGCGTTGATCTTGTTTCAGAGCTTGCCGCCTCTCTTGCACCGGCGGTTTTGCCGTCGCCTTTAACCAATGATCTTATTGCCCAGGCGATTAATGACAGTGGCCGTTTAGCCGCGCAGGGTATTAGCGCGGTCAGTGATGGCGACAGCATGACCATTACCGCTCGCTCGGGGGCCGACCTTCGCTTCCAGGTCGAAGGTGACGAGGCCTCTGACTTTATCCAAATAAAAGGCGATGACAAACCGACACAGCTCGGCACTTTGGATTTACGCAACGGGGCAAACCTAACCGCGGCGGGGCCCAACAGTTTTCAAATCGATATCTTTGATGGTCCGAATAAAATCAGCAACCCCAAGACGATTGACCTAGACGGTGCCTTTGTCGATGGCGACTCGCTGGTTAACTACCTGCAAAGCGAAGTAGACCAAGCCTACGGTGTTGCCGGCAAGGTGTTGGTATCGCTCAATATTGATGGCAGTGTTCAATTTACCAGTGCCAACAATTCGCCACTGAGTCAGATTGAGGTAAGTGGCACCGATTCATTAGGTAACGATATCTTGGGCGCGGACCCTCTGGGCTTGACCGTTGCGGCGTCCCAAGGGCCTGTCGGCACCATGGATACCGTAATGCTCGAGGGCCCTGGGGCAAATGAGCTACAGTCCACTGCGGATATCTCACTCGGGGCCACCTTTGTCGGGCCGGCCGGTTCGAACAGTTTCACCATCGATATCTTTGATGGTCCCAGCGGCATTAGCAATCCACAGTTGATTGATCCCGTCGGCACGTTTGCCGACGGCGCTTCACTGGTGACGTATTTACAGGGCGAGCTGGACGCAGCCTACGGCACACCTAATACCGTGACGGTATCACAGCGTATTGATGGCACCCTGTCCTTTACCAGTTCGAGTTTGCTGCCCGGCTCGCAAATGCAGATGAGCTCACTGGCCGGTCCAGATCCTCTCGGCTTGGCCCCTGCGGTGGCGCGGGGCGTCATCACCACCACAAATAATGTTAACTCAGCCACCGTCGGTGGTTCTCTGTCGGTTGTGTTAGAGCAAGGTTTCTCACTCAGTTCCAGCTCTGTGTCAGCGGGTAACCTGTTTACCCCCGAACCCGAAGCCAGCGACTATTTTATTGGTTACAGCTTTTCCATCGCGGGCAACCCAGATCAAGGCGATGAGTTCAGCGTTAATTACAACGCCGACGGTGTCTCGGATAACCGCAACGCGTTAAAGTTTGTCGGCCTTGAAACCAGCAAACTCATTGGCGGTAACGTATCGCTGCAGGAGTCTTACGGTGACCTGGTTGAATTTATCGGCACCACCAGTTCCGGTGCACGTATTAATCAAACCGCGGCCGAAGAAATATTGAAACAATCAAAGGATCTTCGCAGCTCCGTGTCGGGCGTCAACCTCGATGAAGAGGCGTCAAATTTAATCCGTTATGAGTTGACGTATAACGCCTCTGCTCGGGTTATCAGTGTCGCCCGAGACCTGTTCGATACCTTATTGCAGTCATTTTAAATGATGATTTACATTGATATTCACTTTGATAAGCACGAGAAATAATTATGCGCTTCTCATCACTGCAAACGTTTACCCGCGGCACCGAACAGATGATCGGTTTGAGCGCGCAGGTTAATAAAACCCAGGAGCAGGTCTCCAGTGGCACACGTTTATTAACGGCCTCGGAAGACCCTGTTGCCTCTAGCCAGGTGTTTAAACTCGAGCAGGAAGGGCGTGTACGAGAACAGTACACAGATAATATTACCCTACTCAATACACGCCTAGAGCTTGAAGAGGCGGCGCTGAGCAGTGTCAACGATATCTTAATCCGCGTGAAAGAACTGACCATTCAAGGCAACAACGGCTCCTTAGGGCTTACCGACCGTGAAGCCATTGTGGCAGAACTTTCAGTACGGCAAGAAGAACTGGCGGCCTTGATGAACACCCGCGACGCCAGCAGTGAGTATTTGTTCTCCGGCTTTAAGGGCAGCACCCAACCCTTTGTGGATAACGGGGTGGGTAATTACAGTTACCACGGGGATGAAGGGCAGCGTTTTATTCAAATTGCTTCCAGTACCCGGATTGCCTCTAATGATGCCGGTAAAACGGTGTTTGTTGACGTCGACAGTGCACAGCCAACCTTTAGAACCTCTGAAAACCCAAACAACCGCGCCAACCCACCGGCGTTAATCTCAGCCGGTTTGGTCCGGGATCAGGAAGCTTTCAACGAGGTTTACCCAGAAGATTTTATCATCGAATTCCAAAACCCCGACGACATGTTATTACTGGGTCAGCCGGCGGGTCTTAATTACAATATCATTCAAAAGTCCGACGGCCGAGTGGTTCAATCCAATGTTCCGTTTAGGGAGAGCGTTGCGGTTGAGTTCAGTGGGGTTGAGTTAACCATTGCCGGTTCGCCCAGCATTGGCGACACCTATATGATCGAATCCACCGATAACCAGGACATTCTCACCACCTTGTCGCGCTTGATTGATGGCATGAGCAATCTATCACTGTCAGCGGAAGACCAAGAAACCTATCAGCAGTTGATGGCGGACAGCTTGGTGAACGTCGACAACGCGCAGACATCGGTATTGGAAGTGCGCGCCGAGATAGGCGCGAGAATGAATACCCTAACAACGACCCAGGAACTGCACGAAGAGGTGGAGGTTATCTCGATGGGTTTGATCTCATCACTAAAGGATTTGGACTACGCCGAGGCCGTCAGCCAATTAACGTTTGAGTCCTTTGTCCTGCAGGCCGCGCAACAGAGCTACGCAAAGATCAGTGGTTTGTCGTTGTTTAACAGCATATAGAGTTTGCTTGATTCACATTTTTATGTGGTGTTATAGTTTATAAAATCATGACGATTTAAAGCCGCTAGACAACTGAGTTGTTTAGCGGCTTTTTTGTTCGTGTGTTTTTAGGTCGTCTTAGCTGAGGTTGTTTTTCTTGTTTATGGCTTCTGGGTGTAGAACTGAAACATAGAAGAGAACACGTCTGTGTTGTTCGCTTCGTAAAACTCCCAGTTCTCCAAGCTGAGCATGTGTTTGTCCGTGGGGAATTGCGCTCGGTAATCATCGGCTGTCTTACTGTTTAAACCGCTAAACCCTAAGAAATTTAGACCGAGGTCGCCACAGAGTGTTTTTAATTGCAGGGGTGTAAACCGGTGCTCTTTAACGTGGAAGAGCAGATCGCGGCAACCACTGGCGCTGTAAAAATCCGGTGACTTTCGAATGTCAGCCCAGCGTTCAGTGTTGTTATCCTGCAGCACTTGCTGCCTTAGCTGGCGAATACCGTCCGGGGTGGCGTCGATGTTCTGTTGGGCAATTTCTTCACGGCAGGCGACCACGGAGCTGCGTGCGCGCTCACTGTACAGGCCGATCTTTAGTAGGCCTTTGGGGGCCAGTATGTTTTTAAGGCACTGTGCGCCCTGCAGCGGGTTGTCCATGTGGTGCAAAACACCCGAGCATTCAATGATATCGAATTCACGCTCAAGGGCTTCGAGCTGCAGAATATCCGCCTGTAAAAATTCTACATTATTCAGCTGGTAGCGCTCGGCCATGCTTTTGGCGTAGCTCAGGCTGTTGTGGCTAATATCGACCGCCAATACCTCAGCGTCGCGAAAGTAGCGCGCTACATTGAGCGCATGGCGACCGGTACCGCAGCCGGCAATTAACACACGCAGCGGCGATTTTTTCAGTAGGGCCGGTGCTTTAAAACCCGACAGCGCATTTTCAATTGCATCGCTGTACAGGGTGGGTGTGTGGTGCTCCAGCGCCAACCAGCGCGGGTAGGGGTTGTGTTCATACTGGCCTTTTACCGCCTGGGATATTGGGTCACAGATGTTGCCGAAATGCTCAATCGCTGTTGCCGATGGCGGGCATTGTGCGGTGATGATATCGCCCATCACCGCGTCAAAACCTGCGCCCCAAGTTTCGCTTGGCAAGGTGCTTAGCGTAGCGAGTGTGTCTTCGTCAATGGCACTGATTAAAGGCCGGTACATGCTATACAGCAGGGCTTGCAGCGGGGCTTCATGAATTGCAGTCGCACTCAGCTGGCTTAACTCACGTTGCAGTATGTCAACAACCTTCGTTTCAGCCTTTGACTCAATCAGCGCGTATTCATTGTTCAAACTCTGCTGGGCAAAACTGGCCAATAGCGGCAGGTTGCCAGGGCAGGGTTGCTGCAGTTCATTGAGCAATAAATATTGGCGAATATCACAGAGGAATAGCTCCCACTGTGCGTCGTGGAAAATCAATTTTTCCATGGCGCGCAGCAGCAGCGGGTCGCTGGCCATCTTGGCAAGGTCGACCACCGCATCCGCTTTACTCACTTGGTAGCGGTGTTTCAGCAGCGAGGTCACCATGGCCGCAAGGTCGTTATGGTTTACGTCCTGCCACTGTAAATACTTGCTGAGGTCGTGGCTTAAATTGGGGTTGTCGTAGTCGGCTTGCAGTTGGCGCAGGCATTCAAACAACTTGCTGCGCACATGTTCGTCCTGGGGGTTGGCGTTCGCCAGGCGTCGGTAGTATTCAAACGCCGGTACCAGCTTGCCTTGCAGCAGCTTTGTATAAGCGTAGGAGGTGTGCGCACGAAAAATACCGGCGTCCAGTGTGATGCATTTTTCAAAGGCTCGTTCGGCGGCGGGCAGATCATGCTGCGCCAATTTTACTTGGCCGAGGCTGTACCAGCTGGTGGCAAAGTTTTGATCCAGCGCCTGAGCTCGCTTGACCCAGGTCTCGGCGGTCTCTAATTGTTTTTGGTCCAGCGTGATGCGCGCCATGATGTTCATGGCTTCTAGGCTGTGTGGGTCTATCTTCAGGCACTCTTGCGCCGCACTGGTCGCGTGTTGCAAGCGCTGCTGCACTTGCTTGCTGCTCAAGCGCGGGGATGCCGTATCTTGATACGCGCGCATGGCTTCATTCAGCCAACGCTGTATGTCCGCAGTTTGATCAATGTACCGTGCCTCGGACGCTGGGTTGTCCAAACTAAGAGCCTGTTGACTAGCCATCACTGTGCCTATGCATTCTTGATTGAATGCCAGAGTAATGCAGTTATTGGGCCAGACTTAGAATGCGGCTTAGGGGCATTGGGTTAAATACTTAATTTTCAATGGCTTAGCGATATAGTTCCGGCGCTGAGTGGTTGCCGATAGTTGTCAACGTGCGGAGAATATAAGGTGTTAGGGGGAAGTTCTAGGGGAGAGAAAAACTAAAGAGCGGCAACACTTGGCCACAGGCCACGGGGCGTTGCTAGTTTGTGGCTACTGGCTTGTGTCTATAAGTTTGTGGTTATTAAATTTGGGCTGTTCGATGTGTCTAAGGGGGCGTGTGTAAAACCTTAAGACTGATTGATGTACTGCTGCGCCGCCTGGCGCTGCTTTTGCAACTGGCTGCTTTTTTCTTTTAGATTTTGCTGTTGCGTCATGCAGGATTCCACCAGTGTTTTGTAGCGTGTTTGCGCTCGGTCCAGCGTATCGCGCAGCTCTAGGTAGTGTTCGGCGGGGCAGTTTTGCACCCGCTGGGCAACGCTCTGGCGAAAGCGCTCATCCAGCTCAGGCAATAATTCCCACAGACCTTTATCACAGGCCTGCTCTAGCTCATTTAATAATGTGTCCAAGTTCATACGCCTTCGCCGTGCATTGTGGTGTTTCTTGCTTAGGTCAGGGGCCTACTTCATCAGTTGGGCCTGTTGTGTGGGTTGACTGTATGAAGCAATCCCCGCACCAACTTGTTGTGGCGGCTGTATAGATTGCGGCTGCGGCGCTTCAATTTGTTTCCAGCTGAGGTGGATACCACTGAGCAGTTTAGCCACTTCGTCAATAATGCCGGCATCATTTTTGGCATTGGCCTCAAACAGGCGGCGCAGCATGTAGTCATACAGGCTGTCGAGATTGGCGCTCAGCTCGGCGCTGTGCTTGTGGTCCAGTGCGTTGCGCAGGCAGTCGATGATATCCGACGTTTTATTGATCGTGTTATTGCGCGCTTCCAGCTGCTGTTGCTGTATATGGCCTTTTGCCTGGGCCATGCGATCCAGCGCGCCCTGCATCAGCAGTGAAATGATCTTGTGCGGCGAAGCGTCGACAACGGCATTGGCACTGGCTTGTTGGTACTGGTTAATGGCTTTGCGGCTATACATGGGGCAAGAGCTCCGAAGCGGGTCAATCGAATGCCACAGACATGCGCTGTGGTGGTGTCTTGTTGTGTAAAAAGCTTATCGACCGGTGTCGGTAATGGTTGAGGGGAAATCGTTAACTTTTACGTAAAAAGTGCTTTGCCCTTGGGCCTGCTGGCTTGGGCGCGCGCTACGGCTGAATGGCCATATATAGAAACAGCAACGGCTACGGGCTGCGCTTGGGGGATGAGCAGGCTGGAGTGAAGAGCCGATTGAGTGCGAGGCATGGCTGGCATTAGGCGAGTGCTGGCATAAGTGTCTATTGATTCTGATGCGTCAATTAGTTTTGCTGTGCCTACATCGACATGGAAGGCGGGGAATCTGGCAGCGGCTGCCACTAACCAAACCGCTCTCACAGTGCCGCTTTGCGGGCCTCGTGCTGTATTGGGTATTGAGTCTGTTCAGCCTGAACA